>Ga0209121_10001644_pt1 | contig 23407 bp, 19 predicted proteins | sample Cruoilmetagenom3_FD_187292 | JGI IMG/M metagenome (GOLD analysis project Ga0209121, IMG submission 187292) | Oil polluted marine microbial communities from Coal Oil Point, Santa Barbara, California, USA - Sample 3 (SPAdes) (version 2) | ecosystem: Environmental > Aquatic > Marine > Oil seeps ... | reverse complement strand
ATAGAGGCTGCAGAAATTTCAGCAATTATATTATCCCCTCCTTTAATGCACTCACCGGGGATTGCAATATCTGGGTAAAACGTGCCATCTACCTGCGCGGAATCAGCTTTAATCGTCAATCCATCAAATGCACGCTTCATCGCTAACAAACTCGCTTGTAAAATATTGACTTCATCTATTTCTAACACATCAGCACGACCAATTGACCAATCTATAGCGCGTTCAAAAATCCTGGCTGACAGTTCTACTCGCTTCTTTTTACTAAGCTTTTTAGAGTCCATCAAACCATCAATCGGTTGTTCTTTATCTAAAATGACAGCCGCTGCAACAACAGGCCCAGCAATACAGCCTCTACCCACCTCATCAAAACCAACAACGACACGTGTCAAGACGAAAGTTCTCCATTAATAACCTGTGAGACAATATTGGCAGCCTGAGCATCAGCATCACATGTTAATACTGTCGTCATTTTATCAAATTCATTAACCATGCTCTGTGCGATACCTTTATCGTAATAAATTCTCAGTAATTCTTCTGATAAAGCCTCCGCTGTGACACCCTTATGAAGAATTTCTTTCACCACTTCTTTTCCGGCAATTAAATTTGGCATCGATACATACGGGGCTTTCAATAACTTAAATGTTTTAAAAACCCACGTTGTTAAGGCGGATAATTTGTAAGCCACCACCATGGGTTTTTTTAATAACATCACTTCAAGTGTGGCGGTTCCAGATGCAACTAATACAAAATTTGACGCGGCAATCATCGAACTTGTCGCCATAACACCTATCTCTAGATCAAGCTCAACACCTGAGTTTTTATATATATCAGCAAATAGTTTTGCCGTTGACTGATCGGCCATTGGTACCAAAATTTTCAACCCAGCAATACTCTCAGAACATATTTCTGCAGCCTCTAAAAAAATCTGGCTATGCCTTTCAAGCTCACCTACTCGACTACCTGGCATCATAGTTAGCACCACTTGTTCGCTATCAAGATCTAAACTGTTTCTAGCAGATAACCTTTCTAGGTGGTTTTTATATTTATCGGCTAATGGATGACCTATGAAATAAGCAGGAACTGGCGTTTTTTCAAAGTACTTTTCTTCAAATGGAAAAATGCATAATAATGCGTTCAGCGAACCAATTAGTTTCTTAATTCTTTTAGGTCGCCACGCCCAAACCGTTGGGCTAACGTAATGTACCGTTTTAATACCTTGCTTAAACAAGTCGCGTTCAAGTTTTAAATTAAAGTCTGGCGCATCAATCCCGATAAACACATCCGGCTTTTGACTCAAGATGCGTTGTTTCAAATTTTTTCTAATGCTCAATAGTTTTGGCAAATGTTTTATAACTTCAAATAAACCAAAAACAGATAACGCAGACATCGGATAAAAGGAGTGAAAACCTTCGCCCAACATTCGAGGGCCACCAATACCAGAAAATTCGGCATTTGGAAAAGATATTTTTAAGTGTTTAATAAGTCCAGCACCCAGAATATCTCCCGAGTGTTCCCCAGCGACTAACATTATTTTTAATGGATTATTTATCACACAAGTCACAACCTAAGAGAGTGGAATTATTTAGTTCACAAAGCATTATCAAAAATTAATATGACAGTATTCCAACGCACAGCAAACGTGGTAAAAAGTATACTCTGTCTGTTTAACGCAAAATACTACGGTTTGATTTTTCTAAAAACTTTACTAAAACGCCCAATTCTGGTTGTTCTTTAGCCAATTCAGCCAGTTTAACAGAGGCTTCAGAAAGCTTCATTCCTGACTTATAAAGCACTTTATAAGCACGCTTGATGTGCAAAATAGTTTCTGCTGAAAAACCCCTTCTATCCAAACCAACTGTGTTGATGCCATGAGGCTTAGTTGGTCGACCTCCTACCATGACAAATGGAGGGACATCTTTAGTAATCGCACTACCCATCGCTGCAAAACAGTGCTCGCCTAGGTGACAAAATTGGTGAACAATCGAGAACCCACCTAGAATCACGTTATTGCCTATATGAACATGCCCGCCTAAAGAGGCGGCATTTGCAAGAATGACATCATCTGCAATAACACAATCATGGGCCACATGCGTGTAAGCCATTAATAAATTATTACTTCCAATAATAGTAATATTATTATCTTGACTGGTCCCTCTATGTATTGTGGTGAATTCACGTATTTCGTTGTTATCACCAATTTCTAAAAATGATTTTTCACCCGCGTATTTCTTGTCTTGTGGATCCTCACCAATAGAAGAGAATTGATAAATTCGATTATTTTTACCAATTTTTGTTGTGCCGTTAATTGTCACATGAGGGCCGATGATGGTGCCCGAGCCAATAGAAACATTCGCACCAATGACTGTATATGGGCCAATTTCTACATTTTCATCAATCTTTGATGTTGGGTCAATAATAACGGTTGGATGGATCATTTAGTAGAAGCCTTAGATGCACACATAATATCAGCAGAAACAGCTAACTCCCCATCAACTGTGGCCGTTGCTGAAAACGACCAAATATTACGCCTATCTTTTTTATAAACAGCCTCAACCATCAATTGGTCTCCAGGTATAACAGAGCGTTTAAAACGCGCGTTATCAACACCAACAAGATAATACTCTCCAAAATCCTCACCACGGTCAGTTAATGTTTTCATAGACAATAGGCCTGTAGCTTGCGCGAGAGCTTCAAGGATAAGGACACCGGGCATAATCGGGTTGTGCGGAAAATGACCTGTAAATTGAGGCTCATTGTAGGTAATATTCTTAACCGCTAACAGCCTTTTTCCAGCCTCATACTCAACCACTTTATCAATCATCAAAAAAGGATAGCGGTGAGGTAAAAACTCCATTACTTTTCTTACATCATCAACTGACATTAATCTTCCTTTTGTGATTTTAATAATAGATTGAGTTTTTTTGTCAATTTATCAAGCTGTTTAAAACGTACCGCATTTTTAAGCCATTCAGAATTTTTCTGAAAAGGCGTTCCAGACGAATAGGCGCCAGGCTCTTTAATAGAATGGGTCACCATTGTCATACCCGTCACATGTACACCATCTGCGATCTCAATATGGCCTACTAAGCCAACACCACCGGCAAACGTACAATATCGCCCTACTTTAGTACTGCCCGCAATACCTGTACAGGCAGCAATAGCAGTATGATCACCTATTTCAACGTTGTGTGCTATTTGAACTTGATTATCGATTTTAACACCATTGCCAATCACTGTATTATCTAGCGCGCCACAATCAATCGTTGTGTTTGAGCCAATTTCAACATCATTACCAAGAACCACATGACCCAGTTGGGGGATTTTACACCAACCTTTCTGATCGCCAATCGGCGCATATCCAAAACCATCACTACCAATAACGCTACTGGGGTGAATAATGACATTATCGCCAACCACTGTACCTTCACATAAGGTCACGTTAGCGATTAATTTAAGGTTATGACCAATGACAACATTATCAGCAATGACACAGGCTGGACCAATCTCGCATCCCGCTCCAATGGTGACATTCTCTCCAATGACGACGTTGGGAGCGATTGCACAATCGTCAGCAATCGTTGAACCCATTCCTATTACAACTGATGAATGAATACTTCCTTTAGCTGTAGAGGATTTATGCAGAATACTCGCTGCTTTGGCATATGACAAATATGGGTTTTCAACAACAAGAGCATTACCATTGTAATGCTCTAAGAAGTTCTTAGATAAAATAACCACACCTGCTTTTGTATGACTTAAGTCAGAGCAGTATTTTTTGTTGTATATAAATGAAAGTTGATGGGGTTTAGCAGACTCAAGTGTTGCACAACTATTCACCTCATGACTTAGATCACCCTTAACATCAGCATCAATAGCTATAGCTAACTCTTTTAAAGATACCATCAAATATCAGCGCTTCAATTAACTTTATTTTATTGAAGATAGGCGGCTCTGCACCTTAGTCGTAATATCCACAGCTTCGCTAGCAAACACAACACCGTCATGAAGCACTAAATCATATTTTTCAGCCTCTGACAGGCCTTTGATCGCTTCAAAAACCATTTTCTGTAACTTAGCTAACTCTTCGTTACGCCTTAAATTAAAGTCTTCTCTAAACTCTTCTTGATCACGATTTAGAGCACGCTTCTTTTCTAACACATCACGTTGTAAGCGACGAGCTTCAGACTCACTCATTAATTTTGCATCTCGAGCCAACTTTTCATCTAACTTTTTAATTTCTTTTTGGCTGGCTAATAAGCGTTTATTTCGTGGAGAAAATTCTTTTTCAAGAGCCACTTTTGCTTTTTCGGCTTGTGGCGCTTTTTCTAAAATTCTAGCCACATTTACGAAACCTACTTTAATATCTGTTGCTTGAGCAGTCCCCATTAATGCGACTGTTAAAATGCTAGCAATTAGAACCTTATTAAAAATTTTCAAAGTTTTCTCCTGATATTTACGTTATATAATCGTTATTACTCGTGAGGGTTTAAGTTTTTACCATTAAATTTTAAATGCCAGAACCAAAGGCAAATTGGAAAGTTTGAACCTCATCATCTTCATCATCATTAAGAGGCGCAGCCAAACTAATCGATAGCGCGCCGAATGGAGACAACCATTTTGCTGACACACCTAATGAGTACCTCAGCTCACCAAGATCAATTTCATCATCATACACATTACCCGCATCAACAAAGGTACTTAATCTTACTGTCTTACTCTCTGGCATGAAAGGAACAGGGAATATGAATTCAGCATTACCAACTAATTTAACACTACCACCAATGGGGTCATCAAACACATCTCTTGGGCCTAACGTATTGTCGTTAAAGCCACGTACTGAACCTTTACCACCCGCGTAGTAGTTTTCAAAGAATGGCAGCGATTCCGCATCACCATACGAATCACCATAACCAAAATCACCGTTCAAATATAATGTCGTGTTACTGGTTATAGGGAAATAGTGTTTTTGGTTATACGACAATTTGTAGAATTCAAGATCTGAACCAGGCACTGTAATAACACCCGATAAGCGTTTAGACCCACCCCGTGTTGCGAAAATAGCTCGGTTTCTAGTATCTGTACCCCAGACAGCCGATGCTTTTAGGTTCGTATACGAATTACCATTCTCATTAATAAAATTATTTATTTCGCCAAAGTACAAATAGTCGTCTAATTCTATTTCAGTGAACTCTAGATCCAAACCTAACCCAATTTTATCACTTTCATTTAAGGGTAACCCAAAGTTAACCCCCATATTAAATGATTCAGTTGAATAGTTTGATGTATTAGCTTCATCATAATCGGTAGTTCTATAACTAATATTATAACCACGGCTAACCCCATCAATGGTGTAGTAAGGATTAGTGTAACCTAGACTATATACAGTATTAACTGAACTATTATTGAAGCTAGCGCTCATGCGTTTACCAGTCCCAAGAAAATTGTTTTGGCTAATACTCGCGTTTAACACAAGCCCTTGCGATTGAGAAAATCCTGCTCCAGCCAATATATTACCGGATGATTTTTCTTTTACTGTATATTTTATATCCACTTGATCACTAGTTCCAGAAACAGGTAACGTCTCCACATTAACCTCATCAAAGTGCCCTAAACGAGATAGACGACCCTTTGAATGATCAACAGCGTTCGTTGAAATAGTGGCCCCTTCCATTTGCCTAACTTCTCTTCTTAACACTTCATCACGAGTCTTAGTATTGCCTTCCATAATGACACGTCTTACATAAACACGTTTTCCAGGGTCAACAAAAAAGGTGACCTTCACAGTTGATGACTCATCATCAATTTCAGGAATCATATTAACATTAGCCAAAGAATACCCTGCATGCCCTAACACAGTTGTAATGTATTCAGATGTTTGTGTTGCTTTTTTTCTGGAAAACACGTCACTGGGCTGAACAATAACATACGGGATCAAAACATCTGGACTAACAATTAACTCACCAGCTAGCTTAACTTCGCTAATAGTATGGACCTTACCTTCATTTATATTAATGGTAATAAAAATGCCGTTTTTATCAGGGCTAATTGAAACCTGTGTGGATTCAACTTTAAAATTTATATAACCACGATCTTGATAAAACGAGTTAACACGTTCAAGGTCAGCCGATAGTTTTTGCTTAGAGTATTGGTCGCTATTAGTATAAAAACTGATCAAGGTTGGCCCTGTTAACTCAAATTCTTTAAGGATTTTTTTATCCGAAAATGATTTATTGCCAACAATGTTGATTTTTTTAATACTAGACGCTGACCCTTCAATAACACTGATAAGTACTGCAACTCGGTTGCGTTCAAGTGTGGTTACTTTACTCGTTACTTCTGCTGAGTATTTACCATTATTATAATATTGCTGTAACAATTCATTTTTAACTTTATCGAGCACTAAAGGGTTAAAGACTCGTCCAACTTCCATTCCAACATCACTGAACGCCTCTAATAACTTTTCAGTCTCAATATCGTCGTTACCTTCTAACTCAATACTGGTAATAGCAGGTCTTTCTTGTACATTAATAACAATCGTTTCGTTGCTTAGCTCAACATTTACATCACTAAAAAACCCCATTTGAAAGAGTTGCCGAATAATGTCGCCTGACTGGTCATCTTGGTATGTGTCACCGACCTTAATTGACATTGCATTAAATACCGCACCTGCCGTAATTCTCTGCAAACCATTAACCCGAATATCTTTAATAACAAATGGCTCAACAGCCAAGGCAACACCAGACCCTATAAGAGTAAATATTAAGGCCAAGCTAGCGAGCAATGTTTTAAATGTTTTTATCACAGTGAGTTTTATTTATGTTCTATTTAGGTGCATTCAGCCAGTATAGATAAAACAGCCAACTGACTCAATACGTATTTTTACTTAGCCAAGTATTCGTCCAATATCAATAAAAACGGCTAAGGCCATCATACAAAGCAAGACAAACATGCCAACACGCATACAGGCATTTTGAGTTGTATCAGACACCGGCTTTCCTTGAATCGCTTCGATCAAATAGAAAAACAAATGCCCACCGTCTAGCATTGGAATAGGTAGTAAGTTCATAACGCCTAAACTGACACTGACAAAGGCTAAAAATTTAAGAAAAGGTATTAGACCTATCGTCGCAGTTTGCCCTGCATACTGGGCTAAACTAATTGGGCCACTTAAGTTTTGCACAGACGCTTCACCTAAGAGCATTCTACCAATCATTTTTACCGTTAGGACTGAGTAACTAATTGTTTGAGTAGCCGCTTCTGATATTGCAGAGAAGCCTGAAAGTGAATAAGTTGCATAGTACGATGTTGATGCTGCTTTATCAACCAAGGGTGAAACCCCAATTCGCCCAATAGCCATTTCGTTCTCTATAATTTCCTTCGGTATTATCGACAAATCTAACGTGCCACCTTCTCTCAACACTAAAAGCGGCACCCTTGCATTTGGATTTGAACGAATTATCTCAACCCAATGATGCCAGCTTTCAACCGTTTTATCGTTAGCAGATAAAATTAAATCCCCAGCTTGTAACCCAGCTAAATCTCCCGACTCACCTTTAATGACCTCGCCAACTCGTGGCTCAAAGGCAGGCATCAGTGGTTTGATTCCAATTTGGTTAACAATATCGTTGGGTTCAGGCAAGTTTTCAGCATCGAATGCTAGCTGTACAACATCAAGCCCACCGCCAGCTTTTTCGACCGTCAACTCAACAACCCCACTATCCAACATTTCACTCGCCATCAGGCCGGCTGCAACTCTCCAAATGGCCACTGGACGATCATTAATCGACACAATTTCATCACCAATTTCCAGGCCAGAATGAATAGCAATGCCCTTGTTATCCAGCTCACCAACAATCGGTTTTAAACCATCTTCACCAATCGTTAAAATGGCCCAAAAGGCAAAAAAAGCAAACACAAAATTAAACACTGGACCCGCTAAGACAATAAGAAACTTACTTAAAAGGGGTTGGTTATTAAATGCTTGAGGTTTTTCAGCCTCTTCGACCGGCCCTTCGTTCTCATCCAACATCTTTACATACCCACCCAAGGGGATGCCTGCTACTACATACTCTGTTGGATCATTAGCCCTTTTGAATTTAAGTAACGGCCTACCAAAGCCAACAGAAAACCTCAGAACCTTCACCCCACATTGCCTTGCCACCCAGAAATGACCAAACTCATGAACAGTCACAAGAATCCCTAGCACCAAAAGAAATGAAGCAATCGAAATAATAATGCTCACTACACTCTCTCCAAATAACGTTGCGCGAGAACTCTGGTTTCCATATCTGCATGCAATACGGTATCGATTGAATCAGCAGCTATGACCGCTGAAGTATTTACCACTTTTTCTATTAATATGGGTATATCCGTAAATCCTAACCTTTTCGATAAAAATGCATCAACAGCCACTTCATTTGCTGCATTTAATATTGCTGGGGCAGTACCTCGGTTCTCTAACGCCTCGTAGGCAAGCCTTAAACACGGAAATTTATCAAATGATACTGCTTCAAACGTTAATTGGTTATTAACAATCAAATCTAGCGGGGATACCCCACTACTGTGCCTTTTAGGCCATGCTAATGCATGAGCGATGGGTGTTTTCATGTCAGGGTTTCCAAGTTGAGCTAACACCGAGCCATCAATATAATCAACCATTGAATGAATAATGCTTTGAGGATGCACTAAAACATCGATCAAGTTCGCCGACACATTGAACAAATAACTGGCTTCAATAACTTCTAAGCCTTTATTCATCATAGTTGCTGAATCAACAGAAATTTTACGACCCATTGACCAATTTGGGTGCGCACAAGCCTGCTCCACGGTAACCTTTTCAAGATCAGCCAAACTCACGTTTAAAAACGGCCCGCCAGATGCTGTTAACACTAACCTTCTAACTCCATCGGCACGTTGTCCAGATTTATAGTTATCTGGCATACATTGGAACAAGGCATTATGTTCACTATCCAGTGGTAGCAAAATGGCACCATTTTCTTTTACGGCCGTCATCAATAGATCACCAGAAATAACCAGTGACTCTTTATTGGCTAACAGTAACTTTTTGCCAGACTGAGCAGCCGCTAAGGTAGGCAATAAACCCGCTGCACCGACGATGGCGGCAACGACAGTATTAACTTCTGGCAATTGAGCTACAAACTCTAAAGCGTCTACGTCTGACAAAACGATCGTTTCTGACGCATCGGACTGCTCAATTTTCTTCCTAAATGTTTCTGCTAAACTTTGCTCAGAAAGCACAGCATAAGTGGGCTTAAACTCTACACATTGGTCAAATAGACGCTCCACATTTCTATTAGCCGTTAAAGCAACAACAGTATAATCACCCTGATTGAGCCGAATAACATCCAGCGTACTGACACCAATAGACCCCGTAGAGCCAAGCACACAAACACCATTCATGACAATATCTGCGTTAATGAGGCACAGGCGACAAAAGTAGGACCAGCCGCTATCAGACTATCTATTCGATCTAAAACACCCCCATGCCCAGGCAAAACAGAACCACTATCTTTGACCTTAGCACGCCGTTTCATAAGACTTTCAAACAAATCACCATAGACGGATATGAAAGCAACGAAAACAGATAATAGTAGGAAAATCACCGTGTTTTCAACATTAAGGAAGTCAGCTGCAAAAAAAGCAAAAACAAGGCAAGCCAATAATCCCCCAACAACACCTTCAATTGATTTTCCAGGGCTAATAACAGGAGATAACTTATGCTTTCCTATCGCTCTACCAACAAAATAAGCCCCACTATCGGCGACCCAAATTAGTAACAATAAATACATCAATAACTCAGGTCCTTGATGGAAGTTAATTCGGATCATATGCAGGGATAAAAATGTTAGACCCAGCACTATCAAGCCTAACAAAACCATCAAACTCAGTTTGAGTTTGAGCAACAGCAACATCGTAGGTTTTGTGATAATAAAAATCACCACCAATAGCCAAAATACTAAGCCGGCACTGATAACTAGTGATTCTAGTTGCCCATTAAGTAAAGTTAATAAATAAGCACAAACAACAGTGATGGCAGCAATACTCATTTTTCGAAACGAATTATGTACGCCACTTAAAGCTGCCCACTCATAAGCTGCCGCCAAAACAATAACAGCTAACACAGCCGTGTAAACGAGATCGGATGAAAATAATACAACCCACACAACAAGCGGTATAAGGAAGACAGCCGTCAACAATCGTTGAGCTAGACTACTCATTAATTAAGTACTTTCATTAATTTGCTCACTAGTTTTTCCAAACCTACGTTGACGAGAAGAATAGTGCTTGATAGCCAAATCAAGCTCCTCCTTATTAAAGTCTGGCCACAGAGTCGTGGTGAAATAAAGCTCACTATAAGCTATTTGCCATAGTAGAAAATTACTAATTCTCTGTTCCCCACCTGTTCGAACAAACAAGTCAGGATCTGGCATTCCCGCGGTCGACAAGAAATTACTGATATTTAAGTCTGATAAGGCAACCTGTTCAGCAGATGCATACTCCATCATTCGCAAACTCGCTTGCTCGATATCCCACTGACCACCATAATTAGCCGCTATCACTAATAGTAAGCCCGTATTTTCAGCTGTCAGCTCTTCAACATCTTTAATTTTTTTTTGCAATGAAAGCGAAAACTTAGAGGTATCACCAATAATTTTAAGGCGAATATTATTCTTATCCAGACGTTTAGCTTGACGTTTAAGCGTCAGCATAAACAAATCCATCAGTATCTTTACTTCTGTAGCAGGACGACCCCAGTTTTCGCTACTAAAAGCAAAAACCGTTAGTACCTCTACATGATATGACGCACAGACTTCAATCGTGCTTCTTAAGGCATCAACACCTGCTTTATGACCAGCCGTTCGGGGTTTATTTTGCTGAGTTGCCCAACGTCCATTACCGTCCATGATAATGGCAATATGTTTGGGCATAGCATTTTGTTCCAGGCTGTTTAAGTTATCGTACAAAAGAATTCCATTTATTCCTGATTATAAAAACCGAATAACTTAAGCACCTAGGCATAGATTAATCATTCAGAATCTGAATTATCAGATAACTTATCACATAGACATTAAGTCAACTTCTTTTACTTCAAGATGCTGGTCAACTTCTTTAACATGTTGGTCAGTAACTTTTTGAATTTTCTCTTCGCCTGCACGAAGTTCATCTTCTGTGATCATCTTCTCTTTCAGCGCTTCTTTAAATTCTGAATTAGCATCACGGCGAATATTTCTAATGGCAATTTTCGCATTTTCCGCTTCACCACGAACTACCTTTACAAGGTCACGACGTCTTTCTTCAGTTAAAGGAGGCATTGGAACACGAATAACATTCCCTGCTGTTACCGGATTAAGACCCAAGTCTGACTTCATGATGGCTTTTTCGACCGTTGCAATCAAGCCAGCTTCCCACGGCATAATAGATAGTGTTCTAGCATCTTCAATATTAACCGTTGCAACTTGGTTTAACGGCGTATCAACATCATAGTAAGAAACAACAATCTGCTCTAACAAACTAGGATGCGCTCGACCGGTACGGATTTTGGCCAACGCTTTTTGAAAGGCTTCGACCGATTTACCCATTCTTACAAGTGAATCTTTAACAATATCTTCTATCATAATTTTCTCAACAGTTACTCAACTAATGTACCAACATTTTCACCATACACTAGGCGTTTTACAGCCCCTTTGTCAAAGATATTAACTACCCTTAACGGCAAGTTATGATCTCTGCATAATACTAACGCTGTTGCATCCATAACATTTAAACGCTTATCAATTGCATCATCAAAACTGATCAAAGGATAAAACTCAGCATCTGGGTTTTTTACAGGGTCGTCGGAATAGATACCATCCACTTTTGTCGCCTTGATCAGCACATCCGCCTCAATCTCAATACCCCTCAAACTCGCTGCTGAATCGGTAGTAAAAAAAGGGTTACCAGTGCCCGCAGCAAAAATAACGACACGGCCTTTTTCAAAATGCCTAATCGCTCTGCGTCGTTTAAAACTCTCGCACACCTGATTTATTTCTAGCGCAGACATCACACGTACCGGTTGACCTAATGACTCTAGCGAATCTTGCATCGCTAGAGCATTAATAACAGTCGCCAACATACCCATATGATCACTGGTAGCACGATTTAATACATCTGAGGCGGCTTCAGAGCCCCTTAAAATATTGCCGCCACCGATAACAAGCCCTACTTCAACACCTGCATCGCATAATTCTTTAACTTCCTCAGCAAGCCTTAAAACAGTATTGCCATCAATACCAGCAGCAGAGTCACCCATCAGGGCTTCTCCGCTGAGTTTCAGTAAGATCCGTTTATATACCAAATCGCCCATCAATTAATCGCCTCGTACTTGAGCCATCACTTCAGCTGCAAAATCCTCTTCTTTTTTCTCAATGCCTTCGCCTACTTCAAAGCGAACAAATGAGAGTACTTTAGCATTATTTGATTTTAATAACTGCTCAATGGTTACATCACCATCTTTAACAAAAGGCTGACCTAATAAGGTCACTTCTTTTAAATATTTTTTAATTTTCCCAACGATCATTTTCTCAACAATTTCCGCTGGTTTACCACTTTCAGCCGCTTGACCTTTGAATATCTCTTTCTCTTTTTCAATACGTTCTGCAGGAACTTCAGCCTCAGAAACGCATAAAGGGTTAGTTGCAGCGATATGCATAGCAATATCTTTAGCCAACTCAACAGAACCACCTTCAAGTTCAACTAAAACACCAATGCGAATACCGTGTAAATAAGAAGCAACAACAGCACTATCAGTTTTGATTGTTTTAAAACGTCTAACATTTATGTTTTCGCCTACTTTAGCAATAAGGGCACGTCTTTTTTCATCAATTGTTATTGATTCGCCTTCAACAGTAGCTGAATTTAATGCATCCACATCGGCTACATCGTTATTAACAACTGTATTCGCAACAGCTGTTGCGAAATCAATAAAATCGTCACCTTTAGAAACAAAGTCGGTTTCGCTGTTGATCTCAACAATTGTTGTAGTTGAACCATCACCTGATACCGCTACTTTCAAAATACCTTCAGCAGCGACACGACCTGCTTTTTTATCCGCTTTAGCCATCCCTGATTTACGCATATTTTCGATAGCAACTTCTAAATCACCACCTGTTTCTACCAATGCTTTTTTGCACTCCATCATGCCAGAACCCGTTCTTTCACGTAATTCTTTAACCATTGCAGCTGTTACACTCATCTTATAAACCTCAATATTTTCATTAATCATAAAAACGCCCCCAAATAGGAGGCGCTCATTGTCTTCTTAAAGGTTAACGATTAACCTTCTTTTGTTGACTCTTCTTTCGCAGCTTGCTTAGGTGCTGCTTTTTTTACAGCTGCTTTTTTGGAAACCGCTTTACCGACTTCTTTATTTTCAACTAATTCTTTAATCACACTCGCTTTACCTTCAAGAATTGCTGCTGAAAAACTTTGGCAATATAGCGTTAACGCTCTAATCGAGTCATCATTACCTGGAACCACATAATCTATGTCATTAGGCTTATTGTTTGAATCCACAATACCAATCACAGGTATGCCTAGTTTAGCCGCCTCTTTAACAGCAATTTTTTCGTAGCCTACGTCCATCACAACAATTGCATCAGGTGGGCCTTTAAGGTCTTTAATACCACCAACGCTACGCTCTAGCTTTTCAAGCTGACGCATAAACTTTAAGCCTTCTTTTTTACTAAAGCGGTTCAAACTACCGTCTTCACGCATCGCTTCAAGTTCTTTTAGGCGATTAATAGATTTTTTGATGGTACCGAAGTTTGTCAACATACCACCTAACCAGCGGTGATCAACATAAGGCATGCCGCAACGTTGCGCTTCAGCCGCCACTGTTTTACGTGCGGCTTTCTTGGTGCCAACGAACATAATAGTTCCTTTGTTAGCAGCCAATTTATTGATGAAATTTAATGCATCATTAAATAGTGGTAATGTTTTTTCTAAATTGATGATATGAATCTTGCCGCGCTCACCAAAAATGTATGGCGCCATTTTAGGGTTCCAGTATCTGGTTTGATGACCAAAATGGACACCGGCCTCGAGCATTTCACGCATTGTGATATTAGACATTTCTTACTTCCTTTTCGTTGTTATAGCCATCCAGCCTATGCTGGCGTGACTCGGGTTAATAACTACCACGCATCCCAAACGGTAACCTGATTAAATTCAAGCACCCTACCGGATGTGTTGATGCATGTGATCGTTGTTGCCAAAAGTGGCGACGCTTTATACCATATTTGAGCTTAAACAACAATTTTATCCCTAATAAAACTCAAATACATGGCCATTAAAAAAAGGCTTATTTTAATTTTAAGGCGTTATAATTCAAGGTCTTTATTCAACCTATCAATCACTATTTACTTATGAGTATTACTATAAAAACACCCTCAGATATTGAAAAAATGCGTGTAGCTGGCCGTCTTGCTGCTGAAGTTCTTGAAATGATAGCTGAATATGTCGTACCAGGCGTTACAACTGAGGAACTTGACCAACGTTGCCATGACTTTATGGTTAACACACAAAAAACTATTCCAGCACCGCTAAATTATCATGGTTTTCCAAAATCCATTTGCACCTCGGTTAACCATCAGGTCTGTCATGGTATCCCTAATCATAAAAAGTTAAAGAATGGAGATATCCTTAACATTGATATCACCGTCATTAAAGATGACTTTCATGGCGACACCAGTGAGATGTTTGTTGTTGGTCAACCGAGCATTCTTGCCAAACGACTGATTGATACAACTCAAAAAGCCTTGTATCTTGGCATTAGCATGGTCAAACCAGGTATAAAACTGGGTGACATCGGTCACGCGATACAAACCTTTACTGAAAGCAAACGATATTCTGTTGTGCGCGAATATTGCGGCCACGGTATTGGCCGAGTTTTCCATGAAGAACCCCAAGTCCTGCATTACGGCAAAGCAGACACCGGTGTCACCTTAGAAGAAGGCATGACATTCACCATTGAACCGATGATTAATGCCGGTAAAAGAAACGTAAAAACTTTATCAGATGATTGGACAGTTGTTACAAAAGACCGCAGCCTTTCCGCACAGTTTGAACATACGTTAACCGTTACCTCAACGGGCTTTGAAATTTTCACTGTTCGGGAAAATGAGCTCATTGAGCCAACCTATATCTCACCAGAACTGTTCAAATCATGAGTTCACATAATATGGCAAGTTCATCAGCTGCGCAGAGCATGATTGAGGTTAAAGCACGGATTCAAACCTTTAATGAGCAACTAAAAAAACGCAAGAATCCTGAGGAACCCATAGAAGCTCTTTTAGAGGAACGCAGTGACTTCATTGATCATATTTTAACAAACTGCTGGCATGACATGTTAGGTGAACATGCTAGCGATCTAGCACTCGTCGCTACGGGTGGCTATGGTCGCGCAGAACTCCACCCCTTTTCTGATATCGATTTGCTCATTATTTTTGACCAATCTGAACTTGATTCCTACAAAACAGCCCTCGAATCATTTTCAACATTTCTTTGGGATATTGGGCTCAAGCCTGGCTTAAGTGTTAGAACCATTTCTGATTGCATTGAACAATCTAAACTTGATATTACCGTTATTACCAATCTGATGGAATCTCGGCTTATTACTGGCTCTGATGATTTATTCAATAAAATGCAGGACCAAATCACCGCTGATAAAATTTGGTCACCCGTTGATTTTTTTCACGAAAAAGTCGCTGAGCAACATAAAAGACACTTAAAATTTGGCAATACCGCTTACAACCTAGAACCTGATATTAAAGAAGGGCCTGGTGGACTTCGAGATATTCAAACGATTCAATGGATTACCCAGCGCTATTTTGGCTCTAGTTCACTTGGCGAGCTCGTTAATCATGCCTTTTTGACTAAAAGTGAATACCGATCATTAGTTAAGGGACTACGCTTCCTTTCCAAGGTACGCTTCGAGTTACACTTACTCGCTAATCGCCCTGAAAATCGCCTCTTGTTTGACTACCAAAAAAGCCTCGCATTAGCTTTTGGCTTCGAAGATGGGGATAATAATCTCGCTGTAGAAGGCTTTATGCAGTTGTACTACCGCACAGTGATGGACCTTGAACGCATTAACGAGCTCGTTCTTCAAATTTTCAATGAAGCTTTACAGAACAAGGTCATGGATGTGACCCCAATCAATGAGTCGTTTAGAGTCATTAATGGTTACCTTGAAGTAACCCACCCAGATACTTTTAAAAACCACCCTACTGCCTTACTGGATGTGTTCCTGCAGTTACAAAAAAACAATGAGATTAAAGGCGTTAGATCAGCCACTATTCGCATCATACGTGAGTCTTTACATTTAATTGATGCTGACTTTAGGGCTAACCCAGCGGCTCAACACTTGTTTATTGAAATTATTCGTCAACCACACGGTATTACTCATCAGTTACGGCGCATGAATCGATACGGTGTATTGGCAGCTTACATTCCAGCCTTTAACGATATTATTGGGCGCATGCAATATGATTTATTTCATGCCTACACCGTCGATCAACACACCTTATACATCGTTAGAAATTTACGCCGCTTCGCTTTAGAAAAGCATAAAGAGGACTTACCTCACTGCCACGAGGTCTTTCAAAACCTTCCAAAACCAGAACTACTCTATTTGGCAGGGCTATTTCACGACATCGCCAAAGGTCGTGGTGGAAATCATGCTGAGCTAGGCATGCACGATGCCATTGAGTTTTGCCAACTGCATGGCTACAACACTTACGACACTCAATTGGTCGGTTGGCTTGTTCAAAATCACCTCATTATGTCGATGACAGCCCAACGTAAAGATATCAATGACCCTGTTATTGTGCATAAATTTGCCTCAAAGGTCGGTAGCCTTGAATACCTTGACTACCTTTATTTACTAACCGTTGCCGATATTAGGGCTACCAACCCTACTTTATGGAATGGGTGGAAAGGTTCCCTCTTAAAAGAGCTATACGACAACACCCAAAAATTATTGCGCCGTGGTCTGCAAACGACCACTCAAGATGAAAGTGATGAAATCAAGGACATGCAGTATCAAGCTAAACAGGAGCTTATCTCTCGTGGCTTAAGTGAAGAAAAGATAAATGAAGTTTGGCAAAATATTAGCAAAAATTACTTCTTAAGGTTTTCTGTTGAAGACAGTATTTGGCACACCTTAGCTATTTCGTTCTGTGATGAAAAAGAGATGCCGCTTGTCTTACTCCGACCACAAACACATCGTGGCGGTGCAGAAATATTTATTTATGTGAACGATCGCGCCGGCATGTTCGCAGTATGTACAGCAACGTTAGACCAGTTAAGTTTAAATATTTTAGACGCTCGCATCATCACCACTCACGAAAATCTAGCACTGATCAGTTTTCATGTCTTAGAAGAGAATGGAAGCCCCATACAAGACTTAGCTCGCGAACAAACTATCGCCAATGTTTTACGTGCCAACCTTATCAATCTAGACCAAGCCGTGTTATCGGTTGATAGGCATAAAACCCGCCAATCTAAATACTTCGATATTGAAACCACCATCACCTTCAAAGATGATCACCAAAAACGCTACACTATTTTGGAAATACATACGCATGACCAACCAGGCGTGCTATCAACCATCGGACAATGTTTTAGTGACTGTAACGTCAACGTAAGAAATGCAAAAATTGCTACCTTAGGAACAACCGCTGAGGATATTTTTTACATTACAGATAGTGATAACAATATGATAAAGGACGATGCTTTGTTAAATAAACTAGAGCAGCTTCTCATCAAAAAACTATCCTCTAATACAAAAGCAGCCGATAAGCATTAAAAGCTTTTAAAGTCAGCTCATACATCTGTCCAAGCAAACTTGTGCCCTCAATACGAGGGCGCTATTAATTACGTGGTATCGAATAGCGATTTGACTTTGCCTCGCTGTGGATAATTTACAAAGCATTATTGCCTCAAGAACATCACTATTACGTTTCATAACCTCACTGCAAAAACTAACAACGAGTTTTCAGTTAGGTATTTACTGCTAAAAAGTCATGGGTACTCATAACCTAAACAGCTAACTATTAATACTTCCTAGCCAGTATCGAAGGCGGCACTTTGAAGAAATAAGCCAGCCTAAATAACCACATTTTAAAAATAGTTTTGAAAATACCTGCCTGCTCCCAGCGTCTGCTGGATGTTACAACAGCCTCCTTAATACACAATGGGCGATTGACTCGTTTCAGTTTTTTACTAATGGCAATGTCTTCCATTAATTCGATAGCTGGGTACCCTTCTACCTGCTTAAATAATTTCGTTGAAACGAACATAACATGATCACCCGTGACGATACCTGTGAGGCAAGATCGCCCGTTCATCATCGTTTCAATTATTCTAAATAGAAAGTGCTCGCCATCAAGCTTAACGTTAAACCGACCCCAAACATGAGAACGCTTTTTAATCCGTGGCTGATTAAGCAGTTGCACCAGCTGTTTGGGAACTAGGGTATCGGCATGCAAAAAAAGCAATAAATGCCCTTGTGCTACTTGTGCTCCTTTATTTAATTGCGCAGCACGTCCCGCCTTAGAAAAAATGAGTCGATCAACTAAGCCTTCCGTACACAAAGCCGTGTTATCAGTACTTCCACCATCCACTACAATTATTTCAACCCGCTGTCTCCTCAGGTTTTGCAAATGACTTAATGTTAGCGGTAACGCCCGCTCTTCATTTAGCGTAGGAATAATGATTGAAATATCAGGCACTAACAGCAAGAACTACCTTGCTTTGCAGGATGATGAACAGAGCCTTTAGTTTCAGATGCCGGCCGCAGTGTGCCAATAATAAGTGCACACCCTTCAACGTCTTCTTTTTCTAACGTAGGTGGAATGCCAATAAAGTCGTCTCCGTAAGGCCCCGTTGTTAAAAACTGATAGGTACGCTCACACACCGCCATACGCTTACCACGATAAAAAACGTGGCCTTCATCATCGGTCGTTTCAGCATAAGGGCCTTTGTAAATAACAGCATGGCCTTTATCAATGCAGGGTAGATCTTCACCTTTAACCGCTGTGATAGTCACTGAACGAAACTCTATTCCTTCAACAACCTGCCACGGCTCTGCATCCCACTTATCATATTTAACTGCACGAAACCCCGCTTGCTTGAAACTTTCTAAAAACTCATCTTCTAAAAATGAACCCGAGATACAACCTGACCATAATTCCGGGTCTGCTTTAAGGTGCTCTGGAATGGCTTCATCTGCCACAATATCCGATATGGCAATGCGGCCACCGGGTTTCACTACACGAAAAATCTCCTCAACCAACTGTTTCTTGTCGCTGTCATTCACCAAATTCAATACACAATTTGATAATACTAAGTCAATTGAGTTATCGGCAATCAGTGGCTCCGAGCTATGTGGGTTTTCTAAGCTCTTTGTTAAATCTTGAATTTGCCCTTTAACAAAGCTCACCTTGTCACCAGCCAATTTTTCAGCCATTTCAGCTTGATATTTGCGGGCCAGCGCCAACATTTCATCGTTCATATCGACGCCAATCACATGGCCTGTTTCACCAACGAGTTGAGCGGCCATATAACAAATTTTCCCAGAGCCCGAGCCTAAATCTAAAACAACATCACCGTTTTCAACATAACGAGATGGATCGCCACAACCATAATCTTTATCAATTACCTCTTGAGGCAACAACTTAAGTAAAGCAGCATCGTAATCAACAGGGCAACACAAAGCCGCTTGCACTGCTTCTGCACCGTCTGTATACCGCTCAACTACACTATTTTTCATATCCATTTAATCATCCTCAGGTTAATGCCCCACTACAACTAGAACCGCTACCAGCAGCACAGCCGTAACAGTGGTCGGCAATTGTAATGGCTTGCTGGTTAAAGTCTGTTTGCAAACAATCCGAAATATGTTTCTTTTTACTTGATAAGCCGACAGGCAAATCAAGCATTTGGTTAAAATCACAGTCATATAAAAACCCCTGCCAGTCAACACTGATCATACTTTTACACATTAAGTGATCCAGGTTTACCTGCTGATAGGCTGCTTTGAGTGCTTGCATATAATGATCAAACAAGCCTTTTGAAATCAAGCTACTACCAAACCGTTTAATCGGCATATTGGTGATCGTTAATAATTGCGTAAAAACAATACCAAAATGAGCAAACAAGTGTTCTTTATACTCTCGTTCCAACATCGCTTGTGGTGCAGGCAATGTGGCGCCCTGAGGGTTATACACGAGCTTTAAATCCAATTCTTTACCGTAGCCAACAGCATTCAATTTTTGCAGCGCTGAGATGCTTTTATCAAATACCCCTTCACCACGCTGTGCGTCCACATTGTCACTTGAATAACACGGCAAAGAGGCCACAATCTGCACTTGATGACTGGCCAAAAAGTCGACTAAATCTTCATAACCCGGCTCTTCAAGAATCACCAAATTGCAACGGTCTATAATCCTTAAACCCCGCTGTACAGCCTGACTAACCGTGTACTTAAAGTGTGGATTCATTTCCGGTGCACCACCTGTCAAATCAAGCGTTGTAATGCCCTGCTGATCAATAAACCCAAACAGCTGATCAATGGTCGTCCTAGCCATTAACTCCTTACGCTTAGGGCCTGCATTGACATGGCAATGCAAGCAAGACAAGTTGCACAAATAACCTAGGTTCACCTGTAAGGTGTCGAGTTTATCTCGCCTTATGGCTGGGAAATCAGTCTCTACTAGTTTGGGCAACGTTGGGTGCATGGCTATTATTTATGTTCTTTTAGCAAGGTGATATCTCTCAATCAACGCTAGAAGTTTTTTCGGTTGATGGTTTTTCTTCCACATCCCCGCTGTATATTTATTCGCTTCCGCCCACGTTGGATAGGCGTGTATCGTGCCCAGTATTTTATTCAGCCCCAATCCATGCTTCATTGCGATAACAAACTCAGGCAGCATCTCCCCAGCCTGTTCACCCACAATGGTCACGCCCACTATCTTATCTTTACCCATCACTGTCAGTACTTTTACAAACCCACCTGTTTTACCATCGACGATAGCCCTGTCTAACTCATTCAGCTGAAACACGGTTGTTTCTATCGATAACCCAGCCGCTTTAGCGGAGTGTTCGTTATAACCCACACTGGCTATTTCAGGCTCTGTAAACGTTACCCTTGGAATGACCCGGTCATCTACTTTAAACCGCCAAAGGTCACCAAATAAACTATTAACCGCGCAATACCAGGCATAATGTGCGGCTGCATGCGTCAATTGATAAGGCCCCGCCACATCACCACAGGCATAAATGGTTGGCACACTGGTTCGCATATATTTATCAACTTCAATAGTGCCCGATTGAGTTATGTTTACGCCCAATTCTTCCAAGCCTAAGCCAGTCACATTCGCTTGCCTGCCAACAGCAAATAAAACAACGTCAAAAACAAGTTTAAGGCTATTTCCTTGTTTAGATTTGAGCACGGCTACAGACCGATCATTTTCAATACTAAAGCGCTCTACTGAATATTGCAGCTTTAATTCTATGCCTTCCAATTCAAGTTGAGTCATGAGTTGTGAAGCCGCCTCTTCATCTTCAGACATCATTAACCGTTCGGCCGTATCAATAATGGTCACTTTACAACCGAGCCGGCTAAAGCTTTGCCCTAACTCGCAGCCAATCGCGCCACCGCCAACCACTAATAAACGCTCTGGTTTTTTACGTAACGACCAAATGCTCTCAGAGGTATAAAACCTCACCTGACTCAAACCGTCAATCTCTGGTAACCTTGGTGTTGCGCCGCTGGCAATAATAATATTCTGACTGGAGATTACCTGCCCCCCAACGTCCACCTCCCAAGGCGATAACAAACGCGCTTCGGCTTGCCGACACTCAACACCTAACTGAGTATAACGTTCAACAGAATCATGCGGCTCAATGTCCTTAATAACAGAAGCTGCACGTTCCATTACATCCGAAAAAGTAAAATCAGCAGTGGCACTAGCAACCCCGTATTGTTTACTACGCGTTAAATCAGCTAAAAAACGGGAGGATTTAATCAGCGACTTTGATGGCACACAGCCTGTATTTAAACAATCGCCACCCATCTTATTTTTTTCAATTAACAACACCTTAGATTTAACAGCCGCCGCAATATATGCACTCACCAAACCAGCAGACCCAGCACCAATCACAACCAGGTTATAGTCAAATGTAGTCGGTTTCTTATAAGCATTCAGTATTTGATAACGCCTAACAATATTAGCTATTTTTTTAGCTACCAGTGGAAACATGCCGAGTAGCGCAAACGAAACTGCAATCGATGGAGACAAAACATCACTGACCTGTTCCACTTTTGCTAACTGAGTGCCTGCATTAACAAACAAAAGGGTCGCTGGAAACATCCCCACTTGACTCACCCAGAAATACGTTCGTAATTTAATAGGCGTTAAGCCCATCAGTAAATTAATCAGCCAAAAAGGGAATACCACAATTAAGCGAAGCGAAAACAAGTAAGACGCCCCTTCTGCTTCAATACGTTTATTAATCTCAGCTAATTTAGCTGAGAACCTTTTTTGCACCATGTTTTTAAACACATAACGCGACAAAATGAACGCCAAACTCGCCCCTACCGTTGAGGCAAACGAGACTAAAACAACACCCCAAGCAAGACCAAATATAGCACCAGCAGCTAAGGTAAGAATACTTGCTCCGGGAATAGAAAGTGCTGTTGTAATACTATAAATAAGAAAAAACCACACAGAGCTTTGCCAAGGGTTTGCCTCATAATAGGCAATAAAATCAGTACTTTTTTCTTTAACAACAGCCACATCTAAGTATTGATTAAGGCCCAACAGATAGAAGCTTGCTACCAACAGAGCTAGAACAAGAACTAAGCCGAGCTTTTTAGCATTAAGCACGCTGGTATGCCCAACTCCGCCATCCAGCAAACGCTGGGTAATACAAGCCCAACATAATAGGGCGTGAATCGATAGCGCCCATTAACTGCGCATACTGTTCTAATTGTGCTTTATAACGTGTCACTTCATTATCCATAAATTGGTCCTTATTATCCTCATCATGGCGACTGGTTTTATAGTCCACAATCCAGCGTTTACCTTGGTCTACAAATGTTCGGTCTAATCTACAATGAACGACTTCTCCATTTATTACCCCAGATAACGCAAGTTCAAACTCACTATTTTCATGTTGGTTATTAAGAACCCATTGGCCACGCTTATCTTTCAAGCAAGTGTTTATAATTTGCTCGGTACGGTCCAATGCCTGTTCAATAAAATGTGGCAATACGCCTGCTTCACACAATAATTGATGCATAATTTGCCGATCAATGATGCGCGTATCTGAATCATGTTCTCCC
>Ga0209121_10001643_pt1 | contig 23417 bp, 22 predicted proteins | sample Cruoilmetagenom3_FD_187292 | JGI IMG/M metagenome (GOLD analysis project Ga0209121, IMG submission 187292) | Oil polluted marine microbial communities from Coal Oil Point, Santa Barbara, California, USA - Sample 3 (SPAdes) (version 2) | ecosystem: Environmental > Aquatic > Marine > Oil seeps ... | reverse complement strand
GCTTCGGATTTCGGATTTAGAATTTTTCCTTGTTACTGAGAAATCCCACAGGGCTGCATTAGTCTTAATGAAACCATTTTTCCTTTCGGGAACATTTCCCAGCACTTCTTTTTGCGTCAAACACTGCTCTTTTGAAGACTTATCTTCACGATAGACATTTTTTAATCCTGTCGTCTGCGCTGTTGGTTCAACGTTTTTGGTGTCTACTTCCTCCAGAAGTCCAGCGTATTCGAGGATTGAGGAAAGTTGTTCGCGAAATTTTTCGATTTCCCCATTGGAAAGTTTTAGTTTTGCCAGTTTAGCAATATGTTTGACTTGTTTTTTGGTTAGATTCATAACAATAAAATCCTAAACTCTAATATCTAAGCTCCAAACAAGCACCAAATTCTAAATTCTAAAACGTTTAGGGTTTGTGATTTAGGATTTATTTGGAACTTAGGATTTCGGATTTAGAGCTTAAAACCCACAGCTCTACACCTTAAGCCTTAAAGCTTTCCGAAACTCAGGCCAAGGTAAAGTATTAATAATATCCCCTCTCTCCGCCCAGCCGCGGTGGGCGACGGAGACTCCAAAGCGCATCAGATCCATATCATCTACATAGTGAGCGTCGGTGTTGATGGCCAGTTTGACACCTTTTTCGACCGCTTTGCGAACCAAGGTATCCGGCAGATCCAAGCGCTTTGGTTGAGCGTTAATCTCCAAAATTTTATCATATTTCTTACACGCCGCAAAGATACGATCCCAATCTAACTGATAGCCCTCTCGTTCCAATAAAAGGCGGCCGGTCGGGTGGGCAATTATGTGAACAAGGGGGTTTTCAATAGCTACCAAAAGCCGCTCGGTCATTTCTTTTTTGGACATTTTCATACTAGAATGAATTCCGGCAATCACAACATCCAAAAGCTTCAAGGCTTCGTCTTCCAAGGCCAACCTGTTGCTGGCCAGAAGGTCTACTTCCAAAGAATTGAGTATTTTTATTCCTCTTTCTCTACCAATTGTAGAGTTTAGTTGTTCAATCTTCGCACTTTTCTCTTTTATTATCTTCAAAACATCCTCTGAGTTATACTGACTAACACTGGGGTTGTGATTGCCCACACAGACATATTCGTAACCCAAATCAGCCGCTTTTTCAACGACTTCCCCCATTGTTGATAGACCAGGGTCGTGAGAAGACCGAAAATTAGGAGCGCAGTGTAAGTGCAAATCGCCTTTAATATCTTCCAATTTGACCAGATCAGGAAGACGATCTTCCAAACTAGCTTCTATTTCTCCAGTGTCTTCACGTATCTCTGGTGGCGGACAGCTCATCCCTAGATACCCATAAAATGCCTGTTCTGTCCTAAATTCCGCGACCCCCGCTTGTTTTAATGTTTTAATGTTTTCATGTTTTCTTGTTTTAATGATCTTAATTCCGTACTCTGACAACGAATACCCCTTCTCGTTAGCTATTTTTCGGAGATGAATATTATGATTCTTGGAGCCGGTGAAATACTGCAATTGCGCCCCGTAGCTCTTGGGCCCCTGAACCCGCAGGTCGGCCTGGTAGTTGTCTTTTAGAATTACCGAGGCCTTAACCGAGCCCTGCGCCAAGACCTTTTTAACATCCTTCATTCCTACAAAAGCTTTAACCACGGCCTTAGAATTGGTTGCGGCGACAGCGATATCCACATCTCCCACCGTGGGTACCATTCGTCGCAAAGATCCTAAAGCATCAACTCGCTGAACGCCAGGGACGGCCTCCAGAACCTTGATGATTTTTTCGGCTATCTCACACGCATCGGGAAGCAAAAGGCGATCAGAACGGCGTTGGTAGTCTCTAATACCCTTTAAAATTTCCTTCTGGGACTGCTCACCAAAACCTTCCAGTTCGGCAATTTTTCCCTTTTTGGCCGCTTTTTGGAGGTCCTTCACCGATTTAATTTTTAACTCCTTTGAAAGTTTGTAGGCCGATTTGGGACCAATTCCGGGAACATCAAGCAGGGCAAACATTCCCGTTGGAACCTGCTTTTTGAGGGTTTGAAAATGCTTTACTTTTCCGGTCGTGAAGTATTCGTTAAAATAAGCGGCGATTCCCTTACCGACCCCGGGAATCTCGTTAAGCTTCCCCTCGTCCCAAAGGTCCTTGACCTCCCCTGAAGAATGTTCGATACTGTCCGCCGCTTTGTTGTAAGCAGACACACGAAATCTATCGTCCTCTTTGACTTCGTAAACAGCGGCCACCTCCCGCAAAATCCTCGCAATTTCTTTGTTGGTATCAGCAGGCTTCATTTCTGAATCGAAGAAGTGACAAGCTTGCTTGTTACCCGCCAGAGATAACAAATAAATTTGTCACTCCGCCTTTGTGGAAATAATATCACGCGCCTCCAACCAACGCAATCTAAGGATATAACATTTTTAAATTGCGCTGAAGAACGTAACGTAGCCGCACCATAATATAATATCTTTAGTTGACATTTGAAAAATATTATAGTAGGATTTAGAGAATCGGGGACCCGTGGTGTAGCGGTTAACATGTCTGCCTGTCGAGCAGAAGATCACCGGTTCGAATCCGGTCGGGTCCGCCAAGTTTTTATAAGCTTCACTGCCCAGTGTGTGGCAGGAGGTGAAAGAAGTAATGCCAAATGGAGAAAATTTTGAGGCCGGAATTGAGCCTCAACGCAACACTTTAGCGGCGATCGCCGCCGGTGTTCTGGTCGTGGTGGCAGGGTTCCTAGTTTACAACTATTTTTCTCGCGTCGGGCGTGAGGCTGAACCGGAAGTAAGTCAAGAGGCGGCTGTTTTCGAAGAGGGAGAAATTGAAATTCCTGAACCGGGAGAGATTGGCAACGAAGGTCGAGAAGAAGAGCCCGCCGCTCGAGAAGAGACCACAGCCGAAGAGGAAACGTCGGCAGAGACGGGGACCGTGGCCGGAGCCTGGACGCCCAGGGACCACGAACCCGATTCGATCAGCAACGGCTCCTACACGGTTCAAGAAGGAGACACGCTCTGGGAAATCGCTGAAGCTCGCTACGGCACTGGTTTTGACTGGGGCAAGATCTTGGAAGCCAACAAGGACAGTGTCGGCTTTTTGCCTAACGGGAGTCAGGCCCTGATCGAGGTTGGTCAGACGCTGGTTCTGCCATAAGCGACCATAGTTGAGTGACCCAACATCACCTTCCCAAGGTGAAGACGTGGGTTTGATTCCCACTGGTCGCTCCAGTTGTCTTAAAAGCTGGCGTAGCTCAGGGATAGACCTGCCTACCGGCAGGCAGGGCGATCGTTTTCGTAAAATTCGCCGATGTAGCTCAGTTGGCAGAGCATTCCCTTCGTAAGGGAGAGGTCGTCGGTTCGAAACCGACCATCGGCTCCACCCTTCGCTTTTCGAGCTTCGGGTGGCCTTCGGCCACACGAGCGAGATTAGGAGCGAGGGTGTCACCCGAAGCCTTGGCGCAGGGTGACGAAAGTTATTGAAAATGCGCAAGAATTCCAAGGTCTTTAAAACGAAATCCTCCGACTGGTCGTTGTACCGCCGTTTTATTATCTTCGTCGGCGCAATTGTGGTTATCCTTTTGGGAACCTACTTCGTCGGGCTGTTCGTTCTTTCCCGTCTTGGCACCCGCGAGGAAACCTTCACCCAACGCGACCGCGTCGCCCCTCCCCCACCAACTCTCTCCGGTGTTCCCCAGGCAACTCATAGCGCTAAACTAAACATTAAAGGCTTTGCTGAGCCCGGCACTACCGTCCACCTCTTTCTAAACCAGGCCGAAAAAGATTCTCAACTGATCAGTTCCGAAGGGCGGTTTACTTTTGAAGAGGTTGTTTTGGAAACGGGCCAAAACGAAATTCACGCCGTGGCTACCGACTCGACCGGCAACGAAAGTCGCCCATCAACCACCTACCGAGTGATTATTGATCAGAAACCGCCCCAATTAGAAGTTTCCGAACCCGAAGACGGGACGATTATCAAAGAAGAGGAGGGCCAACAAACTTTCGTTCTCGTCAAGGGAAAAGTTGAAGAAATCACCACCGTTACCGTCAACGAACATCAGGCCATCGTCCGGGGAGAGGGCGGTTTTGAATACCGCCTTCTACTTGTTAATGGGGGAGAGACTACAGTCAAAATCGAGGCCCGAGACCTGGCCGGAAATAAGACTACTATCGAGAAAACGATTATCTACAAGAAGATTGAGGAAGAAGACTCAAAAGACTAACCTAACAACCAGTTACAGAGCCTCGCTCTGTAACTCCTTCTTGCTTAAGGGTTTCAAGCAATCCTACAATTGCCCAAAATTCCAGGGCTAGGTCGTTTTTGAAATAAGGAACGTCCACTAGACCGTGAACGAGCCAATAAATCATTGCGGCGAGGAAGGCAGTAGGCAGTAGGCAGTAGGCAGTAGCTGAGGGCCCCCGGGCCGCCTTTACAAAATACCTCCACAATAGCCACAAGAACGCTGCCAGACCCAACAATCCCGTTTCGGCCCAGAAATTCAACACCCAACTGTGCGGATATTCCAACGGCTCGGCATCGCAGGTAAAATATTTTTGGGAGTAGAGCTCTTTAAAACCCGAAAGGCCTGCGCCGAAAACGGGCCTATCTAAAAGCATATTGCGGGTTCCTTCCCAAAGACAGAGCCGAAATTGCAGTGTATTCTCCGTCTCCCGCACGTAGGGATCTACATTCTTTGGGGTAAAAGTAGAGATATTAAAAAAGAACCAGCTTCCTGCAACCAACGCCAGAATCATTAGCCCTAACAATAAACAATGAACAACGAACAATTTTCCCTTAAGTATTCTAAATACTCCAAGAATTACCAACCCCGATACTAACCCGACCATCGCTCCTAACGATTTGGATAAAACAATCGCCAAAATCATTATCCCTATCCCCCCAATCGCCGCGGTCTTTTTTATACCTTTTATACCCTTTACACCTTTAACCGCCCCCAAGAGAAGAAGAACGACTGGCCCCAAACACAACCCCAGCGCATTAGCCGTGTTATAAACTCCGTGAGCTCGTCCTAAAGCAGCTTCGTGGGGCGTAAAAATCAAGCAACCGGTCAACCCCTGAACAACCGCTAACAGCGCCACCCAAAGTCCTGAAAAACACAAAGCCCCAAACACCAGTCGCCAATCTTTTTTGGATTTAACAATATCCTTGATGACAAGATAGATAAGGATCGGCTCAACAAAATAGGCCTTGAAAATACCTAAAGCCCCCCGCTTGTCTGGGGAAACAACAACGGAAATTGCGGCGGCAATCAAAAACAGAGTAATCGGTAACTGGTAACTGGTAACTGGCGGTTCTGTAGCTGCGACCCTTGTGGTCGCCCGTTCCTTAAACTTGGTCACCAACCACGAAACCACCGTCAACCCAATCAAAATCTCCAGCAACGTCGAGGGGTACGGGCCAATGTGAAATCTAACCACGTATAGTGGGGCAAGAAGTATTGTCAGGAATAGAAAAACTTTTGTTGCCATCCTGTTTGTATTAGCGCAATTCATTGCGCGTTCTTCAGTAGCGCGAACTAAAGTTCGCTACTACAACTGTCTACGGTTCCCAGTACCGTCCATATCCAAACCATTATCCACGGATAAAACAACGAATTAATAAAATTACTCTCCACCAGCAACCCGGCAAACCCGGCTAAGGTCGTCAAACTTGCGGCCGAAAGTTTAGCGCCATAAAAAGGTATCAGAGGCCACAGGGCCCTGAATCCCAACAACAAAAACGCTCCCAGCCCTACCACTCCGGTAGTCGCCAAGACCAAAAGCAGAGACGAGTCCGATCCCGCCCCGGCCCTTCCGCCCAAGGGATCGCTAAAGTCGAAAAACCCCTCCCGCGCTTGGGCGTAGCGGAAGGCATTAAAACCAACCCCGATCAGAGGGTGCTCTTTAACAATCTCTAAAGTTCCTTTCCAAGAAATAATCCTAGCGCGGGCCGAGTCGTCAGGATCAACTCCCCCCGCGATTCGGGTTTGGACCCGAGGTACCAAAGCGTAGGCGGCCAAAAAAGCGACCAGCGCCAAAATCAAAAGTTTTTTGGATTTTAGAACCCCCATTACCCCCATTGAAACGGCAAACATTAACCAAGCTGAGCGCGAAAAGGTCAAAATCAAAGCTCCAAAAACAACCGCCCCTAAAATCCCCAACGCCCCCTGCTCCCCCTGCTTTTCCCGATCACTTATATATAAAATTCGCGAAATAACCAAAACCAAAGTCAAAACCAAATAGGCCCCCGTAAAATTAGGGTCCATAAAAGTTGAGGCTAGACGGTTCTCGTGCGGGTCCCAACCTAATGAGGGGTCCAAAGTAGTAAAATCCGGTAAAACCACAAGTTGCACAAAACCGGCTAGAGCCAAAATAACTCCACTTACAATCAAGAGATTCAAAATCCCCTCCCTCCTAGCTCCTCCCTCCTCCCTGACAAAATCCCAAACAACAAAGTAAATACCAGCATATAACGCCCAGCGAATAAGGTACATTGAACTGATCAATAACTCTCCCATCCCAATAAACCTCTTCCCATTTATAAGCGAAATCAGGGCCACAAAAGCAAACAAGAAGATAAGGTTTGTCAGCGGCGGCAGTTCAAGATTTTTTCTAATCGCCAAGGCGTAACCCAACCAGACAACGATGATCAAAAGAATCAAAAGATCGGGAAGATAAAGGCTGGCCTGCTCCCCACCGATGGGGATACGCCCCAATTGGCCGAGAGGAAGGGTTAGTAGTAAAAAGTAAAGCAGGAGACGAACCAATTTCATAAAATAAAATCCTAAATTCTAATATCTAAGCTCCAAATAAGCACCAAATTCGAAATTCCAAACGTTTAGGATTTAGAGTTTAAAATTTGTTTGGAGCTTCGAATTTCGGATTTAGAATTTCTCCGTAGATATCTTCCACCTGTCTCGTCACCACTTCTTCGGTATTCTTCGCCATCACCAACTTTTTCCCTTCCCGACCAACTTTCCGCCGAAGTTTTTGGTCACTAGCCAAATGGGACAAGACCGCAGCCAGTTTTTCTGGGTCGTTGGGCGGAACCAAAAAACCCGTTTGCCCGTGAGAAATAATTTCCGGCGTCCCGCCAATCGGATGGCCGATGACGGAAATCCCGGCCATCATCGCTTCAACGACCACGGTGGCGAACGGTTCAGGCTCAATTGAGGTGTGACAAAAAACATCAAAAATTCTCATCAGGGTCGGTATGTCATTTCGCTGGCCCGTCAAAATCACCGTCTCTTCCAAACCCCATTCTTTAACCTTTTGCCGAAGTTCGGGTTCTATATTACCTTCTTGACCCTCCCCCGTCCCCACCACAACGATTTTCAATCTACAATTTTCAATTTTCAATTTTTTTGCTGCTTGTAGTAAAACTTGCGGGCCTTTCCACTCAACCAATCTCCCAACATACCCAACGATCAAACCCGCTCCCGTCAATCCCAGCTCTTCTTTGACTCGCAAAACGTCGTTAAAACTGACTTCTTTTAACTTCTTGTCAAAATCCGAACCGACATAAACAATTTCAAACTTGGAATTACCCTCTCCACTGTAGTAGTCGCGGACCGCCTCGGAAACGCAAATAATTTTTTGCGGAAAAACGGAGAGCAAGCGGAACAAAAGACGATTATACTCAAAGTCCCGCACCCACCAAATCAGCTTTTTTCGTCCCCAAATCGCCGCTAGCGTTCCCGCATACATCGCCCGCTCGGTGTTGATCACCACCAGATCAATCTGCTCTTTTTGCAAAATCCGCCAAACTTCTTTTAGAGTCCTCCAAAACCTCACCACCACCACTGGACTCGGAACCTTTAAACGCTCAAACGGAATCACAAAAACCTTCGCCCCTGCTTTCCTTAGTTTAACAACCAGATCGGGACCTGCCTGCCGGCAGGCAGGACCGGTTCCCGACACAGCTGCAACCACGCCAAATTGACGTTTGTCTAAATACTCAATATGGCGCACCAGAGCCAGCTCCGCCCCACCAACGAAAGGTGTATGGTCCAAAAAAAGAATTCTTTTCACCTTATCTTCCCAATCTGCCTGGCCACAAACCCCACCGTATCCAACAGCGCGAACTTGAACTGCAGACCGTCGTCAACCAAAAATCTAAAAAACACTATTGGGCTAGCCAAAATCTTCAAAACCAACTCCGTCCGCGACTCCCGCCGCACCCCCCTTTTCCGTTTGGTTGCCGAAATTCCCGCCCCCCGGGCCAACTGCTGTTTTAAAAATCTTTTCAAACCGTAGTCCTGAAGATGAGTAATCTTGACAGGAATAAACAAAACTCTGTATCCCCGCTCGACGATCTTCTCTTTTAAATCCCCATCCTCTCCTGTGCTAAAGGCCGGAAAACTCTCATCAAACCCGCCCACTTCAGAAAGAACCGTCTTTTTGTAAGAAATGTTATTGGTTTCAAAAGGAGCCTCGTCTCTTTTTGTAGAAACAAACTCCTGGTCTTGAACACTATATTGCGACCACTCATGAAACTTTTCGTATTTTGCAAAAACATTTTCTGGCAAGATTTCCGCGGGGGCCTCCAAATACCCCCCGACGCCAACCACCTCCGGATGCCTTTCGTAACCGTCGTTGAAACGAGCCAACCAATCCGAAGGGACGGCGCAGTCGTCGTCGGTAAAAGCGACAATTTCGTTTTGAGCTTTTTTGATTCCCAGATTTCTCGCTTTAGCCGGCCCGACATTTCCCCAACCGGGAGAGTAAAATTTTAAGTTATAGTGATCCCGTTTAAAACTTTCAATCACCGCCAGTCCTTTTTGATCAATGCCACTGTCAATAACTAAAACTTCAAAAAGTTCCGCCAGATAATCATTGGCAAAAATAGACTCTAGACACTTTTCCAGCGTCCCCGCCCGCCCCGCACTAGTCGCCAAAACCACCGAAAAGCTTTTCATAACAATGTTCGTCAACCCGTCGGGTTAACATCTTCCAACCACGGTCTTAAAAACCAAATTCAACCCGTCGGGTTGACGAAGGCCGCACCTACAGGGTCCTACAAGATTAACGACTGATACCGTATGCTCCCCACCGCCAAAGCAAAGAAAAAGACTAATTCTTCCAAAAGTAAATGCAGCCACTTTAACCCAATGTCTCTATCATAAAAGTAAGCCAAGCCCGCCAAAGGAATCAGGAGCGGCCCAAACAAGGTGCGAAGGTAACGCCCCTTACTGCCCCACAAAAAGTTGAAGTGCAGGAAAGAGCGCATTTGGGGATGGAGTTTAAATAAAAGGCAAAACTTTTGCCGACCCCAGGCCTCTTTAATACTCTTCCAAAAGGGCTCGGGAACCACCTCGTGACGAGCGGTTAGCCGCTCTGAAAAAACGGACTTAGACCCTCCTTCTAAAATTCGGTAGGCCAGTTCGGCATCGTCACCATAACGGGATAGTTCCTCAAGATAATAACGGCCGGCCAAATCAAGATCCCGAGCCCTGTAGGCGATGGCCACCGTTGGGAAACTGCGGTTAAAGCTTTCAAACTCGACCAGGTGAGCAAAGGGTTCCGTCACTTCGCGTGCGGCCCTGACCTCACCCTGGACAATGCCCACCTGAGGATTTTCTTGAAAGATCTCGACTGCGGATTCAACCCAATCAGGTTCCGCGTAAGCGTCGTGGGACAAAACAAAAACATATCTTCCCGAAGCCTTTTTAAGACCCTCGGTGTGGGCCGCGGCCGTTCCTCGATTCTCTTGCTCAATAATTTTAAGATTGGGTTGTTTGGTAGCCATCTCCCGCAAAATTTCTCTAGTCCTGTCCGTCGAACCGTCGTCAACCACCACAACCTCAATTAACTCTTGGGGGTAAGTTTGAGCAAAAAGGGAATTGAGACACCGTTCAATCCAACGTTCGGCATTGTGGGTGGCGATGGTGATACTAACAGATGGCTTTGCCATAAGTAATTCAGTAAAGCCAATAAATCAGTAATTCAGTAACACTTGCCTTTACTGTCTTTACTGACGTCACTGTCTTTACTATCTTAACATCCTAATATACGCTTTGACCAATTCCTCACCGTAGCGTTCCCATGTAAAAGCAGAGATCCTTTCCCTCCCGCTCCCCCCCATCGCCCGGGCCTGCTCGGGAAATCTGTAAAAAAATTCCAAACGTTCGGCTAGAGCCTGGCTGTCTCTGATGGGAATAATATACCCATCCAACGAATCGCGAACCAGCGAACCGGCGTTGGGGGTGGCGATAACCGGCAGTCCGGCGGCCATCGCCTCGTAGGTTACCAGCGCGCTCCCCTCGTCCAGCGACGGAAAGGCAAAAACACTGGCCTTACTCATCAGCTCAGGAATATCTTTAACAAACCCTAAGTGTTTGATATCCTTGTAGTCACTATACTTTGAAAGAACCTTCTTAATATTTGGTTTGACTTCCCCCACCAACCACAATTCCGCGTCTTTCAGATTCAACCTCCTCCACGCCTCCAGTAGATACTGAACCCCCTTCCCCAATCGAATTTCCCCAACATACAAAACGATAAATTTGTCGTTGGATATTGGGCGTTGGATATTGGATGTTTTGAACCTCTGGATATCGACTCCAAACGGAATCTTGATTATCTTCTTCTCATCAAAACCCCGTTCTAAAAATGATTGTTTTGCGTATTCAGAAGGGACCACAACATAGTCCGCCTCTTTGTATTCCAGCAAACATTTTTCGACATAAGCCCGCGACCAAGAAGAGCCTTGCAAAATTTCTTGGCCTTGGAGAATATGAGAGGACGCTCGTTCGACCACAGTAACAGCGCCCAACTCCTTAGCTTTTAGTAAAGAACGGAGACAGTGATGATTCCAACCGTGAAAAATGTTGCAGGACTCTAACTGCGAGACAGCCCAGCGGTCAAAGATATTGTCATGGAGAACATAACCGCAACCGGTCGGATCATAATAAGCTAGTCGTCTCAGCGCTAGTCCGATCGGTCCCATCGTTTTAACATATCTCCTCGGAATTCTAGTTTTGGAATTTGAGATTTGAGATTTATTTGGGATTTGGGATTTGGGATTTGGGATTTTACTCTGGTAACTCGCTAAGACTTTTTTCAAAGCTCGTGCCTTATGGATACCCCAAACAGCGTGTACCGCCACCTTCCCAATCCCATGCCCGCCAAATTTAGATCCAATACTGTAGATTACTTTCATACCCTTATTATACCACTAAGCCGCCGCCGAGGGAAAACCCGACGGGTTTATCCGTCAACCCGTCGGGTTGGGGAATCGGCGAAGGCGTTTTTCGATTTGACAAACCCCAAAAATAGTGCTATAATTGTAATAGGAGGGTAGGAAAAGGGGAATTTGACCTTTAATAAAGCTTTTTGGGTGGACATTTGGACTTAAACCTATTTGAGTTCGGTTGTCCTCCCCGTCAAAAGGTGGGAAGGACTCAAATGGGGGGTCGGCACTCGCCCCGCTCCGGTTCTGAACCGGAAGCAAAAATGTGCCTGCACGTTGAGAAGAAAGTTCGTTTGCCGGCAAATCTCGCCTGCCGCGCCGCTGGTGGTCGCCCATCTACGTACGCGATGTGCGGCCGACTGGCACGCGGAGCGCATCCGCCCGACCGCCCCCACCGGCACCGACCCCAACAAGATTGGGCACGGCCCGGGCGGGGCCCGCGGGCATCAACCGCCAACGAAAAAAATCTCAACGTCGCGCACGAGCGCTACCCCTCGTTCAGACATATGACCGTCTGGGGTAGCGCTCAATCTTTTCTCCCAACGGTTTAGGAGTATAGACTCCTAAACTCTTCCCAAAACCCTATCACCGCAATCGTTGTCAACCCGTCGGGTTGACAACTACCAACCACAGCACGGAAAGTCAAAATCAACCCGTCGGGTTGACAAAGGGCGTCACAAGGCGACCACAAGGGTCGCAACTACACTAAGGCTTTACGGCTGAGATAAATGAGAAGACTAAGGATTAGAAACTCGGAGGTCCAGGTGATAATGGCTGAGGCGTGGAAGGAATAGCGAGGAATAAAGATTAGGTTTAAAACCACATTGACCACCGCGCCAATCGCGTAAACAAAGGGGATTTGCTTTTGTTTACCCAAAGTGATCAACAGCCACAAGAACAACGCCGAGAGGTAGAAAACGGGCAGACCAAGCAAAAGCAAACGCAGGGCCCGAACCGACTCGACAAACTCAGGCCCGGCGACGATTCTGATCATCCAGGGAGCCAGCAGGTATCCGACCACCGCCCCCAAAACCGAAACGGCCAACAAAAATATTCCGGACAACTTCACCGTCTTCAGCAACTTTTCCCGACTGTCTTTAAAGTGACGAACCATAATCGGATAGGTAGAGTTAACAAAAAAGGTCGGTAAAACCAAGGCAAACTCAAAAATTTTGTAAGAGACCCCGTACAAACCGACGGCCTCGTTGCCTCTCAAAACCGAAAGCAACAAGGCGTCCGTCTTTTGCAAAACGACAGTAAAGATGGTCGTGATCCCTAACGGCAGGGCGGCCGTAAAAAGATAGCGCCAAAGCTTGAGGTCTTTAGCTACCCCCACGACCCCTGTCAGTCGTCTAACAAAAAATAGAGACACTCCCACCATCACCACCCCTCCAATCACATAGCTTGAAACAATTAGTGGCAATTCCCTACCCTGATCGATGAAAATAAAGGACAAACCTAAAATTGTCACACTTCCCAAAATGGCGGCCAAAACCGAAAGGTTATAGCGCAACTTAGATTGAAAAATGGCGTTGGCGGTGGTGTAAAGGGCCTGGGTGAAAATGGTCAGCAAACTAATCAGAACCCCGATTTTAACCAATCGAGAATAGGGAAAAAATATTAAAGCGACGGCCGCAATCAAGAAAAGCCCCAGAGCCATCACCAACCGCAGACCGACTAGATTTTTAAAATAACGGGAAATCTTTTTCTCGTCGGTAGCGAAGTCCCGCAGGGCGACAGCGTTCAGCCCAAAATCGGCGACGATATAGAAAAGGGCCGAGTAGGCCATCATCACCGTGAAATCTCCGTAGCCCGAGGGCCCAAAGCGGCGGGTAATGAGGACCGTCAATATGAGCGTGGTTACAGTAGTAGCCGCCTTGCCCACCAACTGGGCGGCGGTGTTGTAAAAAACTTTCCCCTTGATACTCATCGTTTTCAATGATATGCTAAAAAACAGTGGTTGTAAATTAAATTTACGAGCCCGTAGCTCAGGGGTAGAGCGTCCGGGTCACATCCGGAAGGTCCGTGGTTCGAAACCACGCGGGCTCACCATATCAGCGCTAATCAGAATCACCATGAAAAGTTTTATCCGTTCCCTGGGAACTTTTTTATTAGACACCCTAGAAATCATCACCACCGCTTTCGCCATTTTTGTGGTCCTCTTTCTTTTTGTTGTCCAAATCCACGAGGTCAACGGAAACTCAATGCTTCCCAATTTTCAAGACCACGAATACGTTTTAACAGATAAGCTGACCTACAAATTTCGCAACCCCCGTCGCGGAGAAGTGGTCATCTTCAAAGCCCCGCCCCACCCTCGCGACGAATACATCAAGCGCCTGATCGCCTTACCCGGCGAAAAAATTAAAATCAAAAATAATCAGATTATCATCTACAATCAGGAGCACCCCACCGGCTTTGTCCTCAACGAGAATTATCTGACCGATGAAGTTGTAACTCGGGGAAAATCAGAAATTCCCCCAGACAAGATCGTAGCCATTCCCGAAGGCCATTATTTAGTCTTTGGGGACAACCGAGAGAACAGTTCCGATTCCCGACACTGGGGAGAGGTTAAGGAGGAATACTTAGTGGGCCGGGCCGTCGTCCGCATCTGGCCCCCGACGGCTTTGGGAATGGTGGAACATGCGGAATACGGCGCGCAATGAATTGCGCTATTACACCACTGAAACTTTTTTCTTACTTTTATTGATATTACTAAATTGGACAATACCGGGCCTTTTAGCAAAGATCGTGTAGTCCTTGCCCATTCCCACCCCGTCGCCGGGCCTGACTGTTGAGCCGCGCTGACGAAGAATTATTTGTCCCGTCTTAATTTCCGACCCCCCAGGAATTTTTATTCCCAACCGCTTTCCGGCGGTTCTTTTTCCCTGACGAACCTTTCCACCCGCCTTTTTATGAGCCATAATACCTCCTTCGGAGAAAATCCTAAATTCTAATATCTAAGTTCCAAACGAATACCAAATTCGAAATTCCAAACCTCGGATGCCTTGAGTTTAGAATTTGTAATTTAGAATTTGTTTGGAGCTTCGGATTTAGGATTTAGGATTTTATCCCTTTATTGATTCTATCTTAACCGTCGTCACTGGTTGTTTGTGTCCTTTTTTGCGACGGTAGCGAGACTTGGCCTTAAACCTTCTAATCTCCGTTTTTACGTAACCTTCGTCAACAATTTTAGTTTTGACCTTAACATTTTTGACCAAGGGCTGGCCGATGCGCACGTCCTCGCCATCGACAAAAAGCAGGACCTCGTCAACCTGACCGTCGAAACGGTCAACGGTCAACTGCTGACCTTCTTTGACCCTGAATTGTCTGTTGCCAATACGCACAACCGCATACTTCATAGTGAGGGCATTTTATCACCTTCGCCGACGAATGGCAACCGATTGCACGAGGCCCAGGGCCACCATCGTCACCCACAGCGAACTTCCTCCGTAAGAAACTAACGGCAGGGGCAGTCCCGTAATCGGCATAATTCCCAAATTCATTCCCACATTAATAAAAGTCTGGGCCAGTAAAAACGAAAAAACACCCACGGCAATCAGACGACCGAAGTCGTTGCCGGCCTCACGGGCCGTAACCAAAATTCGACCCATCAAAATAGCAAAAAAGCCCAAAAGAACCACCGAGCCAATAAAGCCCCACTCTTCCGAAAGGGAAGCAAAAATAAAGTCGGTGTAGTGCTCGGGCAAAAATTTGAGATGCGACTGCGTCCCCCGTCCAAAACCCCGTCCCCAAAACTGCCCCGAACCAACCGCAATTTGGGCCTGCAAAACGTTGTAGCCGCTACCCAAAGGGTCGCGGGCCGGATTTAAAAAACTGACAATTCTTTGACGTTGGTAATCTTTAAGGAAAGACCACAGGGGGACGAGCAGTCCCAAAGCGCCCGCGACCATCAGAAAGAACTGGGCCGGAGAGAGGCCGGCGAAGACGATCAACCCCAACCAGATAGTCAAAAGAACCATCGCTGTCCCCAGGTCCGGCTGAAGGTAAACCAAAACGGCCGGAACGGCGGTCAAAAAGACGGAGAGGGAGAAGTTTTTAAACGACAAACGCGAAACCCGCGAGGAGAGAACCGAAGATAGAAGCAAAATCAAGGCCACCTTGGAAAATTCCGAGGGCTGAAACTGGCCGGCGCCAAATTCCAGCCAGCGCGCCGCGCCGCGAGTAACCGTCCCAGAAATGAAAACTAGGGCCAAAAGTCCCAAAACGGCGAGGTATAGCCCAATGGAGACTTTTTTTAAAAGACGGTAGTCCATCAAAGAAACGGCGGTGTAGATAATCAAACCGGTCAGGGCAAAAATTATCTGCCGACCAAAGGCCTCGCGGTTGGTGGAGAGGATAACCACTAGACCGAAGACGAGAGCCAAGATCATCGCCAAAAAAAGAAAGAGGTCAGCCTTTTTTAAAATTTTAGGCAGAGCGATCTTTGGAAAGGTGGTAGGGATCATCGGACGACTTTGAGCTCGGGCCCTTTTTTAATTTCGACGGCTAGGGTTTTTTGCTGGATGTAATCGGCGAAATCCCCGGGCCAAGAGGGGGCTTCGACGGTGATTTTCTCGTCCATCTGGCAATCGGCTTTGCGACGTAGTTTTTGAATTTCACGAACCAATTCCCGTGCTTCTCCTTCGGCTTTGAGTTCGGTAGTAAGCTTAGTGTCAAGTTGGATTTCGAGGTCGCCATCACCTTTGATAAATTCTACCTCTTTGATGTTGAGTTCCTCCTTAATAAGTTTTGTAGTAGCGAAATTCATTTCGCGCCCCCTCGAGCGCGCAGTAAACTGCGCTACTACATCACGGGGGGCGGTAATCGTCATCTTCCCCAACGGCTGACGGACTTTAATTCCCGCCTCCTTCCGTGCCGCGTGTCCTTTTTCGACAATCTCACGAACGACTTTCATTCCTTCCAACACTCTCTCATCGGTCAGATAATCGTGATAAGAAGGCCATTTGGTCAAATGAACAGACTCTTCTGCCCCCATAACGTCAGATTTTTCACCACCGAGATGCTTCTGTGGCCCAATTAAAGCTTGGTAAAGCTCTTCAGATAAAAATGGGGCAAAAGGGGCAATAATTTTTGTAAGCCGAAGAAGCACACCATAAAGTGTTCTGTAAGCGTTAAGTTTATCCTCGCCTTCGGGGGCAGTCGGACCGACTCGATCTCGAATTCTTCGGATATACCAAGTAGAAAGATCACCAATGACAAAGTCCTCGATTGCTCTGGTAGCACTAAAGGCGTCGTAATTATCTAAAGAAGTCGTGACAGTTTTGACGATTTCGTTAAAGCGAGAGAGAATCCAAATGTCCAAAACTGAAAGATCGAAGCTGTCAAAAGCAAAGCGTTTCTCGCCTTTTTTAAGTTTTATATGTTCGGAAGGATCAAAACCGTCAACATTGGCGTAACCAACAAAAAATTTATAACAATTCCAAAGAATCATAAAGAAACGGCGGTTGACCTCCTCGACTAACTTCACCGAAAAACGATAATCGTTGCCGATATTAGTCGAAGAATAAAAATACCAACGGACGGCATCGGCTCCGGTTTTATCAATCACTTCCCAGGGGTCAACAATATTTCCAATATGCTTGCTCATTTTTTGGCCCTTTTCGTCCAAAACCAACCCACTGCAAACCACATTCTTGTAGGAATTTTTGCCAAAAAGAAGGGTGCTTTCGGTCAAGAGGGTGTAGAACCAACCACGAGTTTGGTCCATCGCCTCGGCAATAAAGTCGGCGGGAAACTGCTCCTCAAACTTCTTTTTATTTTCAAAAGGATAATGATGCTGAGCCACTGGCATCGCTCCCGAGTCAAACCAGGTATCAATGACATCAGGAACACGCCTCATTTCTCCTTGACATTGTGGACATTTCAAAACTACTTCGTCGATGAAAGGACGATGAAGGTCAAGATCGGGATTTAGAGTATAGGGTTTAGGGGTTAGGGATTTTAGTTCCTTGAGACTGCCAACGTAAACTTCGTGCTTGCAATTTTGACATTTCCAAATGGGAAGCGGTGTGCCCCAATATCTACTGCGAGACAAGGCCCAGTCAACCATCGTCTCCAGCCAGTTACCCATACGGCCTTTTTTAATGTGGTCGGGATACCAATTAGTTTCTTTATTCGCCTCAATTATTTCTTGCTGGCGTTCGGTCGTCTTGATGAACCAAGTGGGGTAAGCATAGTAAAGAAGGGGGCTATGGCAGCGCCAACAGAAAGGATAGGCATGGGTCGTCATTTCTTTTTTGTAGAGCAAGCCACGCTCGTCGAGATCGTCAATAATTTTCGGGTCGGCCTTCTTGACAAACATTCCCGCAAACTTTCCCGCTTCGTCAATAAAAGTCCCGTCTTCTTTGACTAAATGTTTTTTGGGGAGATTTAGTTTTTGGCCGAGCTCAAAGTCTTCCTCCCCGTACATCACCGCCGTGTGGACAATTCCCGTTCCTTCGTCCAGAGAAACAAAATCGGCGGGGACGATGTAGTGAGCTTTTTTATCATACTTGACAAAATTATAAAGAGGTTTGTATTCTTTGCCGACCAAATCTTTGCCCTTGAATTCTTTAACAATCTTGTAGGGTTGGTCAAGGACGGAGAGGCGTTCTTTGGCCAAAATCAACCGCTCTCCCTCACGCGAAGTAAACTTCGCTATTGCATACACAGCTTTAGAGTTAATAGCCAAGGCCACGTTCCCTGGCAAAGTCCAAGGAGTAGTAGTCCAAGCCAGAAGAAAAGTTCCCGGCTCGTCTTTCAATTCAAACTTGACATAAACTGACGGCTCAATCACATCCTCGTACCCTTGGGCTACCTCGTGAGAAGAAAGCGGGGTTCCACAACGAGGGCAGTAGGGCACCACTTTGTAATCTTTGACCAAAAGCCCTTTTTTAAAAAATTCTTTTAAGATCCACCAGCAGGATTCGATGTAATCATTATTTAGCGTCACATAGGGATTTTGAAGGTCAATCCAGAACCCGATGCGCTCGGTTAATTTTTCCCAATCCTCAACATATTTGAAAACGGAGTCCTTGCACTTCTGATTAAACTTGGCAATTCCGTATTCCTCAATTTGTTTTTTTCCGGAAATTCCCAAGGCCTTTTCTACTTCTAACTCCACCGGCAGGCCGTGGGTATCCCAACCCCCCTTACGTTCGCAATAAAAACCCCGCATTGTTTTGTAACGAGGGAAAAGGTCTTTGAAGGTACGGGCGAGGACGTGGTGAATTCCCGGCTTGCCGTTGGCCGTCGGCGGCCCTTCATAAAAGACAAAGGTTTCAGCCCCCTTACGATTCTGAAGAGATTTTTCAAAGATCCTCTTCTCCTTCCAAAACTTCAAAATCTTTTCTTCCAATTCGGGGAAATCGGGCTTGGAGTCAATGGGCTTAAACATCGTAACGCAAGTCTAGCAGAAAAGAGCCCTTCCCGCAAAAACGGACTAATTGTCAACCCGTCGGGTTAACATCCTTCAACCACGCCTCGGAAATGTAAAATCAACCCGTCGGGTTGATTTATGCCGCACCTACAACACAAAAAAGAGAACCTGTTTGAACATCTTTGTCCAAACAGGCTTACAGGCCTCGCTCCTCTCTTAACCCCCTAGAGCCATTGTCAGCGCCGTTGAAAGCTCCGACGTTGAAGCAACAACCGCCTCCGCCCCCATAGCTCTGAACTGCTGACAGAGCTCGTCGTCTTGTTTAGGAAAGAGGACGATCACCTTTTTCTTTCTGCTCCCTAGCAGATGGGGAAGACAGACATTTTTTTGATCGCCCATCACCAAAATGGTGTCTGGTTTAAAGGCTACACGCTGATGACCCAGGGCAACCAGCGCGTCAAAAACCTCTTGCCGATAACCCACCGTCCACATTCCTTCGACTAAGACCTTCATTTCTCCCTCCTTTTTTAGGTTCCGAACAACCGATCACCAGCATCCCCGAGACCGGGGATGATGTAGCCGATTTCGTTCAGATACCTGTCAACGACAGCCACGTAAATCTGAACCTCCGGATGTCTCTCTTGCACCACCGCAATTCCCTCCGGAACGGCGATGACCCCGATAAACTTGATCCTTGCTGCGCCCCGTTCCTTCAACTTGTCAACGGTTGCGATCACGGAGCCACCAGTAGCCAGCATCGGATCGGGAATTAGCCAACAGACCCCCGAGCAGTCCGCCGGCAAGTTATCCCGCGTCCAAATAGGCTGTAGCGATTCCTCATCCCGATGCATATCTATGTGATAAACAGGAGCGTTAGGGATGACCTGCTGAATCGCCTCAACCATCGGCAGCGCGGCTCTAAGAATTGTGGCCACTCGAACACTCTCATTTAATTGATGACCACTGGTGACACCCATCGGGGTTGTCACCGTTACTCCCCTAGTCGCTAGATCCGACACGGCCTCGAAAATTAGAGGCAAAGAGATCAACCTCATACATTCCCGAAACTCCTTCGGATCCGTCCGCTCATCCCTAAGAGTCGTCAACCACAACCGCACCAAGGGATGGCTGTCCAACGTGTGCACGCTTTCCATCTTTTACTCTCCTTTCTTGTTTAAAAACAGGCACAAAAAAAACCAGAAACTGTTTTCCGCCCTCTGGGATTTTAAACTAGCAAATCTTACCAGATTTGTCAATCCCCATCTTCTTCCCACAACCCCGCAACCACAACCTTAATCAACCCGTCGGGTTAACATCCTTCAACCACAGGATTAAAAATCAAATTCAACCCGTCGGGTTGATGAAACTCTAAAACTATTTTATAATCAACCTAACAATGGTTAGCCGACCACGGGAATTCGATACAAATCTTTATTACCACGCCTATAATCGCGGCGTAGAGAAACGGGCGATTTTTGAAACGGAAAAGGATTATCAAAGATTTTTAGACACGCTTGGTTATTATCTTTATGATCAAAAAAGCTCCTTCGCCTTCTTCCAAAGATTAACTAAAGAAAAGAAAAAGGCGTATTTCGAAGCAAACCCCCGAGACTTAAACACACAACGCGCACACCTCATTGCCTACTGCCTAATGCCCAACCATTTCCATTTACTGCTCAAGGGCGCGCGATACGACGGAATAACCTTATTTCTAGCTGACATCTCTAATAGCCACACGCGCTACTTTAATATAAAACACGAAAGAGTTGGCCGCTTGTTCCAAGGGCCTTTTAAATCTAAAGAGATATCAAACGAGGGGTCGCTGTTACAAGTTTCGCGATACATCCATCTAAACCCTATCCCTGCGGGGTTGGTGGAAAAACCAGAAGACTATCCCTATAGCTCTTACAAAACATGGATCGGACAAGAAAAAGCTTTCCTCTTGAGCCCCGGTCCAATTTCTGGATGGTTAAAAAATTTTGGTGGTTTGAAAAAATATAAAAAGTTTGTAGAAGCCAAAATCGGCGAAACCGTCAAGGATTCCAAACGAGGAATAGAAAACCTAGTCCTAGAGTAAGGTGTTAACCCGTCGGGTTGACATCCTCCAACCACAGCACGGAAAGTTGAAATCAACCCGACGGGTTGATTAAGATTGTACCTACAGCATCTACGGTGCGGAAACGATAAAAAGAGAGAAAAAGAGAAGCGGTCAGGCGCATCTGTGGTTCACACATTAGATGCGATTGACCGCCTGCTCTCTCCTTAACCTCTTGGTTCTCTTCGCCCCTCATACTTCTTCGGCACCTGGTGGCAGTGGCGGCAACGGGCCTCATAATCTCCAAGGCCACCGACCCGAACCACGGCATCGTCCTCGACCAGACGATAGGTTCTGCTGGCGGGTGCCCCACAGACGACGCAGATGGCTTGCAGTTTATCCACTTTTTCGGCTATCGCCATGAGCAATGGCATTGGCCCGAAGGGTTCACCACGGGAGTCCATGTCCAACCCGGCGATGATTACCCGCAGTCCGTTGTTCGCTAGATCATCGCAAACATCGGCGATCGTCCAGTCAAAGAACTGTCCCTCGTCGATGGCGACCACTTCGGTATCGATGTCCACCAACTTGAGAATCTCTCCGGCCTCCTCGACGACGATAGCGTCCATATACATATCGTTGTGGGAGGCCACCCCTTTAGCACGATCGTCTGTGCGGGGCTTGAACACCTGCACCTCCTGCCGAGCAATCTGGGCTCGGCGGACGCGACGGATCAGCTCCTCCGTCTTGCCACTGAACATGCCGCCACAGATTACCTCGATCTCACCTTTCCATCTTTGTTGCATTTGACTCCCTCCTTTCTTCTACCCCTTATGAGAGTGATTTATCTTGCTTGTAACGTAAACCGAGCCGAATTGCTAATTCAGCTTTCTGTAGCTCTGCTCCAAGATAGAGGGCATGTTCGGTTATAGAAACAAAGGGAGCTAGTTTAATATATAAACTTAACGCCGTCTGCCCCTCAAAACGCTGAAGCAGTTCTCCTGTTGGAGCCTGATGCTCAACCACGATTCGCTTACCAGTGACGCTGACTAGGAAGTTGCCCCGTGGGTCATGGATCAGTCTGGGATCCTTGACCACCTTACGCCAATAGTCGGCCACAATCGCTCGACTTGCCTCCCAAGTGTCGTCATAAAGATGAGCCGATTGGGAATTAATAACCAAGACACCAATTCCCGTACCCACCCCATTGGCTACCAACTTCTGTAACTTTCGCAGGGCTAGAGCATTTTGCGGATACGCTCCAAACATATCATTGGAACGAATGGTAGCCGTTAGTGTCAGATCGTTTTGACGAACCCTGAACCAAAGGTGGTTCAGACACGGCGGGTCTGAGCTTTTTGAATCCTCAAGCTGATCCCACAGCGAGACCACCACCCGACGGGTTTCAGGTGAGCGCTTCAGGGCTTCGATCGCCCAAGCAACCTGATCACCCCACCGTCGGCGCATCCGTTCACCATAGCAGTACGAAACTCCCGGAGGCGTCTCCATCGCTTCAAGAACGGTCGGGTAGTATTCCTCCAACGCCGATCTCTCCACCGGAAACCATGCAGGAACGTAAGGATCGTCTGAATCCTCGTCGGTGATTACCGAGATTAAATTCAGAATCTCCCTCTGCTGGCTCTGAAACTGTGTACCGCTGACTACCCCGAACTTGAGGATCAAGTCCAGAATCTTAAGCCAAACCTCAGCGACCGTCCGTCCTCGAGCGACTATCGCTGTCTCTTCCGAAGGATAGACCTCAACCGCCTCACCTTCGGAAAGGTCGATTATCTTCGGCTCCCGAACAGAACGAACCTTACCCGAAACTGGTCGGAGGTGTCTCCCTAGCTCACTTAGATTCTCCAACCGTAGATCAACAATTTCAACAGAAGTCCGAAGAGCATCGAGATCTGCAAGGTCAAAGGATACGCTTATTCGCCCACCTGCACTGCTCTCAACTAGCCAACAGGGGCGACCGAGTCTGTCCTGTCCTTCCCTTACTCCGTTTTGGAAAAAATCCAGAAGCGACTGACCGCTCCCAGATCGATCCGCACCGCAGACAAGCAGACGGTCCAAAAACGGATGGGCAAGGAGATTAGCCAGAAGAAAATCGATCCCCCTGTCTTGAGAGTAAAGGTTGCCGATGGTAACAAAGCTTTGGTGGTCAAGACCTCTGGCCACGACTTCCCGTTTGCTCCACAAGGTAAGTACACCTGTGGAAGCATTAGTATTCCCCAATACTAGTTGAGTATCCTTGTAAACTGGCCATTTCATTTTTCCTCTCCTTTCTTTTCAAATTTAACAAGCTCCACCCCCGCTTCGGCGAGAAGCTGGCGGGCGAACTCGTCGGGGTAATCTTCACCGTAGACAATTTTGACCACCCCCGCATTGATAAGCATTTTGGTGCAGATTTGGCAAGGCTCATGTGTTGTATACAATGTTGAACCTTGTGTCGAAACGCCGTGCAGGGCCGCTTGAATAATAGCGTTCTGCTCGGCGTGAACGGTGCGGATGCAGTGGCCATTAACCATCTTACATCCCACCTCGGTGCAATGTGCTGTCCCCGCCGGTGCTCCATTGTAGCCGGTGGTGAGGATTCTCCGATCACGAACGAGAATTGCACCAACCTGCAGTCGTGGACAAGTACTTCGTTTGGCTACTTCCGAAGCAATGTCCATAAAGTATTCGTCCCAACTTGGTCTCCCCATCTTCTCTCCTCCTTGTTGTATTCAATTTTAATGGTGCGTGGACAAAAACTAAGCCCCTGGTGGGGCAGTGGGAACGATATGTAAAGTAACACGCAAGCGTGTCACTCCCTCAACTTGATGTTGGGCATATGAACTCTC
>Ga0209121_10001642_pt1 | contig 23419 bp, 40 predicted proteins | sample Cruoilmetagenom3_FD_187292 | JGI IMG/M metagenome (GOLD analysis project Ga0209121, IMG submission 187292) | Oil polluted marine microbial communities from Coal Oil Point, Santa Barbara, California, USA - Sample 3 (SPAdes) (version 2) | ecosystem: Environmental > Aquatic > Marine > Oil seeps ... | reverse complement strand
CAAGCGAAAAAGAACCGTGAGGCAGAGCGGGAAACGAAAAAGAGACGTGAGGAAACGGCGAAGGCGCGCAAAGATAAGAAGCCGGCGCAAGGCAATGATAAAAACCGGTCGGTGATGTGGGATCTGTCGATTGAAGACATAATGAGCATTCCGAACAAGACCAGGTTCAAATCTCTTTTTCACGAATCAACTACCGGAAAGAACACAGCACTCAATGATGATGGTGGGCTAACGTGCTGGCGGCATCTGGTAACCCATACTCCCTTATCGGCATTGGCGGTTTTGGCTGGTGTCTCTGATTGCAACAGCGCAGGGCAGGGGTTTAACCGCGGCAAGTCTTCGTGTATCGATTATGCTGATGGCGCGACATTATGGAAGATGTGGGCGTTTGCGAAGCATGAAGGGATGATACCAAAAGATGACCCGATACCAAGCGGTGCATTGCGGTGGTGCGCTGTCGACCAGGGAATATGCAAGGCAGAGGAGATTACAGATGGATGGAAACTTCCATTTGAAGCGTATCAACAGACTCTCGCACTTGTCGAAACGAAGGAGGGTATATCATCGGGACGGACGAAGGCACCATCCGCACCAGAGACAGCGAGTGAAAAAAACGGTGTATCGCCGGACATGTTTTTGGTTGGGGACCAGAAGGTATTCGACGTAAACGGGTTTTCAAAGTGGCTGATATATGAATCCGGACGCACGTTTGCAACGTTTTCAGATACGGAAGAAGTGTTGCAATATGGGGACGGGATTTATCAGCATGGGGGAGACATAGAAATTGGAAAGCTTGTTGAACATATCATGGACGGGTACAAAGTAACGAAAAACGCTGTGAATGAGATTATTGGGCATGTGCGCCGCCGCACATACGTCGAACGCGTGGAATTTGACAGCGATAAGAACGTAATAAACCTCGCAAACGGGTTATACGACATGAGAACCGGTACACTAATGCCACACACTTCAGAACATTTATCGATGCACAAAAGCCCGGTGGTGTACGACCCGGAGGCAACCTGCCCACGCATCGATCGGTTTTTTGAAGAAGTGCTGCTCGAAAAACACGTTCCGTTCATGTACGAACTCTTTGGATATTCGTTATTAAAGGAAAAGCAGTTAGATACGGCGGTGCTTTTTGAGGGGAGCGGTGCAAACGGCAAGTCCCGTATGATCGGACTATTAGACGCGTTTGCGGGAAGCGGTGTTACGGCTCACGTAACTCCGTCAGAGTTGAGCGGAGAGGACAAGTTTGCAGTGGCGGACCTGTTCGGAAAACTACTGAATACTATCGATGATTTAGGCAATACCCCGCTTAAAAATTTGGGGGTGTTTAAGTCGATTATTAGCGGTGCGGAGCAACGTGGGCAATACAAATATGAGAAGGCGTTCAAATTCACGCCGACCGTACTATGTGTTTTTGGCTGCAACGAAGTGCCGGTGACAACCGACACATCAGATGGTTTTTTCAGGCGGATGATAACGGTTCCGTTCTTACAACAATTCGATGGAGACACCGCTGATAAGAACCTGTTTAGCAAATTGACGACACCAGCTGAGTTATCAGGACTTTTTAACAAGGCGATGGGAGCTGTGTCTGTTTTGTTGGATGATGGTAAATTCACGTGTGTCGGAACGATTGAGGATCGGAAACAAGCGTATCTCTATGCCAGCAACCCTGCTGCACGGTTCTGTGATGAGTATTGCAGTTTTAGCGACCCGGACGATTATATTAGTAAGAACGAATTATATAATCAGTATGTGATGTGGTCACGGGGTAATTGTTTCCGGGTGAAAACGAAGGGCGTTTTGACCACACACCTTGAAGGGCTCGGCTGTGTGGTACGGCAATTCACTGACGATGATAATATGAGATACCGAGCTTATGTGGGCGTTAGAATGAAAACGGGGAGGCAAGCATGTATTTAATATTTTTCTCTCATTTTAATGCACAGGCAAATGAGCAAACACAACCTAATCCCCGCCAATGCACAGATGAAAAAACGTCTACTGGTATCGATACACAACCTACACAACCACTTTTCCTTAAACCTTTGAAAGATAAGAAAAAGAAGAGAATAAAGGAGTATAGAGTAGGATGTACCAAAATGGTCGTGCAGGTTGTGTATCAAGCCTACTGTTATCGTTTTCATACCTGTGTTTGGAGTGTGTATTACTTGTGCAGACATCCATTTATGAGATGCTTCTCATTATTGGAATGCATTTTACATTTTAGGACGTGAAACAATATGAAACCAGGAACGCTCTTGAACCGGCAGCCACAGCACATCAAAGACCATATCGCGGCGGCGGCGAAAACACAGCACTACGGTGTTATCGTGGCATGGCTGAACGACCAGGGGATCGATGCGACTTATGACCAGTTACGGTATTACGTCGCCACGAACAACCTTGTGACCCGGCTACACGAAATTAAGCCGGTGAAGGGATATGCAGCGAAAGCACGGATATACATCAACGCATTATTGGAATATGATACCCCGACTTTCACGATCAATAATCTCCGATTGCACGGACCGAGTTGGTCGATCGTTTCGGTGCGTCTGCACAGGGACAGGTTGATAGAACCAATGAGGGCGTATCCGCCGATGCGGTGGCGGATACTTGCATCGAAAGACGAGCTCAAGGAGTGGTATGAAAGCGAGCTGCTCAGAGATGCGGAGAAAATAAGACGCAATCGTCGATGGGATTGTTATGACTAACAAGCCAAAATTATTGGATTTGTTTTGTGGTGCCGGTGGGTGTTCTTCCGGATATCATAGAGCAGGGTTCGATGTCACCGGTGTTGACCTGTATGATCAACCGAATTATCCTTTTCGGTTCGTACAAGCAGATGCTCTAAATATACATTTCATCGATGATTATAATGTGATTCATGCGAGCCCACCCTGTCAGAACTATTGCTGGAGTACAGCAAAGCATCGGGCAAATGGAAAGGCCTACCCGGATTTAATTGAACCGGTGCGAAAAATTCTCGTCGAATCGGGCAAACCTTATGTGATCGAGAACGTGCCTACAGCACCATTGATTTCCCCGACGTGCCTGGAGGGCACGATGTTCCATCTCGGAGTTATCCGGAGGCGATGCTTTGAGACGAACTGGTGGCTTCCTCAGCCGATGAGCATGCCCCGAAAACCACCGATAATGCAACAAAGCAAGCGGGATCCAAGAATCTTCATTCAGAAGTCGGCGTATTGTTCGGTTGCTGGGAACGGCGCAGACGGTTGGTCATGTCGTGTCGCTGATTGGAGGGTGGCGATGGGGATCGACTGGATGACCAGGGAAGAGATCAAGCAGGCGATTCCGCCCGCATATACGGAGCACATCGGCAGGTATTTGGTGGGATTGTTCTATTCAGATGCCGAGCTGAAAGCATGGCTGGAAAAAGGAGACATAGAGATGTATGTGCAACCATACGTATCGAAATAGTTTTGATTATGTGAAGTAGAAACCTTTATAAGCTATTAGATGCAATAGTATATATGTAAGATGCGCGGGACGCGCAAACTTACAGGACGTGAATCAACAATGACAACAGAACTAACGCAAACGGTCAGCATCACCGAAATTCGAGATCTGGCGGTCGAGTTTTTGGAAGACTTCCCTGAAGAACCCGAGAAGACCATGTATGGCACCCCCATATACTACATCCACGCACGGATCGGGGGCGACACGCGTCGTCTTGAACTATATCACCGGCAGGTAGTCACACAACTCAAAGCAGCAGGCAACCTTTGCGGGCGGAAGGCAATGATCCAGTTGCCCGAGCAAGAAGGCGCAGTATGGTGCGCACAGGTGTTCGGATGACTCATAAATGCATACATTGTGGTGATGATATCATTGTTGGTGAAAACATCACACAAGGCAGGATTGATAATTCTTGCTACGTTTGTCGAAGTTGCGTGAGAGATTATCATCGTGGATGGATGCAAGAGCATCATGATCAACAATGTGCGTATCAGCGCGAATATCAGCAGGAATGGCGTCACCGCACAGGACGCAGTAAACCAATGAGTGAACACAGAGAATGCTCCCTATATCTGGGGGTTGTTGTGGCTGAACGCGTCCTGTCGCACGTTTTTAAGAATGTGCAACGAATGCCCATGAATAATCCTGGATATGATTTTATATGTGGGCATGATTATATGGTTGATGTTAAGAGTTCATGTCGCCATCATCATAAAAAATGTGCAGACAACTGGACATTCACTATCCGTAGAAACCAGATCGCACAATACTTCTTGATGTTGGCATTCAATAATCGTAATGATTTAGATCCTGAATATATTTGGCTCATTCCGGCAGATGAAACCAATCATTTAATGCTTGCATCAATTAGTGAAACAACACTCGCGAAATGGGATGAATATGCTCTTGACATTAACAAAGTATCAGCATGTTGTGATGCTATGAGAGGTAAAACACAATGATACTGCAACCGGTTAATTTCGGGAACGGTAAAGAGATGATGTCATTTCAAATAGAGGGGCTTGACTTTATCAATAAACACGATGGAAATGTGTTAATATCAGATGAGCCGGGATTAGGTAAAACTATACAATCTATGGCATATCTCGCATTGCATCCCGAAATGCGTCCTGCAGTAATTGTGTGCCCGGCATCACTTAAGTTGAATTGGGCGCGAGAGATCGAATCGTGGATGAAAACCAAAGATGTTGTTGAAATCATAAATAGTGGAAAAGTGTATCCGCTCACGGACGACGTTAGCATCATTATCCTGAACTATGCTATATTTCGCAAGTGGCTGCCAGAATTGCAGCGCATTAATCCAGAAGTAATTGTATATGACGAAAGTCATTATATAAAATCAAAAGCCGCGGCGCGCAGCAAAGCGGCAAAGACGCTTTCCGAGACTGTAGCACATAAGATACTTCTGACAGGCACACCGGTCTTGAATCGACCGGAGGAACTCTGGAACCAGTTGCAGATAATTGATCCGTTCGGATATCCGGATAAGCGGTTCTTTCAGTGGCATAAGCGATATGCTGATGCAAAACAGCTCCATTTCGGAAGAAAAACGGTATGGGACTTCTCTGGAGCAAGCAATCTCGATGAGCTTGCACAGTCGCTCAAGACGATCATGATCAGGCGCACAAAGGATCAAGTCCTGCCCGAACTCCCGGCAAAGCGGCGATCAACCGTTCTGGTGCAGATCGACAACCGGAAAGAATATGATCGGGCAGACAATGAGTTCGCCGAGTGGCTGACAGAACAGAAGGGCGCAGAGGCAGCAGAGCGAGCGTCTGCTGTCGAGCAGCTAGCGAAGATCGAGTATTTGAGACAGATCGCAGTCAGGGGTAAGATGAAACAGGCTCTTGCATGGATAGGGAACTTCCTGGAATCAGGCGAGAAACTGGTTGTTTTCGCAACACACAAGGAGACCATACACGCACTCGAGCGAGAATATGGGACGACGGCGGTCAAAATCGACGGCAGTGTATCGAGCGAGAAGCGACAGGATGCGGTCGATAAGTTCCAGAACGATCCCGGTGTCCGGCTATTCATCGGAAACATTCAGGCGGCAGGCGTGGGCATAACGCTTACGGCAGCGTCTAATGTGGTGTTTCTGGAAGTCCCGTGGACTCCAGCATTGCTTGAGCAGGCTGAGGACAGATGTGTATTGGAAGGACAGCCAATTATGACTGTTGATGGGTGGCGACCTATCGAAGACATCCGTGTTGGCGATTATATTATCGGGGGTGACGGATCACCTCATCAAGTAATTGATGCATGGAATAGACTTGCGAGGTCAAGTCATGCAGCAAAAAGCAAAGATATTGTCGAGATACATGTTCGTGGGTGGCAAGAAGTGATTAAGGTCACAGCAGATCATCGAATATTGATGAGTCGTGGATGGGTAGAAGCGCAGGACATACGCCCACGCGATCAGATTTTAATGCCATCTCGTGTGGTGGGGGGCGGTTTTAACGAACTGCCGATGCGTGGTGAGTATAGGTGTGCCCTCACATTTAAAACGCCACAGCATCAGATATTTGGTGAGCATTATGCAGAACCACGTATAAAACCAGCGACCACACAAAAAAACACACGGGCAATAAAATTGCCAGATATAATCGATCTGACCGATGTGGCTATGTTCGCCTTTGGGTATTATATTGGTGATGGTCACGCATACGCTGGGCAGGAAAAAGGACGATATGTATCATTTGCGGGAAATCGAACAACGAAACTTCATCACGTTAAGCGCATCCAGCGTTGGCTGAACGGCTATTCGGTCAATGGAACGATTCGATATGATACAGACAGCGAAGGATGTGAGTTACGGATGTATTCGAGTGAACTGGCGAAGTTGTTTATAGGGGAGTTTGGAGCAAAGTTAAAGGAAAAACGACTGCCAGAATGGCTATACCACACATCATTCGAACAACGAATCAATTTCTTATCTGGGTGGATTGCATCGGATGGATATGTTCGATGCAAAAGCGGATGCACACGCAATGAAATCGTTACCGCTTCTTATAGATTAGCCGCGGACGCATCGCGATTGCTCATGGGTCTTGGTAAAAAGCCGTGTATAAATTACGGAAAGCAGGCTCAAGCATATACAATAGGATGGACAGATGGCACAATGCAATCGTTGGTTGTAACAAGCACAACTCACCGAACATGCACCAAAACCGAACGAATATATGATCTTACCGTAGACGAAGGACATTCGTTTGTGGTAGGTACCGCGGTAGTTCATAATTGCCATAGAATTGGTCAAAAGAATGCCGTAAACATCTATTATATTTTAGGTGCGGATACCATTGATCAATCAATCGGAGCCATGTTAGTAGACAAAAAGAAGGTTATCAATGATATTATGGATGAAAAGGGGATTGATGCTTTAGAGGAGTTGATAATGAAATGAATATTGAAGCAATCGAAGATAAACTTGACGAGTTGTTTTCTGACGCAATCGATGTGGAAGACACGATATGGTACAGCGAAACAGAGACGCTAAGGGACGCAATTGTCAATATGATCTGCAGGGAGCAGGGAAACGTACACTTCCGATTTCATTTGAGAGGTGAATAATATGGCAGATATATTATACGCTAACATGGCTTTGCATCACTGGAGCGACTGCGACACTTGGCTACCAGTCAGGACATTTGTTGGGCTTGATGATGGCTCAGTAGGGTTCCTGGCAGTGTATGACGATGTCGAGAAGCTGAAAGCAGCTAATCCGGGCGGCGCGGAGATCATGAAGATCGAGCGGATCGCTGCACAAAGATATCGGAGCGTGTACGAAGAGATTGGAATAATCCGGATAGCGTATATAATTCCGATGGATCAATCCAAAAAAGAAGTGATAATATGACCCGATTTAGAGCGACACATACACAGAGCAATCCATACAGCCGAACCAAAAGCGGCAAACGTACAGACCTCAACGACCAGTTTTTCAGGTCGGCATGGGAAGCGAACTTTGCCAGGTATCTTAACTTTCTGATTAAGAACGGAGATATCCATCGTTGGGAGTATGAACCAGATCGATTCGAGTTCACTGAAATAAAGCGCGGCACTCGATCATATATGCCAGATTTTAAGGTGTGGGATCAAGAGGACGCAGAGCCATATTACTATGAAGTGAAGGGCTGGATGGATGCGAAAAGCAAAACGAAACTTAAGCGGATGGCAAAGTATTATCCGAACGTTAAGATACTCGTTTTTGGGAAAAAAGAGTACAATGACTTGAAAAAGAAGCTATCAGCGATTATCCCAAATTGGGAGTGAAATCGAGGATGATTCGATGAAATACATTCGGTCACTCCGAGATTCGTTCACGAAAGGCAAAGAACGAGCTGTAACCGTGAAATGGACAGGGTACACGTCACAATCGATATGAAGGAATCAATATGAACACAACAACAACAGAGCAGATGATGAGAACGAGCAGCGATGATGCAGAACTGGAGCGACTCGTGAGAATGCGGGAAAACTCGGTCGGCATCGACTTTAAGCGGACCAATTACAAGATCGCGGAACTACAAAATAAGATAGACAATCGGAGGCGGAGACAGTGACTAAAGAATTCACGGCAATCAATCTGAAGATTCGCGCAGACAACAAGACACGTCTGGATCACTTCCAGGCATGGCTGAATTACAATTACCCCCATAAGCGGAAATGGACGCAAAGTTCTGCATTGGACGTGATAATGAGCGATACTCATCTGTGGCGTGCATATCTCAATGAGCGGGGGGTGGAGTAGGGATGGCTCACACCCTCAAGCAGAAGGCTGTGGTGATGTGCAATCGGGTTAGGATAGTGATCTCCTTGCTGCGCAGATATGGCATCAGGAAGCTTATGAGAGCCTCTGTGAAAACGCACAGAAGGGTAGATACACATCTTCTGACAAATTGCCCTGCATGTGGCACCGAGCACCGGGTACACCGTTCGCGAGCAGCGTGGGGCATGGTCCGGTGCACGAAATGCCGGACATATTTCGTCGTAACAACACACACTACGAAGGAGACAGCGTTTCTGGAAGCATTCGAGGGGGGAAGACGATGAAACTTGGAGGAACAACGCAGATGCTGGTACGTGGCATATCACTAATACTGCTATGCTGCATTCCCGCATTCGTGGCAACAATAGTATGGCTTCCAGCGCAGCCACCAACAGAGATTCCAACAGAGATTCCAACGCAGATTTCAACACCGGTGCAGGTCCCAACACAAGCGATAATATCGATCCCCGGGCGACATATCCCTGACCATGCAGCGGGCAACCGGAAGCAGTGTGGGAATTGTCATCGGTACCCGCTGTTTGACGCAAATAATGATCCATATTTGGCGGAAGGATCGTTTTCAAAACAGATACCAACACCGACACCAACACGGGCACCGATCCTACCCTTGCCAGACGATGCCCCCCGAACCTATATCGTTCGCCCGACAACAGTCACATCACCCATACCGCGCGATTATTATGCGCAGGATTGCGAACTTCCGGCGGATCAGTCGATGCAGGAATATCTCGCAAACAGCGAGTGGATCGACGACTACGAGGCGGGTAGTTGGGATTGTTCACAGATGTCCTCGTACATGGAATACATGCTCGAAAACTGTGGGTATCATGTGGTGATCAGACATGCAGACGTGGAAGGCGAAGACTATGGGCACGCATGGATTCTCGTCGAGTTCGAGCAGGGCTGGCTCGCCTACGAATGCACTGGAAGATACTGGGTGTATCCGAACGAGGCAGTAGCGAGAAGCTATGAGCCATACAGCTATGTGCACTGGAACCCGAGCTTTTATACGGCGGGTGTGCAATACGAGAGCATCCACGATGTCTGGGCGTATTATAAGCAATGCGCCAGTGGAAACACCATGCAAGAAACTGTTATGAGAGACACGTTCTTGCAGGAATATGGGTGGTGGGCAGAATGAAACCCCACCACATTCTTTTTGGAATCGTCACCATCATGTTTCTTTGCAGCGTGGCAACAGCGCAGTATAATGAGACCACGCCAGACACGGTGCGACAATTCCTCGATGAAATCCCTAATTCGACATGGGGCGGTGCATGTGGCATGTACTCGAGATACACGTATCTCGAGGCAGAAAAAATGAATATCTCGCTTGGAGCGGTAACGATCCGGGATTATGATGCCTCCCGGGTCCGGCAGACGGTCTGCTGTGGGCACCGAATCAATTATTTTACATATAACGGAAGCCGGTATTACGTGGATAATATCTATGATCGGGGATTGATCATGCGCTACTGGGATTTGCAGCCGTATATCCATAAGTCGTTTGGAATCAATCTCACGCAGGTTGGGTTCAAGGACTGGAAGCGACCATCTTCTCGGAAACCTTAATATGCCAACCAAAACAGAACATAAGCCATGACAAAGAAATTAATCGATCCTGATAAAGCGTTTGAGAAATACTACACCATCGGAGGCGGTCGCAGCATAGCGAGACTACACGAAATATTACGCAAGGCTACACCGAAGACTACACCGAGCTACGATTCATTGAAACGCTGGTCGATAAAGTACAACTGGCAGGATCGGATATTGCTTCGAGATAACGCCGTTCGAGAGGGGGTGCAAGCGTCCGTTTCGGCGGTGGTGGTCGAAGCGAAGATCAAGGAGCTTGAGCAGCTCGACACAGCATATAGTGAGATCGAGGCGGTTAAGCCACTGATCGTTTCTGCACTACAATCGAAGCATGTGGCAAAGATCATGCCGGAAACCACGCAGGAGGTGGCGGCGCTCTACAATGCATTGTCACGGCTGGACTCGGTGCAGGTTAAGATTGTTGAGACGGCGCGGAAGATCAGGGGGGAGTCGGACAAGGTCGATCTCAACACGACAATTAATGTGAAATACGAGGACCCCCCGAGCGATGACCGAGATTGAGCATGCTGTCATCCTGCGCAGACCGCATCCGGTACAGCAACTTATCCGGAATAGTCCAGCGAAGCGAAAGATTATTCGGGCAGGTAGGCGAGGGGGAAAGACCGTTATCGCCGCTACTATTTGTGTTGAGAAGTTCTTGCAGGGACTCCGCCCGCTTTATGCCGCGCCCACATCCGATCAACTGGATACCTTCTGGTTCGAGGTAAAGAAGGCGTTGCAGGAGCCTATAGACGCTGGGGTCTTCAAAAAGAACGAGACCGATCACACCATTGAGCGACCCGGTACAAAGAACCGTATCAAGGGAAAAACTGCTTGGGACAGTAACACCTTAAGAGGCGATTATACTGATTATCTGGTTCTGGATGAGTTTCAACTGATGAATGAAGACACTTGGGGCGTTGTGGGTGCGCCGATGCTGCTTGATAATGACGGTGATGCTTGTTTTATTTATACGCCGCCGTCCCTATCCACGCGGTCCATCACGAAAGCCAGAGACCCGCAGCACGCGGCAAAGATGTTTCAGATGGCACAGAAAGACACGTCCGGCAGATGGGGGGCGTTTCATTTCACCTCATTCGATAATCCGCATATTTCAAAGAATGCGCTGGAAGAGATCACGGGTGATATGACCAACCTCGCATATCGGCAGGAGATCCTTGCAGAGGACATTGAGGAGGTCCCGGGCGCGCTGTGGACTCGGAAGATATTATCCGAGAGTCGTGTTACTTTAATACATGGATGAGAAAAGCTTATATATAACCAATTACTAACTATAAGTATGGAATTCAAATTGAAAGGTGTCGAAGCGCGAGAGAAGGTTGTTGGAGATGGCGGCGCAAGTGGTCGGTTATATGTGCCAAAAGCATGGATTGGAAAAACCGTTGTAGTGGTACTTAAAGATGATGCCTGAAATAAACGAAATCCGAAGAGCAAGCGAGATAGGGAAAAAATATGGAGATAGGGGGAGCGGTAGTTATATTTGGCAAGCTTGTGAGGAATGCGGTAAGGAACGATGGGTACAGTACATCGTTTATAAAAAGAAACCGCGTAATGTAATTTGTAAATCATGCTCTGCCAAAAAGAACGTTAGGCGTGCAACAAAGCAGGGAGTGGAAAACGTAAGATGGAATGGTGGTATATGGCGAAAAGATGGTTATATTAATGTTCGTTTAACCCCTGATGAACAAGTTCTTTTTTCTTCAATGGTCGGTGTGAGGGGATACGTGCGCGAGCACAGATTAGTCATGGCAAAACATATTAATCGTTGCCTCAAGAAATGGGAAATTGTTCACCATAAGAATGGAATTAGAGATGATAATCGCATTGGGAATTTGGAATTGCTGCCCTCGGAAGCACATCACTGTCCGTCTAAAATGTGGGAACATGAAATAATAAAACGGGATAATAAAATAGTTGATTTAGAAAAACAAGTTGCCGCACTCAAGCAACAGTTAACGGAAGCTACGAAATGAGAACAATAAAATTATCAGACATGCAACGAATCGTTGTTGGTGTAGACCCGCCCGGGGGAATTATTACTGAGTGTGGAATTGTAGTCGCCGGAAAAGGTTTTGATGAGCACGGGTATGTGCTGGATGATAAAAGCATGACAGGCACACCCGGAGAATGGTCATCCACTGTGATAAATGCTTTTACCAGCTGGCGAGCGGATTGTATTGTTGCAGAGGCAAACTTTGGAGGCTTGATGGTTGAAGCGACAATCATCGGAGCGGCGGCGGCTTCGGACCAGGTATGCCGATATAAGAATGTCCATGCGTCCCGGGGAAAGGCGGTTAGGGCAGAGCCAATCGTTGCGCGCTACGAGAAGGGCGTCGTCCATCACGTTGGAGAGTTTTCGGCGTTGGAGGATGAGATGGTGTCGTGGGTGCCAGGGGAATCGAAGTATTCACCGAATAGGATTGATGCGCTTGTGTGGGCATTGACCGAATTGTTCATCGAGCAGCCGCTGCAGTTTGATTCTCCGTTACCGGTGCCGTCGGGTGGATCGTCTCGATTCATGCCATACTAACCTTATAATCAAAATAGTATTATATTATATAGTATAGTAATATTAGTGGTTTTACTTTTATCACTTGCTAAACATCTTTAGTTTGGTATTGGTATCCGATACCTTTATATAGTATCAGATACAATGTAATACTATATCAGTACGATACTGATATAGGACGTGAATCAACAATGACAACAACAGCAAACAATCGGATAGCACACATACAGGCATACGCAAACCAACACGGCTTTGCGCTTGCACTCTCAACAAGAAGCAAAGGTCTTCACACCATAGGATTTGCGCAGGCATCACCTTTCACGCAAAGCCTGATTCTTGATAAAGCAATCGAGACAATCTACGAATGCGCTGCAGACATGAACCGCTGCAGACATGAACAGGACGTGAATCAACAATGACAACCGAAACAATCGAACAGAAAACCGAGTACTGGAACGATCTTCAGGCAAAGACGCAGACCCGGAAGATTGAGCACCAGTACACGAAAGTGAGCACAGACGAAGAGAAACTGCAGAAGCGGGAGACGCAGGCATACTACGAAAGCGAGCTGAAAAAGATAAGAGAGATTCAGGACGCGATCGAACATCTCTCTGAACTCGAGCGAAACTTTTGAGGTGGCAATGATGAACTATATTCACACAAACTCATATATCGACACTTCAGACCATGTCGCTGTCGAGATAAAGATAAGCATCGTAGAACACGAGATATGGAGGCGAGAAGACCGGTATCGTGATGGGAATCTCGTAATCACGACTGTCAAACATGTCCCTTTTGAACCATTCGTTCTGATCGAAGAGACGGAGCATGGGCAGATGGGCGGCAGCTGGAGAAACATTACCATCACCGAAACCGACGACGAATATCTCGGAGAATCCATATCAGCCATCAGCGACGAGGACGATTATTATGATGAGCTAATCTCAAAACGAGACGAAATCATAGAGATAGGTCGAGAGATCACTTTTTAGGACGTGAAACAACAATGACACAAACATCCGACGCCATAAGAGAAATCGACCATCTCGCCGCTTGCACCATCATCGACATCGAAAACGGCAGTTACACGCTCGCACAACAAAAATTGCTGCGGATAGCAGAACTGCGCGACGAGCTTTTCTAGAAGGAGTAGAGCGATGACACAAATAGACACCGGGAACGAATCCATTTCCGAATACGCGAAGGACATCCCTAACCATGGGCGGTACAAGAAGATAATCGCAACAACCGAAAGCGGCGAGGAAATCGAAATGACCGTATACGGGCGGTGAGTAAGAATGCCTAAAATAGTCATAAGCAACATACCCGACGGCGCATCGCTTCCATGGATCACAGAGCAGATACACAGGATGCTTGGCGATGACGTCGTGCTCGAGCAGGTGGTGTGAATGAACCGGGACACGGCACTGAACATAATTCGTGCAGAGTTCGCGAAGCACGGCAGGGCAACACGCAAATCAACAAAGGCATACGTCGAGAACGCCGTTGGCTTCTCGGCGTATTCTGCAGCCATGCGCGCAGGACTGGCAAAATACAAGGAGGCACATAAGAATGACTGAGATGATCAACGCCGGAACGACGTTCGTTCAGAAACAGTTTCGGGCAAACATATACCAGGCGTGCAAGGCGCACGGCATCGCGGAAGGCGACAGGATACAAGTGTTCTTGAAACTTGTTGATGACCACAAACTATAAGACCCCACGGAACAGAGTATAGTTTGCCATTTGTATCCACTGTAGGGTTTTGGGGCGTGGTGTGGTTATCGTTGGCGCGGGTTTGTTCGTCCCGCGCCACCTTCTCTCCTTTCCGATCTATCTCTTCTGGAACTTGAATTCATCGAGCATGTCTTTGTATCTCTCCTTTTCGGATTCGAGCGATGATGTGGTGGCAGATGGCTTCATACTCTTGTACCGGTTCCATTCTCGAATCTGTCCCGCCTCCTGCGCCCGGGCGGTCTCGATAACACGCTTGTCCTGCGCTACATACTTTCGATACTCAACCGCACGATCCGGATACTTCACGATCTGTTTCTCGTAATATGCCACATCTTTTTCCATACGTGCAATCCCTTTCCGGGTGGTGAGAACATCTTTCCACGCTGCTTCAATCGTCTTTTTCCGTTTCACGGCTTCACGTGCAAGCTTGTCGTCGGTTTGCCCGATCAGCAATTTGATCGAGCGGACGATGTCGCGCTCTTCAAACTTATCGAGCATCAGTGATTTTCCAAACCGATCGATGATCACGGTTTTATCTGGGTCACTCTTTCGGTATCGTAGCGCCGTTTTAAGTCGTTCAAGCGGCACAATGTCAGGGACGGCTTTTGCGGTGCGCTCTTCTTTGATCGCCAGGTTCAGTCCGTTCGTGATGGTCTTGATGTCGGATTTCTGGAAATATGATCGCTGATATGGTGCGGATGCCTTTGTGTGCGGCATGGGCGACCAGAAGCGTTTTCGGAACACGTCTCGCGTGGATTCGGCGCGCTTGATAAACTCGGCATCAAATTCCTTTTTGAAGTCTCTGGCTCCAGGAATTCGCCCGAAGTAAGGGACCAATCGGGATCTGCAATTGTGAACCACAACACCATTAGCTGTATAACTTTCTTCGATTGCTACGGAGATATTGTAAACTGGTTCTGGTGTAACCGGTTTGACCGATGTGATTGTTTCAGTATTCATCATTTCCTCAAAGAAGATGGCAGCGTGTTACCATGCCTTTTAAAAGGATGCACTGCCATCATAACATTTATATGGTCTCGAGACTAATTAAACTTTGTTACCATGTCAAAAACAAATTCAGTATGCAGAGTGTGCGGCGCAGTATTAAATGATGAGAATTGGAGTGCATCACGTCAGAAAAAACATGAGTATATATGTGTAAAATGTAATTGTATACAAACCCGTTTGTGGCAAAAAGCAAATCCCGAAAAAGTAAGAGCGATCTGGACGAAGGCGAACCGCAAAAGAGGGCAGCTTCCTATGAGTGAGAACAAAGAATGTTCAATGTATCTCGGCGTTCATGTTGCGGAACGCGTTTTGAGTCAAGTATTCAAAGATGTTAAACGAATGCCAATAACCAATCCCGGCTACGATTTCATCTGTAATCATGGCAAGAAGATCGACGTTAAGAGCTCATGTTTTGGGAAGCGAGGCCATTGGATATTCGTAATTAAACACAATACCACAGCAGACTTCTTTTTATGTCTTGCATTTGACAATCGAAAAGACCTAACGCCTTTGCATGTCTGGCTTATCCCCGGCGATGTAGTGAACCATTTAGGGGGGGCATCTATCCGACAGGGCACTTTATCAAAGTGGGATGAATATAAACTTGATATTTCTAAAGTATCGACCTGTTGTGATACTTTACGGAATCAGTCTGCCACAACCACAGAATCGCCTTCTTTCAAATCGCCTGCAGCTACCCATTCAGAACCACCATCTCGTTGAACCAGTATTGGGTGATTCGGTGTAACTCGGATGGAGCGATTAGCAGTCTTGATTTCGATGAGTGCATCCGGTACGCGGTTCATAACATCCGTAACTGGCATGTACCGATTTCGATGAGTCAGAACCACATCATTGATTTGCAGTGATTCAATATCCTGCATTCCAGTGATGGTTAGGACCTGAGTCCCGGCAACCAAACAATTGAAGTGGAGCGGCGGGACCTGAATATCACGATCACCCAAACCATAAATGGTGCCATTCATCATCTCGCAGATGTCTGATGTCCGGTCGTCAATGTGAGCCGAGTATTGGACACCCTCAACCACACCGCTATCTTCATATCGATCAATGTGAGCCCGGTTAAACACGTCATTAGTGGTTGTCCTCGCCATGCGGGTCGTGGCTGCACGGTTATTGTCGAAGTATCGGTTGAGGCGGCGAGACAGTTTCGGGATGGACTCGCCCTGCTCGAACCCTGCGCGCATGGTTGCTTGTATCTCGTTCTTGTGATTGCCGAGTGAATCTTTCAGACCGTAGATCACATCCCGGGTTGCCTTTGCGATCCGCGGGTCTTCTGCCGGGAGTGGTGCGGCTGCGGTCAGCATCGTGCCGCGGGGGGCATGGCGCATTATCAGGTTGCCGCCAGAGATGTATCCCTCGCGGTATGTCTTCTGAATTTGTGCGTACAGAGGCACATAGAGGGAGATGGTGAGCCGATCCCCTGCTTCACGTAGTGATGTTGTGATGTCGCGGGGATCGGCGCCACGCAGGCTCTGACGCAGTCCAGCACGCAGTATGCTATCACACTTGAATTCTAATGCTTTGATGGGTATCACCAGACTTTGTTTTGTGCGTGATTAATAATGTGCCTTACTCATCCTTGTCGCGCGGATAAAATATGTGGACAGATGCATCATCTGGAAAGTCCACATACATCTTATCCTCGAGCAATGAGCGTATTTTATCAACAGTTTCGTGTGTTTTGCGAAGATCGTATTTCTTTCCAAACGTGTTTGTAACACGAATGTCGATATCTATAAGCTCGTTTCGGATACGATCGAGCGTTTTAGCAATTTCGGCATAGTCCTGTATAGACGGGGTGTATTTCATACTTCTACCTCATGTGGAAGTTTCACTTTGTGCAGGCAGTTAGGACATGACACCCACGCAGGATATTTCTTTTTTCCGTGATAAGTCCATGTCCAGTTACATTCTTTATTCGGGCAGTTCATTTTCATGGTTACATACATACATGCTTACATACTACTTAAGAATTTGCCACATTATATTCATGACGTGATTGTATTATTTGACATTGTTAAATCAATTCTCATTAAGCTGCACAAAAACAGTATATAAAGCACAGGTGCTGCACAGGCAATGCACAACTAAAAAACAGTCTACTGCTACTGATTCACAACTTAAACAACTACTTTTCCTTAAACCTTTGAAAGTCAAAAGAAGAAAGAGAGAGAAAAAGAAGATGTAAAAGAAATAGAGAAAGGATAGGGCATTTTGCTTGTGCAGCGAAACCCAAAGTCACGTACTGCTATCGAAAAAACGCATTTTTTTGGCTGTGCAATCCCTGTGCATTACTTGTGTTTGAATCCATAAGTGAGAAGCATCCCACTTTTGGAGCATGAAAAAGTAAGAAAATGGTTGGGTGTGTCCAATAATCGCAACCACTCACGAAATTTAGACGTTTCCAGAAATCTGACATAACAGAAAAAAATATATATCGAAAAATGCAACCGCCCACGAACCGACAATTTATAACACCCCGGGCGCAAACATATTATTGACATGAACAGCGCGATCAACCGATTAGGCGAGACAATCCAAATCTGGGGTACATCCTCATCCACCGACACGCTCGGAAACCCGACCAAGACGTGGGATCAGGATAAGGGTACATTCACCGGCGTCGTGGGGCGACCCAAGGCGAACGATGTTCTGTTCGCTGGTGGCAAACTGGCAGACACGGATAAGACGCTCATAGCACCGTCAGACGCCAGTATCGCAACCGGCGACAGACTCGAGATCGGCGGCATAATGTACGATCTCTATGGTTCTCTCCCAGACTGGCGGATGAAGCAAGGCGGGACAACGCGATACTTATCATTGTATTTGAGGAGGGTGTTATGATGCCAGCGAATGTGAGAGGGGTTAATGCTGTTGTGCGGAACATCGAATCACTCGACGAGAAGATCAAGGACGGTGCGCGCAAGGCACGACTGCGGGCAGCATTCGAGATCGAGCGTGAGGCGGTTGTGCGGGTGCCTGTGGACACTGGACGGCTCAAAGGCAGCATCATGACGCAAGAGGTTAGCGCTGACACTATCGAGGTTGGTTCTGGCGTGAAAGCCGGGTCCGAGGTCGAATATGCCCACAAGGTGGAATTCGGCACGAGCAAACAAGCAGCACGGCCGTTTCTACAGCCTGCTGTTGAACTCGTGAAAATAAGGTATCCTAATATGATAATCGAAGACGTGCAGGCGGAGATAAGATAATATGACATATGCAAAAACCGCATGGATAAACGACGCAGTACCCGCTATCAACGCATCGAACTTGAATAATATCGAAACCGGGATCGATGAGGTGACCTCGGTGGTCAATCTGCCAGGGTGGGCATCGCGCCCCCCCTTTTTAGACGAGAACTCATCGAACCTCGCTAACAAGCCGTCACTGATAACAAGAGGCGTGTTCGGAGGATATTCTATGCCCGAGTATTCGGTGGGCGAAGAGTTGCTGTTCAGGATGCGCGTACCGCACAGGTGGGATGGCACAACAAACCCATATTTTATTGCGATCTCCTCCATATCCGGGGCGGAAGACGTCGGCGACAAGTACAAGTTCCAGCTCGAGTGGCAGTCTAGAGACGTTGGGAACGTGATCCCAGACACGATACAGGAGACCGTGACTGATGAGGTGACGGTTGCGGATGGCACAGCGTTCTATGCAGAAAGCCTATCTTTCGAGCTTGACGCGGCGACACTGGTGTCAGGACAGAACCTGCAACTACGGTTACGCCGGATAGCAGCATCTGCGTCATCTGTGTCGAATGAGGTTATTATTTGGCACTGGGACTCTCGCTGGAAGCTGGATAAGCACGCATCAACAAACCCGATGGGATACCCATAAAAATGCTATTACCAACCGACACCCTGCATCCATCCGCCACCCTATACCCATCGGATATGCCTGTGATATTCGACGTTCTCAAGGCATTCCGGGATGCCCTGGTGGCGAACGCGACCCTTCTCACCCTTGTCCCGGCGGTGAATATCTATGCCGGGCTGCGTAATGAGAAAACCGAAATCCCGGCTGTGGACATCTTCAGGGTGGCGTACACAGAAGAGAAGTATGCGGGCGCAAAGAGTGGTGGCATTACGAAAGTGGATGATGTGCTGCAGGTATCAGTATTCCATCGTAGCGAGCAGTATGCGATTGCAATAGCGGGAAAAATAATGGATATTCTGCTTGGAGACGACGCAACCCTTAATACGGCGGGCGTGAAAAACGTAACGATGATAGGCAATACCCCTATGCGAGAAGCTACACTGATCCACGTACGGCTCGGGTTCAGGTGCAACTACCACACAACACAATGAAACAAACATATATAGTACGCTGGAATAGTACGAGTGAAAGGGGCTTTCGATCGATGGAGGCGGCGCAGCAATTCATCGATCGGGTATGCATGCCGGTTGCGCCGAAGAATGGATACGTTATAATGCGTGAGAATAATATAATGGAGGTATGATAATATGACAACGATAGTAGGAAGCGACATCCCGACCGGGGATGAAGTGAAATGGTATATGGGCGGTGCAGAAGCGACGCTGATACAAGAAGATTTGGTAGTGGCTTCCGAGAAGATCACCTTAACCAAGACAGCAGAGTTCGGCAGCGTAGTTGTCGTGGATTCGGACGGCAACATGACAAATGAGATGCTCGAACTCAACGAAGCAGAGACTGCCGCAGCAGATGAAACGCTCGGTACGTTTGCGGTGGATGTCGGCACATCGACCGGGACAGTTACGGCGTATTACATTGACAACGAGACTACCGCACTGTCACAGGTCATGGCATGCAAGGATGTCTCTACAAACCTGTCAATCGACACGAAGGAGACCGAGGTTCATGGCCAGACACAGAAGTTGCAGAAGACCGGTGCAGCAACCCGGACAGCATCACTGGAAGAGGTCGATTATAATGATACGCTGGTCGGCGCAATATTCGGTGATCTAATAGCGGATTCTCCGGTCGCCGGCGATGTGAAGTGGACAGACAATTTCACGGGATCAAAGAAAATCTCTGCACTGGTTGGAAAACAATATCAGGGTGGCGTCCTGATCAAGAAATGGTATCTGATGGGATGCCAGGTTTCAAAGATCGACAGTTCATTCCCGACTGCCGACTACTATTCGAAGTCGATGGATTTTCTGGTTGATTATATGGTGAGTACGACCATGGTGCCGAACTAATGATGCAAGACGACACCGGCATTGCAGAGCGCAGACGAGCGCGACATGTGAAGAAGGCGGCTGATGATGCCGCCGGGCTCACCATCGCCGAACGGCTTACCCGCAGGGCGAGGGCGCAGACCGTGAAACTCGCGCGTGAAGACGAAGGTGGCGAATTCATCATCGAGATGCGCCGACCGATGCGGGCAGAGATGGAAGAGCTGCAGAAGATGCAGCTGGCAATTCAGAAGGAGGACACCCAAGACGAGGCGAACGAGCGGCTTTGTGCGGTGCTTGGTGATCTCTGTCTTGATGAAAGTCTAACCACATCCTTCTGGCTGGAAGGCAACTACAGCATGAGCGATCTGATAGAGATCGTACAGAAGCTCTTTGAATCACTCGTGGAGCAGGTGAAAGCCGCGCAGTCCTTTCGCAACAAGTGAGATGGGGCAGGGACTCTTCCAGCTCTGCGCGGAGTTGGGAAAGTTCCCCCACGAATTCAAGGCATGTCAGGATGAAGAGTTCGAGTATCTGAAGGCGGCGTGGAACGAAAAGACGAGACGCGCAAACGAAGCAATCAAAAAGGCGGGATAACAATATGAAGGTGATCATATCGCGTTAGGTTCGCTGGGCAAAATGTTTGTTGAGATCGGCGCCGACACGTCAGGTCTGAAGGAGGGGCTTGATGGCGCCGAGAAGCAGGTATCCGGATTAGGCGCAAAGTTTGGGGCAGCCGGCAAAGCAATTGGTGCAGGCATGACAGTTGCGGGGGTTGGCATGATGGCGGTGACTGATTCGAGCATGAAGACCAACGCCGCACTAGGCACAACCGCCTTGCAGCTTGGAATCACCAAAGAAGCGATGCGTGGGCTTGCGCTCGAGACCGCAAACGTCACATTTCCATTGGGCGAGGTCACGGCATCCTTTGACTTGCTTGCCCGGGCGGGGATGGAGAACGCAGACAACATCGCAGCAACCGCGACGGCTTTCGACACGCTCGGCGATGCAATAGGACTGCCTGCAAGCGAGGTCACAACCCGCCTAATCCCGGCGTTCAACGCTTTCAACATCCCACTCGAGGACGCCGCAAAGCACACGGACACGTTCACGCATCTGATGCGAAACACCACCGTTGAGCTATCCGATTTTTCGGGAATGGTCAATTATCTTGCTGCTGACCTCGACACAATGGACTTGTCGCTTGAGGATTCGGTGGCAGTCATGGAGGCGATGGCGGATAAGGGTATCCAGGGATCGGCAGCAACGAGAGAATTTAGGACGGCGGTAACCGCTGCCGAAGGGGATACAAGTAAGTTCTATGAGGCACTTGGACTCACAACAGAAGAGGTTGCATCCTACGTTGAGAAAGTCGAGAATGCGGGAGGCATGACGCAGGAGTTTGCAGATGCACAGAACGAACAATATACCACGATGGATAAGCTCAAGCATGCATTGTCAGAGGCGACCCTGCAATACGGGTCTCTGCTTGAGCCAATCGAGGCACTGGGTCCGATCATGACAACACTTGGTCCGATCATGATAATGGCGAGTACGATGAACTGGGCGCATGCCGCAAGCGCATGGGCGGCGGTTGCGCCTTATCTGGCGATCGCAGCCCCCATAATTGCTGTGATCGCTGTTCTGTATATCCTCGAAAAGAAGTTTGGGCTGGTCACAAGGGTCATTGAGATCGTGACCGGGGTATTTAGCGAGCTTGTCGAGTGGCTGTCTGACGCAGTGCCGAAGGCGATCGCCACCGCGACGGAGTTCGTTATCGGACTCGGTGACAAACTATTATTTGTTCTCGGTCCGATCGGAGCCGTGATCTACGCATTCAAGCATTGGGATGAGATTGTCGGGGTCGTTGGGGGTGTGTTCAAGCGAGTTTTCGATTTCATATTGGGATTAGATCGCAAGTTCAAATCGGCAGGAAAAGCGCTGATGGCCGCATTGGCGAAAGGCATCTTGTCGGGTGTGACCAAAGCCGTCGATGCAGTGAAGGGGGCGCTCGGCACGGTCAGATCATATCTTCCGTTCTCCGATGCGAAAGTCGGGCCGCTGTCTGATCTCACGGCGTCCGGTGCAGCGCTCATGGCGACATTCGAAAAAGGTATCGTATCATCTTCAGCAGACCCGGGGGCTGCATTTGCGACACGGATGTCTCAAGTTCCTGCTGCAGCGAACAATAACTATAGCAGTAGCGTGAGCATGGGCGACGTGCATCTGTCGAATGATTTCGATTTCGAGGCTCTCATGGTGCAGATCAATAGGCATCAGGCACAACAGAGAACACGTCGGGGGGTCACCTCATGACCATCACATTTGATAGCGTGGAACTCAAGAACCCCGAGATCTTCAGCAAGGCGTGGGGTGTGATAACCAATCAGACACTGCTTCTTTCGGGCAAGCGGTCGGTGCAGGCATCGAGCGAACTTGCAATCGGTGTGTCGTTTGGTTGTCGCACGGGAACGTACAGCGATGTTAGCAATCTGAGGGCAAAGATTGGCTCTGCATATTCTCTTGTGATTGATAGTGACACGTACACAAATTGTTATATCTCATCTTTCACAGAGCGCGAGTGGTATCCAGACGAGTGGGAATATGATGTTACGTTTGTGAGGGATACGGCATGACCCAGCCAAGCATTTTTCCAGTGGTTTTCGATGCATACTTCTGGGAAGATACTATTGATAATTATAATATAGAGAGTTGGAACGTATCGAAGGGGATACACGATGCCCTTTGGGTATTCGCCGGGCAGATCGATAAGCATACTGTACCACCTTTTTTCGAGCAGATCCGGGCGGCAGCACGTGACCACACCGACACGGCCAAAAACATTTTTGTGGGCATGTTCCCCGGGGCAGATTATGTTCTCGCAACAGCAGCAAACAAAGCGGTCATAACCGGCTATGACTACGCGTGGTATCTCACAACTCAATACGTGCCGTATGGCGACCGAACAACAGACATCAACACGGACCCCGCGACCACCATAACCACCCTGCTTGGGGGCGCAGCGAACTGGGATACGACCACCGGTGTCGAACC
>Ga0209121_10001640_pt1 | contig 23435 bp, 26 predicted proteins | sample Cruoilmetagenom3_FD_187292 | JGI IMG/M metagenome (GOLD analysis project Ga0209121, IMG submission 187292) | Oil polluted marine microbial communities from Coal Oil Point, Santa Barbara, California, USA - Sample 3 (SPAdes) (version 2) | ecosystem: Environmental > Aquatic > Marine > Oil seeps ... | reverse complement strand
CAGCGATGGTGATGTTGTGGTGCCAGGGGCAAGCGAAGGTGTTGTATTCTTCGTCATCAAACGTGTGGTCCGCGCGCAGGCGCAGCCCCTTGCGGGCGCGAAACAGGGAAATGCGGTCGATCTTGCGGCGCTGTTTCGGGATGTGTTCTTCAAAGCGCCATCGCAGCCCGCCGAAGAAATCCAGTTGCCGTTCCTTGGGGTGCCCATCGTCCCCGGCGCGGCCAAGGGCGTAATAGCCGGATTTGTCCATCCAGGCGTGTTCCAGCGACACCGCATTGGGATATTTGTCCAGATCGTCAGCATAAAGATCGACCACATAGGTCAGCACCGCGTCGCGACGTTCTTCTGTGTGAAAGGCCAGAAGTTCGCTGATCTCACGATCTTCACAGAACGGGTGAAACAGGTATTCGGCGTTGTAACAGTAATACAGCCACAGCCCTTCGGCCGCGTCATTCACTGCGTTCACCGCTTCCGGCAGCGCGTTTTCGACCGACATGTCATAATGGATGCGGTGGATTTCATCCTCCAGATCGTCCGGCAGATGCAATTCATCCGGCGCAAACAGCAACACCTGCTTGAACCCGGCCATCTGGTGGTGGCGGATGGTGGTGTCGACTTCGATCAGGTCTTCGACAAAGACCATCGCGATGGGGCCTTTGACCAACGCGTCCTGTCCTGTCTTCAGAAACTCTTTCAAACTGCCATACCGCATGGCGAAACTCCCAAAATCCTGCACACCCAAAACCCTGCCGGTGCAGGATTGCCCTCTGCTTGTCGCAGGTCCTTGGTTAAAATGCTATGAAATCAGGTGGTTTTTCAAGTGGCCTTTGCGGGAAAATCCCCTGTGGGAAAATCCCGAATTCACGACAGAATCCCGGATGGCAGACAGACCCTCATCAGATCCACGCGCTGCGTGTTTGGACCAAGCCCGTGCGGCGCTGAACAGCGGATGTTATGTTGACCAGTTGAGCAAACTGGTCGTGGGCATGGCCGGGCAATGGGCGCAGCGCGGCGGACGACAAAGGCCAGCATCTGATCGGTCTGCTGGCCCTGTCTGCGGTCCGTGCGGCTCGGGGGCCTGGGGGTCATCCTGAAAATTTTGATCGAAATCTCTGAGGACGTCGGGTCGCGCGGACTGGAAACCCTGTGGCTGCCGCACTCGTATAACTCGTGCTGCCAACACGCGCCGGATGAACACCTGTTAAAGCGGCTTGTGGAGGAAGGTTTGGCCATGATGGAGGGGCTATGGTGGGATCTGGGCGAAGCCCGTGCGCCCCGGTAGCCTCCCCGTTGCGATGGTCGCGCCTTTGCTGTAGGAACCCGGCCTGATCCAATCCGGGGAACGCGCGACATGTCCGATCCGAAGAAACTGTTCATCCGCACCTATGGCTGCCAGATGAATGTCTATGACAGTGAACGCATGGCCGAAGCGCTGGGCGCCGATGGTTACGTGGAAACCGACAGCCCGGATGATGCGGACATGATCCTGTTGAACACCTGTCATATCCGCGAAAAAGCGGCGGAAAAGGTGTATTCGGAACTGGGTCGTTATAAGGGTCTGAAGGCGGACAAGCCCAACCTGAAAATCGGCGTTGCCGGCTGTGTCGCCCAGGCCGAGGGGCAGGAAATCATGCGCCGCCAGCCGATCGTTGATCTGGTGGTCGGGCCGCAGACCTATCACCGCCTGCCCGCGATGATGAAATCCGTCGACAAGGGCGAAAAGGCCCTGGACACGGATTTTCCCGAAGAAGACAAGTTTGAACACCTGCCCAAGCGTCCGCTGCCCCAGCGTAACCCGACCGCGTTTCTGACGGTGCAGGAAGGCTGTGACAAGTTCTGCGCCTTCTGCGTTGTGCCCTATACGCGTGGGGCCGAGGTCAGCCGCCCCGCCGACCGCATCCTGCGCGAGGCGCGTGATTTGGTTGAACGTGGCGTCAAGGAAATCACTCTGTTGGGCCAGAACGTGAATGCCTATCACGGCGCGGGGCCGGACGGGGATTACACCCTGGCACAGCTGATCTGGGCGCTGAATGACGTTGATGGGTTGGAGCGGATCCGCTTCACCACCAGCCATCCCAATGACATGGATGACGCCTTGATTGCGGCGCATGGCGACTGTGAAAAACTGATGCCGTACCTGCATCTGCCGGTCCAGTCAGGGTCGGATCACATCCTGAAGCGGATGAACCGCAGTCACACCGCCGAAAGCTATCTGCGCCTGATTGAACGCATTCGCGTGGCGCGGCCCGACATTCTGATTTCCGGCGATTTCATCGTCGGCTTCCCGGAAGAAAGCGATCAGGATTTCGAAGATACCATGTCGTTGATCCGCGAGGTCCAGTACGGGCAGGCGTTCAGCTTTAAGTACTCGACCCGCCCAGGCACGCCTGCGGCTGAACGCGCGCAGGTGGACCCGGATGTGGCGTCTGAACGCCTGCACCGGCTGCAAACGCTGATCACGGATCAGCAACGCGCGGTTCAGGATGCAATGGTTGGGCGCGAGGTCGGTGTATTGTTTGAAAAACCCGGCCGTCTGGAGGGTCAGATGGTTGGCAAATCCGACCATCTGCACGCCGTCTATGTGACGGGTGACGACATCGCCAAAGGGGACCTGCGTCGGGTGCGGATCATCGAAAGCGGCCCGAATTCTCTGGGTGGTGAACTGATCGACTGAGCGGGGATTTGGGGTGAGAGGCCCTGATTCACGCGCCGCGAGGCTGGTCCGCTAAGCGCCGACGAATTATGGCAAACTGCCCCCGGCGGGTATGACAATGTTCGATTTCGCGGAGCATTGTTAATCAATTAGCCACAATATGTGGTAAATCTTTCTTCCAATACGCACGAAATTTGCTAAACTTGTCCATACATCGTGATTTAGCTGACCCTGGGCACCAAGGCCGCAGGGGACAGAGCAGATGGGGGATAGTGTGAAGAGATTTGGTAAGTTTGTGTCCGGTGCTATGGCCGTTGCGGCCCTGACGCTGGCAGCGGGCACCGCCCCGGTCCAGGCGCAAAGCGCTCCGCCGACCGCAGGGTCGGTCAATTGGGGTCTGTGGGTGGATCATGATGGGTGCATGCACTGGTGGGCCGATGGCGGCCTCGAAGGCTACATGCTGGACCGGGTCGACCCCGAGACCGGCAAGCCCGTGTGTCTGCAAAAGAACACATGTCTGGTTGAAAACACCGACACGCTGTTTGTGACCGACGGTCACCGGCTGACGGCCTCGGGCCGGTCGCGTCTGGAAAATTTCTTCCAGTCTGCGGGCGCCTTTGGGTACGCCATCTATGGCCACACGGATGCGCGCGCGTCGGATGAATACAACATGCGCCTGTCGCAGCGTCGGGCCGCTTCGGTTGCCAAGGTCGCCCGGTCGGTCGGCGCCGTTGTCGAACGCGAAATCGGTTATGGCGAACGCCAGCCGCGCGCAACGAACTCCACGGCAGAAGGCATGCGGCAGAACCGCCGTGTCGAAGTCGTGTGCTATACGTGGGATGACAGATAATGACGAAACGCATTCTTCCCGTCGCATTGGTCGGCTCGGCCCTGTTCCTGTCGGCCTGTGTCGAAGGCCAGGGGCTTCAGGCCTATAACGGCAATCCGAATTCGGTGATTGCCACCAACCAGGACCGTGGCAGCGACGCTGCCAACATCGCCGACGGCCACGCCGCGATCGTGTACGATCCGGACGGCTGTCAGGGCTGGATGATCGACGATGGCGTCGAGGGGTATTCGGGGCGGCGCTATGACCCGCGTTCGGGCCTGCCGGTCTGCGATGACAACCACGCGCCGGGTACGGTTGTGGGCGACTATCAGTCCGACAATCCCGGCATCCGCGACTATGTCCCGGACAGTGGGAACTGATCCTGCAACGCGCAGCATCATATCGCAATCAAGCGGCCGTCGGTTCATCCGGCGGTCGTTTTTGTATCAATCGCGTGAAGTTGTCCGGCAAGGGCTTGCACCTGCCCGCCGGGCTTGGCACCATTCACCTAACGCCACCCTCTGAACGGAGACAGCTTTGGGCATAGACGTTCCGACCCCCGCAGCACCGGATCAAAACCACGAAACTCTGTTGGAGTTTCCTGACAACCGATTGCTGATCGACCTGTGTGGCGAATTTGATCGCAACCTTGCCCAGATCGAACATGAAATGTCGGTACAGATTATCCGCCGTGGCAACCAGTTGGCGGTGATCGGCGAAGGCGATGCACAGGGCCGCACGACGGCTGTGTTGCAGGGCCTGTATCAACGGCTGGAAACCGGCCGCGCGATTGAAGCGGGTGACATTGACGGTGAAATTCGCATGGGTAGGTCCGAGGCCGGGACAGGTACGCGGGACGGCGACCAGATGGAGCTGTTCAAAGGCGGGCGGGTCGAAATCAAAACCCGCAAGAAGCTGGTCGAACCGCGCACCGAGGCGCAGAAGGACTATGTCAAAAGCCTGTTTCAGAACGAACTGGCCTTCGGCATCGGCCCCGCGGGCACCGGCAAGACATATCTGGCCGTGGCTGTGGGCGTGAACCTGTTCATCGGCGGCCATGTGGATCGGATTATCCTGTCACGCCCAGCAGTCGAGGCGGGCGAAAAACTGGGCTATCTGCCCGGTGACATGAAGGACAAGGTCGACCCGTACATGCAGCCGCTGTACGACGCGCTGAACGATTTCCTGCCGGGCAAACAGGTCGCGAAACTGATCGAAGAAAAACGGATCGAGATCGCGCCGCTGGCCTTCATGCGGGGCCGCACGTTATCCAATGCCTTTGTGTTGCTGGACGAGGCGCAGAATGCCACCACCATGCAGATGAAGATGTTCCTGACCCGTCTTGGCGAAGGCAGTCGCATGGTTATCACCGGCGACCGCACCCAGATCGACCTGCCGCGTGGGGTGAATTCCGGCCTGCGCGACGCGGAGACGCTGTTGAAAGACATCGACAGGATTGCCTTCAACTACTTCACCTCAAAGGACGTCGTGCGCCATTCGCTTGTCGCCAAGATCATTGAGGCCTATGACGCAGCGGACCCGGCGAAATAGGAAAAATTTTCGCGACATTCGCCCCCCCCCCCGATGAGTGGAGTAGGAAAATCATGGACGCCTTGGTCAAGTGGCACGCGCAATGACTGTTGACGTGATTGTCGAAGATGCCCGTTGGGATCCGGCCGGCCTGGAGGCTTTGGCGGCGACCGCCTGCGCGGCGACCATGGCGCATCTGGGATATGGCACGGATTGGGAGGTCGGCCTTCTGGCCTGTGATGACGCCCGGATCGCGGTGCTGAACGGCGAATTTCGCGCCAAGGGACAGCCAACCAATGTGTTGTCCTGGCCGGCAGAGGACCGGGCGGCGGCCGCACCGGGGCAAAGCCCCGCAAAAGCACAGCCCGATGTCCCCGCAGAACCATTGGAGCTGGGTGATATCGCCATCGCCTTTGACACTTGTCAGCGTGAAGCCGCCGAACAGGGTAAGGAATTCGCAACCCACGTGACGCATCTTTTGGTGCACGCCACCCTGCATCTGTTGGGATATGATCACATAGACGACAAAGATGCGGCCCTGATGGAGGGGTTGGAGGTGGAAATACTTGGCAATCTGGGTATTTCGGACCCATATGAAGCATAACAGGCGCAATTGCGTGCCACGAATTGGATGACTGGAAAGGAACGATGGGCGACAGTAGCGACGGATCCTCTAACGCAGCGCAGGGCGCGCTGGTTGAGAGTGAGGACAATCACAGCGGCTTTTTCAGCCGCATTATCGGTGCGCTCAGCCCATCCGATACTGGCAACGAAATCCCCGAAACGCCTGAACCTGCAATGCAGGTCGCGGCGGTGCCCGGCATGGTCAACCTGCGCCGGATGCGGGTCGAAGACGTGGCAATCCCGAAGGTGGAAATCGTTTCCGTCCCGGAGGACATCGAAAAGGATGACCTGGTCGAACTGTTTCGCGAAAGCGGGCTGACGCGCCTGCCGGTGTTTGAAGGCACGTTGGACAGCCCCTGTGGCTTTGTCCACCTGAAGGATTTCGCGCTGACGCATGGGTTCAATGGGTCCGGCACACAGTATGACCTGAAGACCCTGCTGCGCCCGCTGCTCTATGTGCCGCCGTCGATGCCGATCGGCGTGCTGCTGCAAAAGATGCAGGCGGATCGCATTCACATGGCCTTGGTCATTGATGAATACGGCGGAGTGGATGGGCTGTTGACGATCGAGGATCTGATCGAACAGGTCATCGGTGAAATCGAAGACGAACATGACCCGGCCGAAGGTGCCCTGTGGACGCGGGAAACGGCGGGCAGTTATCTGGCCGAAGCCCGTGCGCCGCTGGAAGAATTCGAGGCCGAAATCGGCATGCGCCTGCATGGCGACGACCCGGATGACGAAGAGGTCGACACCCTGGGCGGTCTGGTCTTCGTGCTGTCGGGGCATGTGCCCGCGCGCGGCGAAATGATCCCGCATCCGAACGGGGTTGAATTCGAGGTCGTCGATGCCGATCCACGCCGGATCAAACGTCTGCGCGTGCGTCTGCCCGAAGGTGCCAACCGGGATGCTTGACGCCACCCTGGCGCGGATCGCGGCACGGCCCCGGCTGAGCATTCTGGCCGGGCTGAGCGCAGGGATCGTCGCTGCCATGGGCCAGGCACCATTCGGGTTCGCCCCCGCCATGGTGCTGGGTCTGTTCGCCGGATTTGCCCTGTTTCGTGCGGCGCGTGATGTGCGCCATGCGGCTGTGTTGGGATGGGCGCTGGGGGCCGGCTATTTCGGTCTGACCCTGTTCTGGATCGTGCAACCCTTCATGGTCGATGTCGCCCGCCACGGCTGGATGGCGCCCTTTGCCTTGGTTCTGCTGGCCGGGGGGCTGGCGCTGTTCTGGGGCGCAGGTGCCGGGCTGGCCCGCTGGCTGACGCCGCGCCCCTATGGCTGGATCGCCTGGGCGGTGTGTCTTTCGGCGATGGAGCTGTTGCGCGGTTGGGTGTTCACCGGGTTCCCTTGGGGGGAACCGGGGCTGGCCTGGGTCGACACGCCGCTGCGCCATCTGGCGGCCCATGTCGGGACCTCTGGCCTGACGTTTCTGACCTTCCTGTTTGCTGCCGCGCTGTATGTTGCGTTGCATGGACGCCGCTGGGTGCTGCACCTGGTGCTGGTTCTGGCCTTGTTCGCGGGCGCGCTGGGCCTGGGATATCAGCGCGGGCAAGGTGCGCAGGTGGCAGACACGGACAAGATCCTGCGCCTGATCCAACCCAACGCTGCGCAACATCTGAAATGGGATCCTGACCATGCGCCAGAATTTGTTCAGCGCCAGTTGGAGATGACCTCGGCCCCTGCCGACATCCCGCCCGATCTGATGATCTGGCCGGAAACCGCCATTCCCTATCTGCTGACCCATGCGGAGCCGTTGTTGGAAGACATCGCAAACCGGGCAGGGGTGCCCGTGGTCTTGGGCCTGCAACGAAGCGAAGGGCCGCGGTATTTCAATTCCATGGTTGTGCTGGGTGATGGGGGCGCGGTGACGGCGCTGTATGACAAACACCATCTGGTGCCGTTTGGTGAATATATCCCGGCGGGTGATCTGATGGCACGGCTGGGATTGCGCGGTTTTGCGGCGCAACAGGGCTATGGCTATTCGCCCGGCCCCGGCGCGCGTCTGATCGACATTGACGGCTTTGGCCCGGTCCTGCCCTTGATCTGTTACGAAGCGATCTTTGCCCGCGATCTGCGCGGTGCCGAGGGGCGGCCCGGCTGGATCCTGCAACTGACCAACGATGCCTGGTTCGGCACGTTTTCTGGCCCGCAACAGCATCTTGTTCAGGCCCGTATGCGCGCGGTCGAAATGGGCCTGCCCTTCGTGCGGGCGGCCAACACGGGGATTTCGGCAGTGATTGACGCGGGCGGCGACCTGCGTGGCACTTTGCCGCTGAATCAGTCTGGTCTGTTGGACGTGCCGCTGCCCGGAAGCCTTCCAGAGACGGTTTTTGCGCGCAATGGTAACCTGTCGTTAACGGTGTTGCTGATAATCGCAGGGCTGGGGCTCATTGTGCGCCGGGGGGCGAAACGCATTGACCCGGCAACGGGGCGGATGTAACGCGAACGGATATCAACTGCCACAACGGCTTCCTGACGTGGCGGGTTCAGAACCAACGGAGCACTAATCATGACACGGCAGAACTATGTTTTCACTTCGGAGAGCGTATCCGAAGGGCACCCGGACAAGGTATGTGACCGCATTTCCGATGCGGTGCTGGACGCCTTTTTGGCCGAAGAACCCGAGGCCCGCGTGGCCTGCGAAACCTTCGCAACCACCAACCGCGTGGTCGTTGGCGGAGAGGTCGGTCTGTCCGACCCCGACCACCTGACCGAACTGAAAGACCGGGTGAATTCCATCGTGCGCGAGTGCGTGCATGATATCGGGTACGAGCAGGAGAAGTTCCACTGGCGCACGCTGGAGGTCACCAACCTGCTGCACGAACAATCCGCCCACATCGCGCAAGGTGTGGACGCGTCCGACGAAAAAGAAGAGGGCGCGGGTGATCAGGGGATCATGTTCGGTTATGCCACGAACGAAACCCCCGACCTGATGCCGGCCCCGATCCAGTACAGCCACGCGATCCTGCGCCGTCTGGCAGAGGTGCGCAAATCCGACAAGGACAGCGTGCTTGGCCCGGATGCCAAGGCGCAGCTGTCCGTGCGGTATGTCGATGGTAAACCGATGGGCGTGAGCGAACTGGTCCTGTCGACACAGCACCTGGTCAACAAGACCCAGGCCGAGATCCGCGATATTGTCTCGCCGCATATCCATGATGTGCTGCCCGACGGCTGGTTGACCGACGACACCGTCTGGCACGTGAACCCGACCGGCACCTTTATGATCGGCGGGCCGGATGGCGACGCCGGTCTGACGGGCCGCAAGATCATCGTTGATACCTATGGCGGTGCCGCGCCGCATGGTGGTGGTGCGTTTTCGGGCAAAGATCCGACCAAGGTCGACCGGTCTGCGGCCTATGCGTCGCGCTATCTGGCCAAGAATATCGTGGCCGCTGGTCTGGCGGATCGTTGCACCTTGCAGCTGTCCTATGCCATCGGCGTGTCGCGCCCGCTGTCGATCCTGGTCGACACGCAGGGCACTGGCAAAGTGCATGAGACCGAGATCGAGAAAGCCGTGGATCAGGTCATGGACCTGACCCCGCGCGGCATTCGCGAACATCTGGGCCTGAACCGCCCGATCTATCAGCGCACCGCAGCCTACGGCCACTTTGGTCGTGCGCCCGAGGCCGACGGCGGGTTCAGCTGGGAGAAGACGGACCTGATCGACGCGTTGCGCGCGGCTGTCTGATCTGTTCCTTCCACTGTTGTTGAATTGAGAGGGGCGGCCAAAGGGCCGCCCCTCGCTTGTCTGTCTCACCCCCTGCTGGCGCAGGGGCTTCGGGCGTGGCGGTTGGCGCTACGGTCTTGACCCGTGATAAATGTCGGGGCATAGGCGCGGACATGACAGATGATCATCCCACCAAGCACAAATCCGGCGCGCCCTGGCGCAATTTCTATGGTCGCTTCAAAGGCAAGGGGTTGCGTGACAGCCAGCAGGCCTATCTGAGCGAGGATCTGGCGGCGTTGAGCCCCGGCAAGGTCGACTGGGATGTGAACCCGGATCGCACGCCTTTGGATGTGCCCAGTCTGTTTGGCGGGCGGCCTGTTTGGTTGGAGATCGGCTTTGGCGGTGGTGAGCACATGGTGCATCAAGCCGCGCAGTACCCTGAGGTCGGCATTATCGGCTGTGAGCCGTATATCAACGGTGTTGCCATGTTGCTGGGTAAAATCCGCAAGGCAAATCTGGACAATGTGGCTGTGTATCCCGGTGACGTGCGCAATATGTTCGATGTGCTGCCGGACGAAAGCATCGACAAGGCGTTTCTGTTGTATCCTGATCCCTGGCCGAAAAAGCGCCACCATCGGCGTCGGTTTGTGACGCAGGAGCATCTGAAACCGCTGCATCGCGCGTTGAAACCCGGCGCGATTTTCCGGGTGGCGACGGATATTCCGGATTACGTGCGTCAGGCCTTGGAGGAGCTGCCCAAGGCCGGATTTGAATGGCTGGCCGAGGGGCCTGAGGACTGGCGCGTCAGCTGGGACGACTGGATTTCCACGCGATACGAGCAAAAAGCGCTGCGCGAGGGCCGGGTGCCGCATTATCTGACGTTCCGTCGCATCTGAGCGGGGATGCGTTTGCAGGCAAACGCCTGCCTTCGGCGAGGATATTTTCGGCAAGAGGAAAAGGGGTTGGTTTCGCGGGTCTGTGTGCGCTATCACGCCCGAGAATACAGGAGAATTGCCCATGTCCGGACACGGCCCCGCCATCCCCATGACCTCGCGCCCTTGTGGGCCATTGAGCGGCGAGGCCAACGTGCCCGGCGACAAGTCGATCAGCCACCGCAGCCTGATCCTGGGCGCGATGTGCATCGGCGAGACGCGGATTTCCGGTCTGTTAGAGGGCGAGGACGTGTTGGCAACCGCTGACGCGATGCGCGCCTTTGGGGCCGAAGTCGAACATCTGGGGCCGGGCGAATGGCGCGTGAATGGTGTCGGGGTTGGTGGATTCGGCGAACCTGATGCGGTGATTGATTGTGGCAATGCGGGCACCGGCGTGCGGCTGATCATGGGCACGATGGCGACCACGGGGATCACGGCAACCTTCACGGGGGATGCGTCGCTTCGATCACGCCCGATGGGGCGTGTGACCGACCCGATCGCGCTGTTTGGCGCCGCGTCTTATGGGCGTGACGGTGGGCGTTTGCCGATGACCGTTGTGGGCGCCGCCGATCCGGTGCCGGTGCGATACACCGTGCCGATGCCGTCTGCGCAAGTGAAATCCGCCGTTCTGTTGGCCGGGCTGAACGCCCCCGGCCAGACCGTGGTGATCGAAAAAGAAGCCACCCGCGACCATACCGAACGCATGTTGGCGGGCTTTGGCGCCGAGATCACGGTTGAAGATACCGACGAGGGGCGCGTCATCACCCTGACCGGTCAGCCTGAGCTGAAACCGCAGAGTATTGTCGTACCGCGCGACCCGTCCTCGGCGGCGTTTCCGGTCTGTGCGGCGTTGATCGTGCCGGGCTCGGACGTGGTGGTGCCCAACATCGGGCTGAACCCCACTCGCGCCGGTCTGTTTGACACGCTGCGCGAGATGGGTGCCGACCTGACCTATGAAAACATGCGCGAAGAAGGCGGCGAACCTGTCGCCGATCTGCGGGCAAAGTTCAGCCCCAATATGGTGGGGATCGAAGTGCCTCCGGCGCGCGCCGCCAGCATGATCGACGAATATCCGATCCTGTCGGTGGTCGCCGCCAATGCAACCGGCCAGACCGTGATGCGCGGTGTCAAGGAATTGCGCGTCAAGGAAAGCGACCGGATCGAGGCCATGGCCACAGGTCTGCGCGCCAATGGCGTCACGGTTGAGGATGGCGATGACTGGTGGATCGTCACCGGCATGGGGGCGGGAAATGTGCCGGGCGGTGGCACGGCGGCCAGCCATCTGGACCACCGTATCGCGATGAGCTTCATGTGTCTGGGCATGGCGGCGCAGTCCCCCGTCAGCGTCGATGATGGTGGGCCGATCGCCACGTCCTTTCCGATTTTCGAACCGTTGATGACGGGGCTGGGCGCACAGGTGGTGCGGGTGTCCGCATGACACTGAAGCGCACCTTTTGGGGGCTGTTTGTCCTGATGGCAGTGAACTACCTGATCATGGTGTTCTGGTCCTTGCCGCAACTGATGGTCGAAGGCGCCCTGCCGTTTGATCTGCGCCCGGCGGGATATTCGCCGGATGATGCGCGGGCCTATCTGAGTGGTTTGAGCCCCGAGGCGCGCGCATTCTATCTGGGCCCGCAGCACTGGCTGGACACGGCATACCCGGCGCTGTTGCTATTGACGCTTGGTGTTGCGTTTCACCGCCTGTTTGGGCGTGGGATGGCCTGGGGCGCGACGGCTGTTGCCGGTGCCGCAGCCGGGTTCGATTGGCTTGAAAACGCGGCCGTTTCTGGCATGCTGATGATGGACCCGGGCGGTGTGACAGATGCGCTGGTTCAGGCGGCCAGCCGCTGGACCGTGTTGAAATCCACGGCCGTTCCGGTGGCCCTGACCCTGTTGATGATCGGGGCAGGGCGCAAATTGTGGCTGCGCAAGCGGGAAAGAACATGACATTCACGGTTGCCATTGATGGGCCCGCAGCGGCGGGCAAGGGCACGATCTCCAGGGCGGTCGCAGCACATTTCGGGTTTGCGCATCTGGACACGGGTCTGTTGTACCGCGCCGTGGGGGCGCGTGTTCTGGCCGGGGAGGATGCGGTTCTGGCCGCGCAATCCCTCACCCCTGCCGACATGCAGGGCGACCTGCGCACGCCTGAGGTGGCCCAGGCCGCCAGCCGCGTGGCCGTCATTGCCGAGGTTCGCGCGGCCCTGGTCGATTTCCAACACTGCTTTGCGGCGCGCGATGGCGGTGCCGTATTGGATGGGCGCGATATTGGCACGGTGATCTGCCCCGACGCCCCAGTAAAACTGTTCGTCACCGCCAGCGCTGAGGTCCGCGCCGAACGCCGGTTTCTGGAGTTGGACGGCAAGGACCACGGCGTCACCCGCGCCCAGGTGTTGGCCGATGTGGTCGCGCGCGACAAACGCGACAGCGAACGCACCGAGGCGCCGTTGAAACCCGCCCAGGACGCGGTGATCATCGACACGAGCGACATGAGCATCGAAGCTGCGGTGGCCGCCGCAATCGCGGCGATTGAGGCGCGTCGTCAGAACGCCGCCCGATCCCCCAAAGCGTAACGCGCCACGTCCACCACGTCGAACACCAGCGACACGCACATCACCGCCATGACCACATACATGATCGCGCGCGGGGCGGTGGGCATATCGGGGCGGCGGGACTGGCGGGCCAGATAGATCACGACGGGCAGCCAGAGGATGATGTGCGGCAGGCCCAACAGGCGCACAAATCCGAACTGGTTGAAAATCCAAAAGACTCCGATGCCCGCCAGAGCACTGGCAATCACAGTGATTGCCCCGGCCAGACGCGAGGCACGCCAGATCAGCAGGGCGGCGGGCAGGAGGAAGGCGCAAACCCCCAGCACGTTCAGCCAGATTTGCACCCACTGGGGTTGGGCAGCGATGGCGTCTTGCATGGTCATGATGGCACTCCTGTTGTGCCGTGGCAGGATGGGCGTGCAGACACCTCGCGTCAATTGCCGGATTGTGGGCTTACCCTTGTGTTGCGCGCAGAATCCGTGTAACCGCCCCCTGTCGACAAGGTGAAAAAGCCGCGATACAGGGAAAATCGAGTAGGGTCGGATACCTCCGGCCCTCTTTGTTTTGCGTCTGCTGCGTTGACCAAATGAAACCTGAAAGACCTGCGGAGACAACCGCACGGCCCGATAAATACGACTGAAAAGGAATCTGAGACCACATGGCTCAAAACGTATCAATGGAAGACTTCGAAGCCCTTCTGAACGAAAGCTTCGAAATGGACACGCCCCAAGAGGGTTCTGTTGTCAAAGGCAAGGTCATCGCTATCGAGGCTGGCCAAGCTATCATCGACGTCGGCTACAAAATGGAAGGCCGCGTTGATCTGAAAGAATTCGCTAATCCTGGTGAAGCTCCTGAAATCGCCGTTGGCGACGAAGTGGAAGTGTACCTGCGCGCGGCTGAAAACTCGCGTGGCGAAGCTGTTATCTCCCGTGAGATGGCGCGCCGCGAAGAAGCCTGGGATCGCCTGGAAAAAGCATATGCGGACGAGCTGCGCGTCGAAGGCGCCATCTTCGGTCGCGTCAAAGGCGGCTTTACCGTCGACCTGGGTGGCGCTGTTGCGTTCCTGCCCGGCTCGCAAGTTGACGTACGCCCCGTTCGCGACGCTGGCCCCCTGATGGGCCTGAAGCAGCCGTTCCAGATCCTGAAAATGGACCGTCGTCGGGGCAACATCGTTGTGTCGCGCCGCGCCATTCTGGAAGAAAGCCGTGCCGAACAGCGTGCAGAAGTCATCGGCAAGCTGGCCGAAGGCGACGCCGTTGACGGTGTGGTCAAAAACATCACCGAGTACGGCGCATTCGTCGATCTTGGCGGCGTTGACGGTCTGCTGCACGTCACCGACATGGCATGGCGCCGTGTGAACCATCCTTCGGAAATCCTGACGATCGGCGAGACCATCAAGGTCCAGGTCATCAAGATCAACAAGGAAACCCACCGCATCAGCCTGGGCATGAAACAGCTGCAAGACGATCCCTGGGATCTGGTTGCTGGCAAATACCCGCTGGAAAGCGTCCACACGGGCCGCGTCACGAACATCACCGATTACGGTGCGTTCGTCGAACTGGAGCCGGGTGTCGAAGGTCTGGTTCACGTGTCCGAAATGTCTTGGACCAAAAAGAACGTGCACCCCGGCAAGATTGTTTCGACCTCGCAAGAAGTCGAAGTCATGGTGCTGGAAATCGACTCGGCCAAACGCCGTGTTTCGCTTGGTCTCAAGCAGACCATGCGTAACCCGTGGGAAGTGTTTGCAGAAACACACCCCGAGGGCACCGAAGTCGAAGGCGAAGTCAAGAACATCACCGAATTCGGTCTGTTCATTGGCCTCGACGGCGAGATCGACGGCATGGTTCACCTGTCCGACATCAGCTGGGACCAGCGCGGCGAAGAAGCCATCCAGAACTTCCGCAAGGGCGACGTGGTCAAGGCCGTTGTCTCCGAAGTGGACACCGACAAAGAGCGTATCTCTCTGTCGATCAAAGCCCTGGACGGCGATCCCTTTGCAGAAGCCGTTGGCGGCGTGAAGCGTGGTTCGATCATCACCGTGAACGTGACCTCGATCGAAGATGGCGGCATCGAAGTGGAATACGAAGGCATGAAGTCCTTCATCCGCCGCTCCGACCTGTCGCGTGACCGTGCTGAACAGCGCCCTGAGCGCTTCAACGTCGGCGACAAGATGGACGTTCGCGTCACCAACGTGGACAGCAAATCGCGCCGCTTGGGTCTGTCGATCAAAGCACGCGAGATCGCGGAAGAAAAAGAAGCCGTGGAACAGTATGGCTCCTCCGACTCGGGCGCCTCGCTGGGCGATATCCTGGGCGCGGCTCTGAAGGGCGACGAATAAGTCATCCCCTTTCGGTAACGAAACGGCCCCGTCGTAAGGCGGGGCCGTTTTGCATTTTGCACCCGAATCAAGCGCTCCGGACGGTGTTCCGTCCGCGCCCCTGCGATGTAATTTCGGCCCTGCTGCGGCACCAACCCCGGTTTTGCGCAAAAATATCAGCGCTTTGGGGGCAAATTCCTTAACTTTTCGGTCCGTCAGAGTTTCGTGAAAAAAACTTTGCCCCTATAGTCGTTTCGAACGGCGTGCTGCCACAAGGCGCCGAAACAGGATGAATTTGGGGGGAATGGCATGATCCGGTCGGAACTGATCCAGAAAATTGCGGACGAGAATCCACATCTCTATCAGCGTGACGTCGAGCGCATCGTCAACACCATCTTTGAAGAGGTGATCGAGGCAATGGCGCGCGGTGACCGGGTTGAACTGCGCGGATTTGGCGCCTTTTCAGTCAAGAAGCGGGATGCTCGTATTGGCCGCAACCCCCGTACGGGTGAGTCGGTCGAAGTGGACGAAAAACACGTGCCCTTCTTCAAGACCGGCAAGCTGCTGCGGGACCGTCTGAACGGCAAATAAGAGGCACCCATGCGCTATATTCGTTACGCGTTCCTGGCCGCACTTGCGGTTTGTTTGATTACTGTTGCGCTGGCCAACCGTGGGTCCGTGGCCCTGAACTTGTTGCCCGAAGATCTTTCGGGGTTCCTTGGGTTCAGCTGGACCGTCTCGCTGCCGCTGTTCATTATCATCCTCATCAGCATCATTGCCGGTATTCTGATCGGCTTTGTCTGGGAATGGTTCCGCGAACACAAGCTGCGGGTCGAAGGGGCGCGTCACAAGCGCGACAAAGATCAGCTGGCGCGCGAAGTACAGGCGTTGAAAACGCCCGAACCCAAGCCAGGCGACGATGTGCTGGCCTTGCTGGACTAACGGCGCTAGACCATCCGCATGACGGACATTTCGGTAAAAATCTGCGGGCTGACAACGCCTGAACATGTCGCGGCGGCGGCCCAGGCTGGCGCGCGCTATGTCGGCTTTGTGTTCTTTGCCAAAAGCCCGCGCAATGTGTCGATCGAAACCGCTGCCGCCCTGGCTGCTGATGTGCCGATTGGCGTCGCCAAGGTCGCGCTGACGGTGAACGCGGATGACGCGACGTTGGATGCAATCACCGCCACAGTGCCGCTGGACATGTTGCAACTGCATGGTTCCGAAAGCCCAGAACGCGTGGCTGCGGTCAAGGCGCGCTATGGCCTGCCCGTAATGAAGGCCGTGGGTATCGCCGGGCCCCAGGACGTGGCGCAGATTGATCTCTATGCCGGTGTTGCCGATCAGCTGCTGATCGACGCCAAGCCGCCCAAGGATGCGGACCTGCCCGGCGGCAACGGTCTGGCGTTTGATTGGCAACTTGTGGTGCGCAAATACTGGCCCTGTCCCTGGATGTTGGCCGGAGGGCTGACCCCGAAAAACGTCGCCTTGGCGGTGGCCAAGACGGGCGCGCGTCAGGTCGATGTGTCCTCGGGTGTCGAAAACGCGCCGGGGGTGAAAGACGCCGCGCTGATCGCCGCCTTCGTGACGGCGGCAAAGGGCAGCCTGTGACCCGGCGCTGCATCCTTCACGTGGGGATAAACAAGACCGGCACGACTTCGATTCAGAACAGTTTTCAAGGATTTGATGACGGGCGGCTGCGATACGCCGACCTGCAACGGGCCAACCACTCGCGCCCGCTTCAAATGCTGTTCGCAGCCGCCTATCGGGATTTGGCGGACGAGCAATTGTCGCCCACGCTGTTTGCGCGCCTGTCACGCGACAGCCTGCGCAAGGGATTTCAGGCCCAGCTGGAGGACCGCTCGCGCGACCTTCTGATCTCGGCGGAAAACCTGTCGACGGCTTTCACATCGCACGATATCGCGGACATTGTCGCGCATCTGCGCCCCCATTTCGACCGGATCGAAGCCTTGGCTTACCTGCGCGAACCGTTGGGTTTCATGGTGTCATCGCTGCAACAGCGCCTGCGTGATCGGTATGTGCCGCTGCGTGCCGATCGTCTGTACCCGGCCTATCGCACGCGGCTGGGCCCTTGGGATGACGCGCTGGGGCAAGGCAATGTGACCCTGGCCTTGTTTGATCCCGGTGCCTTTGCGGGGGGCAATGTGTTGCAGGATTTTTCGTCGCGCATCGGTGTCACCTGTCCGCACTCGGGCAAGCAGGGGGCGAACCAATCGCTGACGGCGGACAATTTTGCGCTGCTCTATGCTTTTCGCCGGGCGCAGCATGACAAAGGTGTCGTGCCCGATCTTGCCCGCGAACGCCCGGCTGTGCGCGATCTGATGCGCCTGAACGCGGCACCGTTCGCCTTTGACCCAACCCTGTGGGGCGATGTTCTGGAACGCCAGGCCGATGATATTGCCTGGGCTGAAACCCGCATGGAGCGCGTCTTTCCAACACCTCGCCCACCGGCCACAGATGCCGTGGTTTTCACCAGCGAGGATGACGTGCTGGACCATGCGGCCACAGTTCGCCGTCGTGCCCTGGCCTGGGCCCGGTGGCGTACCATCCCGTTTTCCGCCCCTGCGCGCATGGTGTCGCGCCTGATTTCAGCCCATCCCTGACAGAAAGTCCCTGCCATGTTTCGTTTCCTGCTAATCCTTGTCGTCGCCGTTCTGATCGGGGCATTTGTCACCAAACCTTCAGAAGGTGATATCAACCTGATGCTGCGCGAACGTCTGGCCGCCGAGATCGAAAACGGCGCCGGGCTGGACGCGTCGGACCCTGGTGCGCAACTGGTGCTGGGCCTGTGCAAGTCGAACCGCGCCGCCTGTATCGACCTGCTCAGCCAGTTCGTGCGCGTGGGATACGAGGATGAAATACTGTACGCCCGCCTCGACGTGACGCTGCCGGGCAAAAGCCGACGCAGCTGCATCGCGGCCTTTACCACCGTCGCATGTCCGGGTTTCCTGCAAGACTGACTTGCCTGTCGGGCCTTGGCCCTTTATCCCCGTTTCGATCACAGGAGGTCCCAATGGCGAACGATCTTTTCAACTCCTTCATGAACGGCCCCGATGAAAAGGGCCGGTTCGGCGATTTCGGCGGGCGGTTCGTGTCCGAAACCTTGATGCCGCTGATCCTTTCCTTGGAAGAGGAATACGAACGCGCCAAGACTGATGACGTTTTTTGGGCCGAGATGGACGATCTCTGGACCCACTATGTGGGCCGCCCCTCGCCGTTGTATTTCGCCGAAGGGCTGACGCGCCACCTGGGCGGGGCCAAGATTTATCTCAAGCGGGACGAGCTGAACCACACCGGCGCGCACAAGATCAACAACGTGCTGGGTCAGATCCTGTTGGCCCGTCGCATGGGAAAGACGCGGATCATCGCCGAAACCGGGGCAGGCCAGCACGGTGTTGCCACGGCCACGGTGTGCGCCAAGTTCGGTCTGAAATGCGTGGTTTACATGGGTGCCCATGACGTCGAACGTCAGGCGCCAAACGTGTTCCGCATGCAGTTGTTGGGGGCCGAAGTTATTCCCGTAACCTCAGGCCGTGGCACGCTGAAAGACGCGATGAACGACGCGTTGCGCGACTGGGTTACGAACGTGAACGACACGTTTTATTGCATCGGTACGGTGGCAGGGCCGCACCCGTATCCGGCCATGGTGCGCGATTTTCAGTCGATTATCGGCAAAGAAGCCAAGGCACAAATGCTGGCCGCCGAAGACCGCCTGCCTGATACGTTGATCGCCGCCATCGGTGGTGGATCGAACGCTATGGGTCTGTTTTTTCCGTTCCTGGACGACGAAAACGTGCGCATCATTGGTGTCGAGGCCGGCGGCAAGGGCGTCGACATGAAGATGGAACACTGTGCGTCTTTGACCGGTGGTCGCCCTGGCGTGTTGCACGGCAACCGCACCTATTTGTTGCAGGATGATGACGGCCAGATCCTGGAAGGTCATTCGATTTCCGCCGGGCTGGATTATCCGGGCATCGGGCCGGAACACAGCTGGCTGCACGAAATCGGCCGCGCCGAATATGTCGCGATCACCGATGTCGAAGCGCTGGAGGCGTTCCAGCTGAGCTGCACCACCGAAGGCATCATTCCGGCATTGGAACCCAGCCACGCCTTGGCCCATGTGATGAAGATCGCACCGGATCTGCCCGCCGACCACATCATCTGCATGAACATGTGCGGGCGCGGCGACAAGGACATCTTTACGGTCGCCAAGCATCTGGGCGTCGACATGGTTCGCGGCGACTGAACACTTTTCAAATTGATCTGCTTGGATCACGGCAAAGGGGCGCGGGAAACTGGCGCCCCTTTCCATTTATTGCACAATGATCACAAGAGATTAGGTGGTGCCTGACCTGATTCGCCGGGCGGATCACACAAATCTGAAGACTGTGTGAATTCCTTCCTAAACCTTGGTTTATACGCCTCATCCGCAGGTTTATGCGCTCCGTTCTAAACCTCGGGTCGATTGGGCGTGCCTGATTTTCCCTCCAATGTCAGTCCATGCCACTCACGGCAAATCGCTTTGGACAAACCTGCAAACAAGGACTTCAGACATGAACCTCAAGACACTCCTGGCCGCTTCGGCCACCGCTGCCCTTCTCGGCTCTACCAGCCTGGCCCAGACCTATTCGCCGGAAGTGCAGGGCATCATCGACGGCCTTGTGGATGAGGGCTACTCGCGCATTGAAATCAAATCATCGGGCAACCGTATCCGGGTTGAAGCCAGGGGCACCGGGGTCAAGGTCGAACAGGTCTATGACCGTGACGGCAACCTGATGAAGGATGAAACCACGACCGAGACTGGCACGACCGAGACCCGTTATGACCGTGACGGCAACGTGACATCGACCGAATTTGACGAGGATGACACCTTGGAGGAGGAGGACGACGACGAAGATGATCGTGACGAAGATGACGATGACGATGAAGATGACGACAGCGACGACGATGATGACAACGACGATGACGATGATGGCGACGATGATGACGGCGACGATCATGATGGCGATCACGATGACAACGACAGCGACGACGATGATGACAACGACGGTGACGACGGTGACAGCGATGACGGCGGCAGCGACGATGGTGGCAGCGACGATGGTGGCGACGACGATGGTGGCGATGATGGCGATGATGACTGATCACACTGAAACCCCCAATCTGACGCAGATTTTCGTCTAAAAACCCCCGCGCGCCCCGGCTTGGTTGAGTTTCCAGCCGGGGCGTTGCAGGATGACCGCGAAAGACAATGATGAAACGCCGCCTTTTCATATCCCTCGGTCTTGCTGCCTGCCTTGCGGGTGCGCCAGCTATGGCGTCGTCCGTTCAGGACGAGGTGGTTGAACAGCTGAGCGACCAGGGCTTTTCCCATATCCGCGTGTCACGCACGCTTTTGGGCCGGGTGCGCATTATCGCCACTAGCCCCACCCACGAACGTGAAATCATTCTGAACGGTCGCACAGGTGAAATCTTGCGCGACTACTGGACGGCGGTCGGCGCCACCAGTGGCGCAGCGGCGCAGATCCCTGACCCGAGCGGCAGCGCACGCTCATCCGGTTCGGGCGGGGCGGATGATGACGGCGGCGATGATGATGATGACGATGACAGCGGCGATGGTGGGAATGACGACGATAGATCCGACGACGACAGTAACGACGATGACGATGACCATGACCATGACGATGACAACGACGATGACGACAGCGAAGGCGGCGACAGCGAAGACAGTGATGATGGGGGCGAAAGCGACGAAAGCGATGATGACGACGACGGGTTTTGAACCGGTCGGGTTGAGGTAACTGTTTTTCGTGCCAATGAGGGGGCGCGGGATGCATAGACACAGGGACAGCACAAAAAGTGCGAGACAGGCATGTGATCATGGCCGCTTTGGCCCTGCAGGCGTTATGCGCCTTTTTCTTCATTTCGGACATTGTCGTGTCCGTGTTTGGCCTGCGCGCAACCCCCATCGCCTGGCAAACCCGCGAGTTTTTGGAAATCGGCGCGGCGGTCGGCCTGTTGTTGGGCTTTGTTCTGGGAGCCATCGCCCTGCGCCGCACGCGCCGCCGCCAACAGGCCGCCGAGGCACAGTTGCGCGTCGCGTCTGGCGCCTTCATGGAACTGTTGGATGAACGGTTCACCGAATGGGGCCTGACGCCGGCGGAACGTGACGTGGCCTTGTTCGCCATCAAGGGCATGTCGACCCAGGAAATCGCCGGGCTGCGTGCAACGTCCGAAGGCACGGTCAAGGCGCAGACAAATGCGATCTATCGCAAGGCGGGCGTGACCGGGCGGCCGCAATTGTTGTCGCATTTCATTGATGATCTGATGGGCGAGGGCCTGCCTGTCACTCAGGTCGAGTAACGCTGAAGAACCTCCAGACGTACCACCTCGAGGGCGCGCACGTGGGTTGCGGCCAGCAAGACACGCGGTGCGCAGCCCTCGTCATGCGCTTGCAGGAACCGCGCGGCGCACAGGCACCAATGGTCGCCCGCCATCAAGCCTTCGAACCCGAAATCCGGGCGAGGCGTGGTCAGATCGTTGCCGACGTATTTCGAAAATGCCAGGAATTCTTCCGTCATCACGACGCAGACCGTGTGGTTGCCCAAATCTGCGTCGCAGGTGTTGCAATGCCCGTCGCGGAAAAAACCGGTCACCGGATCACGGCCGCATTCGATCAGGTCGGTGCCGAGTACGTTCAGCGGGGGATCTGGTTCGGGTCTCATTGTGCGGCCTCGGCGATCTGGCGGAACATCGCGATATTGCCGTCGGTCACGCCATCTTCCTTGAACAAGCGATCCGATGAATTCACTGCGACCACCACGCCCAGCGGGCGGTTGACATAAACATACTGGCCGTAAATACCGATGCCGAAAAACTCGCCTTGGCGGGCATCTTTCGGGGCCCACCATTGGTACGCGTATTGCAGATCTCCGGCGGCTGTCGGGGCATTGGGGGTGGTCGAGGCCACGACCCAGTCAGCCGGAACGATCTGCTGTCCATTCCATACGCCGCCGTCCAGAAACATCTGTCCGAACCGTGCATAGTCCCGTGTGCGCAGGTTCAGCCCCCCCAGCACGAAGGCCACACCATGGCCGTCCGTCACGTAAAAGGGCGCGGCTTCCAACCCCATTGGCTGAATCAGCTTTTCCTGCAACAACTCGGGCACGCTGCGCCCTGTTGCGCCACGGATCACCATGCCGATCACGTGGGTGTCGATCGACACATATTGCCACTGCCGGCCCGGCGTGATGAAAGTATCTTGCAGCTTTGCCGCAAATCCATCCATTGATCCGCCCAGGGCTAAAACGCGACCCATCTTGTTGATGTCGCTCCAGAAATTCAGGTAGTCTTCGTCAAATGTCACGCCTGAGGCCATGTTCAACACGTTGCGGATTGTTGCGCCGTCATAGGCAGACCCGGCCAGCGTTGGGGCGTATTTCGTGACTGGATCGTCCAGACTGTCGATTGCGCCCTCGGACATGACGATGCCGAACAGCGCCGACAGCCAACTTTTGGCGACGGACCAGCTGATACGCAAATCTTCGGCGCCTGTCTCGTTGTAGTAGCTTTCGTGCCGCACCGTGCCGTCTTTCAAAACGACAAGTGCGTTGACCATACGGTCGCGTATCCATTGATCCGAAGCCGTGGGCAATGCCATTCGCGCGCCCTCAGGCAGGGGGCTGATGGGCCCGTCACCGCGCGACATCTGGTGGGTCAGGAACAGGTTGTCCATGTTTGAAAAGTTCGACACGATCCTGTCTTCGGCAAACAGGCTGTTCACAGCCATCAAACGGGTGATCTGTTCCCGTTTCCACAGGCCGAGTGCCGCCAGAACCACGGCAAGGATCAGGCCGAAACGAAAAACGCGCCGCATGTTACAGCCCCTTGTGGCTGCCGTCGCACAGGGGCGATTTGGCCGAGTGTTTGCAGCCGCAAAAGAAGACCTTTTTCGTCGCTTCGGCGGTGTATTTCACCGGTGAAAATGTTGATCCTTTGTGGGATCCGTCGCAAAAAGGCTGTTTTGATGACTGTCCGCAGCTGCACCAGAAATAGCTTTTTCCCTCTTCAACGTCGACGGGGAATGGCGCGGCTTGGGCGATCTTGGGGGTATCTGACATGGTGTCCTCCTGATGTTAAGATCAGGTTGCCCGCCAATCCAGCCAACGTCCATGAAAATCAACACGCCCCAGGGGGATGACCTTGCGCTTAGAGTACAACGTCAGGGTTATGGCGGCCTCGCATCGGGCCTTTGTGGTTTCGGGAAAATACTGCCAGGCAATGGTGTGATACACCATCTGCAATGCGCCGGGG
>Ga0209121_10001638_pt1 | contig 23445 bp, 25 predicted proteins | sample Cruoilmetagenom3_FD_187292 | JGI IMG/M metagenome (GOLD analysis project Ga0209121, IMG submission 187292) | Oil polluted marine microbial communities from Coal Oil Point, Santa Barbara, California, USA - Sample 3 (SPAdes) (version 2) | ecosystem: Environmental > Aquatic > Marine > Oil seeps ... | reverse complement strand
CGAACCCCGTTTCCGCAAGCACCCGAGCTGTGGAACAAACCGCGAGAAACCCAGCCAAAAGGCGCTGCCAAACGGCACCGCCTCATTTCCCGTACCCGCAATCCAAATTGTCCAAATATCCCGGGGTGAATTTGGCCACAGGCCAAAGAGGGGCAGCGCCCCAAGCAACGGATCAAGCTAAACCGCGCCAGCCCCATCCATAAACAAATCCGCGATCATGCGCGCATAGTCCCTGCGATGCGCAGTATCTTCTTTTCGATTCCACATAAAATACCAGTTTGTCATTCCAAACAGAGACATCGTCGCTGAATGCAGCTTTCCCGCATCCTGCGCCAACCCCGGTGCTACCGCCAAAATTGCGTCCGACACCTTTCCGACCAACCGGCGCTGGATCCCGCTAATTTCAGTCATTTGCGTTTTGCTCAACACGTCTTTGCTGTTAATCAAAATTCTGTGCAGGTCATCCGCGCCCTCATAGGCCAGCAAAATTTCCACAACAATGTCCCGCAAATAAGCCCTTCCATCCTCCGTGGGCTCAACCGCGTCTATAACCGAATTCAACCCCTCAAGGTGACAATCAAGAATGTCAAACAACAGCTCGGCTTTGCCGCTATAATAGTGATAGATCAGCGCTTTGGATATTCCACATTCTTTGGCGATCGCACTCATCGAAGCCCGATCCACCCCCTGTGCCGCAAAAATCTTTGCGGCTGAAATCCGGATTCCAACACGTTTTTCGTCGTGGTCTTTGGCAATTGTCCGCGCCATGTCTACTCCTTGGGGCGGCTATCCACCACCCGTACCGCTTTCCCCTGCGAGCGTTCAACGGCCCCGGGTTCGGTGACATCTATCAAAGCACTCACTCCAACGATAGACTTGATCTTCTTGCCCAGTAATCTTGCCGACGCCTCTCGCGCCTCGGCACCTGCGGCATCCGTCGTGGCCTCCACATGCACCGTCATTTCGTCCATGCGCCCCGTCCGTGTCAGCTCGATCTGGAAGTGCGGTGCCAAAGCCTCCACCGCCATAATCTGCTCCTCAATCTGGGTCGGAAACACGTTAACGCCTCGCAAAATAATCATATCGACGGTCCGGCCGGTGATCTTTTCCATCCGCCGCATACTCCGCGCCGAGCCCGGCAGCAGGCGGGTCAGGTCCCGCGTGCGGTAGCGGATAATTGGCAAACCTTCTTTGGTGAGCGTGGTGAAAACCAACTCCCCTTCCTGCCCGTCTTCAACGACCTCGCCAGTTTCGGGATTGATGATCTCGGGGTAGAAATGGTCCTCCCAGATATGCAGACCGTCTTTGGTTTCCACACATTCGTTTGCGACCCCCGGACCCATGATTTCCGATAACCCGTATATATCTACCGCGTGCATATCAAATGCCGCTTCGACCTCGGCCCGCATGGCGCTGGTCCAAGGCTCGGCCCCGAATATGCCCACGTTGAGCGGGCTTTCGCGCGGGTCGCGCCCCAGCGCGCGGTACTCATCCAGAATGGACAGCATATAAGACGGTGTCACCATGATCGTGCTGGCCCCGAAATCCTCGATCAGCCGCACCTGGCGCGGGGTCATTCCGCCGGAAACCGGTACAACGGTGCAGCCCAGCCGCTCGGCTCCGTAATGCGCGCCCAATCCGCCCGTAAACAGGCCGTAACCATAGGCAACATGCACCACATCGCCCGCGCGCGTGCCGCTTGCGCGCATTGAGCGGGCGACCATATCGGCCCACATATCAATATCGTTCTTCGTATATCCAACCACCGTTGGCTGCCCCGTTGTGCCGGAAGAGGCATGCACCCGCGCGATCTGGTCTTTGGGCACGGCAAACATCCCAAACGGGTAATTATCCCTCAAATCCTGCTTTACAGTAAACGGAAATTTCGCCAGATCAGCCAGTGATTTCAGATCATCCGGATGCACGCCAGCCGCATCAAATTTCGCTTTGTAAAGCGGCACATTCTTGTAAGCATGGTTCAAAGACCACCGCATCCGTTTCAGCTGCAAAGCCTGAATCTCGTCGAGCGAGGCGATTTCAATCGGGTCAAGGCTGCTCCGCGCCGGTGTCAGGTCTTCCATTGGGTTTCCTCATCAAAATGCTGCCCGCGTATCACCCTTGATCCGCCGCGAAATTCTGCGATTAAATCGCCGTTTTGGTTGATGACCGTCACATCGTAAATACTCGAGCGCCCCTTTGCCACGCGTTCCATGGCATGCGCCGTCAGGGTATCCCCCGCATAGGCCGGTGCGAGATAACTTATCGAGTTATTCTGGGCGACGACCATCCGGTTATAACTGTTGCACGCAAAGGCAAACGCACTGTCTGCCAATGTATAACTCACGCCGCCATGACATATGTTATGACCGTTACAATGATGTGGTTGAACCTCCATCGAGAGCACCGTTTCTCCGGGTGCAATATGCTCAAAGCGCATACCAACCCACTTGGAAGCCGCATCCTCCAGCCACATCGCATCTCGCGAGCGCTCAGCCCGCTCTTGAGCGGATATTTCGGCCATTCAAATCTCCCCGGTTTCATTGACACTTTACATAAGCCGACCGTTCGGTCAATAGTATTGCCAAACAACGGGGACAGCATGAACGACATCTAAGAATTCGGCGCGAGGCCGGCATCCTTCACGTCGAAATCAATAATCCGCCGGTGAACGCAACAAGCCAAGCGGTCCGTGCAGGATTGATGGAAGCGGTCGTTCAGGCGGCATCGGCCCGTGTGGTTTTGCTCTCCTGTTCAGGGCCGACCTTTATCGCCGGTGGCGATATGGCGGAGTTCGATTTGCCGCCGCAAGCGCCCGACCTTCCTGATGTGGTTACCGCGATCGAGCAAAGCCCCGCCTCTTGGGTCGCCCTGCTTCATGGCACTGTGCTTGGCGGGGGCCTTGAGGTGGCGCTGGGATGCAGCCACCGCATCGCAGCGCGGGGCACCCGATTTGGCTTGCCCGAGGTTAATGTCGGGCTGGTACCGGGGGCTGGCGGCTCACAGAGATTGCCAAGGCTTGTAGGTTTTGAACTGGCCTGTGATATGGCGACCTCCGGCCGGATGGTGAATGCAGAGGCAATGTTGGAAGCTGGCGGGATTGACCAAATAGCAGATGATATCCACGTCGCCGGGTTGCTCCTCGCTGATTGCCCGCCAGAGCGACCCCAAGCTGTTAGCCAACGCCCTCGCCCCGTGGTTTCACCGGATTTCCTCGCCAGCGCCCGCGCCACCCTTGAGATGAAATCAAAGGGCGCCCAAGCCCCGCTGCACAACCTGCAAGCCCTGATCTGGGCCTCCGAGTTAGACTTCCCAGAAGGCCAACTCCGCGAACGCAAACTCCATCTGGCGCTGCGCCAATCCCTCGAATCCCGCGCCCTACGCTACGCCTTCTTTGCCGAGCGCGCCGCTGCGCGACCGGCAGCGATTGATGGTATATCCGCGCGGGAAATCACCAAAATCGCCATCGTTGGTGGCGGTTTGACGGGGGCGGGCATTGCCACGGCCAGCCTGCTCGCCGGGCTTCAGGTGCACTTGCTTGAAACTAGCGAGGAGGCCGTCGCCGCTGGCCTTGACCGCATTAACGGCCTGCTGGATGGTGCCCAGAAGCGCGGCAAACTCAGCCCGGCTAAGCGCGCTTCAATGACCCTTACCGGCTCATCAAATTATGCCGATGCCGCCACTGCTGACCTCGCCATTGAAGCGGTGTTCGAAGACCTCGCGGTCAAGCAACAAGTTTTCACCCAACTCGCGACCCATATGCGGCCCAATGCCATTCTCGCCACCAATACTTCCTACCTCGATCCTCACGATATTTTTGCAGGCATCCCGCACCCAGAGCGCTGCCTCGGTCTGCACTTCTTCTCGCCTGCCCATATCATGAAGCTGGTCGAAATTGTGGCGCTTGGCACAACCGCGCCAGAGACGCTCAAAACCGGTTTCACCCTCGCCAAGCGCCTGCGCAAATCACCTGTGCATTCAGGCGTGTGTGACGGCTTTATCGGCAACCGTATGCTCGCCGCCTACCGCCGCGCTGCTGACTACTTACTGGCCGATGGCGCGATGCCGGGCCAGATCGACACTGCCATGCGCGGTTTTGGCATGCCCATGGGCCCCTATGAGCTGCAAGACCTTACCGGCCTGCAAATTGCCTATGCCAACCGCCAGCGCCAAGCCGCCACGCGCGACCCTGCTGAGCACTATGTGACGCTCGGGACCAGCTTGTCGAGATGGGCCGTACCGGCCAGCGGGTTGGTCGGGGTTGGTATCGCTACGAAGAAGGCAACCGCACGCCACTGGAGGACCCGGAGGTCACCGCGCTCATTCGCGCTTAGGCGCCCGATCCGCAGCGGTTTACTGACACCGAGATCGTTGAGCGCCTAATGGCCGCCTTGATCAACGAGGACCAGTCAATTCTGGAAGAAGGCGTTGCCGCCTGCGCCAGTGATATCGATGTTGTCAAGTTGTTGGGTTACGGCTTTCCGCGGTGGCGCGGCGGGCCGATGCACTATGGTGACACGCTCGATAACCTGCATGATATGGTGCAAGCCCTCGCCGCACAAAACCCCGGCTCGTGGAAACTGGCCAAGAAATTCTTAGGAGAATCCCCATGATGCAACTGCAAAGCTTTGCTGCCGGAAGCTGGATTAGCCCCGGCGCTGAGGCCCGCCCGATCTATAGCGCTGTCACGGGCGAGGAAATCGCGCGCGCCGGCAACCCGCTCGACACCGAAGCCATGCTGGACTTCGCCCGCAATATCGGCGGCCCCGCCCTGCGCAGCCTCACCTTCCATGATCGCGCCCGCCGTCTTAAGGCACTGGCCATTCACCTGAAGGAACACAAAAAACCGCTTTACGAGCTTTCCTACATGACCGGCGCCACCTACAGCGACAGCCAGATCGACATTGATGGTGGCATCACCACCATGCTCGTTTTTGCCTCCAAAGGCCGCCGTGAGCTGCCGGATGCGCAGATTTACCTTGATGGCGAGCTTGAACAGCTTTCGCGGAACGGGACCTTTATGGGCCAGCACATTTGCACGCCTCTTTTCGGCGCGGCGGTGCATATCAATGCCTATAACTTCCCGGTCTGGGGTATGCTCGAAAAGCTGGCCCCGACCCTGCTCGCCGGTGTGCCCGCGATCATCAAGCCTGCCACCACCACCAGCTATCTGGCAGAGGCCGCCTTCCGGATTATGCTGGAAAGCGGTATCTTCCCCGAAGGTTCGATCCAGTTTATTGCCGGCGGCTCTGGCGATCTGCTGGACCGCATGGGGGCGCAAGATGTGGTTGCCTTCACCGGCTCGGCTGACACAGCGCTCAAGCTTCGCTCTGCCAAGCCCATCCTCGCCAATTCAACCCGCTTTACCTCTGAGCAAGACAGCCTCAATGCGTCTATCCTCGGGCCGGATGCCACACCGGGCACCCCCGAATTTGACCTGTTCATTCAGGAAGCCCACCGCGAGATCACGGTGAAAGCGGGCCAGAAATGCACCTCGATCCGAAGGATCATTGCCCCCGAGGCCCTGGTGGAACCGGTCATAGAGGCGCTCTCGGCCAACTTGGCATCGGTGAAAATCGGCGACCCTTCTTCGCGGGAAACCACCATGGGAGCCCTTGTCTCTACCGACCAGCGCGCCGATGTACGGGCGCGCATGGCGCAGATTGGCCGTGAAGCCCGCCGTGTTTACGGAGAGGATGCTGCACCGCTGGACCAAGGTGCCTTCATGACTCCGCAGCTCTTCCACTGTGCAGACCCCGATGCCGCACAGGCGGTTCACGAGGTCGAAGCCTTTGGCCCTGTCTCTACTATTCTGCCCTACCGCGACCTGCCTCACGCCGCAGCCCTTGCCAACCGTGGCGGCGGCTCGCTTGTGGCTTCTGTCATCACTCACGACCCCTCGGTCGCGCAGCAACTAGCCACGGGTATCGCCGCGCACCACGGCAGGCTCTATTTTAACGACCGCGAGTCAATGGCCGAGTCCACAGGCCACGGCTCGCCGCTACCGCATATGGTGCATGGCGGACCGGGTCGCGCGGGTGGCGGCGAAGAAATGGGCGGGGTCCGAGGCGTAATGCACTATATGCAGCGCACAGCTGTGCAGGGCAGCCCGCGTATCCTCTCCGCCATTGGTCAGACATGGCTCCCCGGCGCGCCAAAGATTAAAGCAACCAAACACCCGTTCCGCCGCCATTTCGAGGAGCTTCAGCTTGGCGAAACCATCGTGACCGACTCTCGCAAAATATCGCTGGAAGACATCGAGCATTTCGCCCATTTCACCGGAGATACCTTCTACGCCCACATGGATGAAGAAGCCGCCAAGGCGAACCCGTTTTTCCCGGGGCGCGTCGCCCACGGTTACCTGCTGCTCTCCTTCGCCGCGGGCCTGTTTGTGGAGCCAAACCCCGGCCCGGTGCTGGCCAATACCGGCCTCAATTCGCTAAGCTTCCAAAAGCCGGTGAGCGCGGGAGACAGCCTCCGCGCCAGCCTCACGGTGAAGCGGAAAACCAAACGCACCGAGGAATACGGAGAGGTGACGTGGTATGTGGCGCTAACCAATCAGGATGACGAAGCTGTGGCCACCTATGAGCTGCTCACGATGGTTGCCTTCAAAGTCTAGGGTTTTCGGGCGGCCAGTATAAGGTTGTTGGAAGGCATATCGATAGGATCGAAGGGCGTGAGCCCCGCGTTTTGCAGCCGCTCCTGAACCCGGGCAACAGTTTTATAACCGATGTCCGGGTCCTTCTCCCGCAGGCTTTCATGGAAGCTCCGGTCGCTTTCGCTGGCAAAGTCTGTGCCACGCAAAAACGGACCATAGGCCAGAAAAATCCCGCCGCCATTGAGAGCTTTTGCGGCTTCATCTATAAGCGTTTGCGCTTCCGTATCACTGATAAGATGCAAAAGATTGGAGAGCAGGATCACATCTTGCCCCGCGTGGGTTTCGGCCCATCCCGCAACTGTGGCATCCAGAATCTCGGGGTCCAGAATATTAGGCAAGCCCGACTCATGGCTCCAGCTTTTAATACTGTCGAGGCGGGCCTCCTCAACGTCGGTCGGCTGCCATGTGATCTCGGGATAGGCCGCCGCATAGCACACCACATGCTGGCCCGTGCCGCTGGCAATTTCCAGCGCTTTCCCACGGGCCGGCATAAAGCGGCCAATCCTATAGGCAATCGCATCTCTGTTCCGCTCGGCGGACGGGGCATGAAGCTTGCCATTTTCAACCGGCTCAGCCACGCTGGCGGTGCTGGGCAATTCGCGGCGGTTGTGACTCATATGTTTATCCCCTGATCTGAAAGCTCGTTTGGCAAAAGCCTACCCGCCGCGTTCCTCCAGATCAATGATAGCTTGAAAGCGAGAATGCCACTTGCAACGGAGACTCTTCGCGCCATAATGGTGCCCGCAACGGGCCAAAGCTCAACGAAGCCCGCCACCCGAACCGGAGCTCCCATGCCACAATCACCAGATACAAACCGCCGCATCGTCCTTGCCCAACGCCCTATCGGCTTGCCGGATGAAAATACGCTTCGACTGGAGGAGGTTGGCATTCCGCAGGCTGGTGATGGCGAGATGCTTTTACGCACCACCTATCTTTCGCTGGACCCCTACATGCGCGGGCGGATGAATGATGCGAAGTCATACGCGGAACCGGTAAAGATTGACGAAGTGATGACGGGTCAGGTTGTGGCAGAAGTTATAGAGTCAAATCTCGAGGGATATACTGCTGGAGACTATGTGTTATCCGGTAGCGGCTGGCAGGATTACGCGGTCTCGGATGGCACCGAAGTCGTGAACCTCGGGAAAGACCCGGCAAATCCCTCTTGGGCGCTCGGGATTCTCGGAATGCCTGGCTATACGGCACATGCAGGCCTCCTGAAAATTGGCGAGCCTAAACCCGGTGAAACCGTGGTTGTGGCCGCCGCCTCCGGCCCCGTGGGGGCAACGGTAGGACAAATTGCCAAGATCAAAGGTTGCCGCGTGGTTGGCGTGGCTGGCGGAACTGAGAAATGCAGCCATGTGGTCGAGAACCTCGGCTTTGACGCCTGCATCGACCATAAGGCGGAGGATTTTGCGGCCCAGCTTGCAGCGGCCTGCCCCGATGGCATTGATGTCTATTTCGAAAATGTCGGCGGCAAAGTGCTCTACGGCGTTCTGCCCCTGCTCAACGCTTACGCCCGCATGCCCGTTTGCGGCGTGGTGAGCTGGTACAACCTCACCGGACAGCCCGAGGGGCCGGATTTTGGCCCCGCCATTATGGGCACCATTCTACGTATGAAAGTTAAGGTGCAAGGGTTTATCATCTTCGACAGCTTTCCGATCAGCACCTATAGCGAGTTTGTGAAAGACATGACGGGTTGGCTCGCCGAGGGTAAAGTCCAATATAAGGAACAAATGGTCGAAGGGCTTGAAAGCGCCCCCGCCGCGCTCAATGACCTTCTACTCGGGAAAAGCTTTGGCAAGATGGTGGTGAAAGTCGGGTAGGTTAGAGCGCAATCGGGAATAGGGCTGGAAATCAAAAATGAATGTAACAAAAACACTGCTGCTTGTAGTCGTTGCTGGTGCGCTCGGCGGCTTGAGCAGTGGTATTCTGGTCTGGGGATTGGGCCGCATGGGTATCACGCCCGCAACCGGCTTTAACATGACCCCCGATCTTACAGTCGAGTGGTTGTTCAGGCGGATTTTTGCAAGCGGCCTATGGGGCATAATATTTCTGATCCCCATATTCCGCCGTTCTCCGCTGGTAAAAGGCGCTGTGCTCGGTATTTTACCCTGGCTTTCAAGCGTCTTTTTTGTGTTCCCCTACAAAATGAACGTAGGGTTCTTCGGGTTAGACCTCGGCCTTGGCACGCCACTCTGGACCCTGTTTTTCGGGTGTTTCTGGGGCGTAACCGGCACTGTTTTTCTGGCTAGATTCCACCCAAAACAGATGTTCAGCTAGAACTTTTTAGTCGCTCGCCTCTGCTTGCGCCAATATTCCGGCTTCTTCCCGGATCGGGAGGTGGATGAAGGTTGCAAGCAGGCCCAAAACAATGGCTGCCCACCACATCATTTCATAACTATTGGTGCTGTCGTATATGCGCCCACCCAACCATGCGCCAATAAAGGCGCCTGTCTGGTGGCTGAAAAACACGAGCCCCGCTAAGGTAGAGAGAAACCTAAGCCCCTGCGTTTGCGCCACCAACCCCGTGGTTAGTGGCACCGTTGAGAGCCAAAGAAGCCCCATCAGCGCCGAAAAAATATAAACACTGGTTGCTGTAAGCGGCACAAGAATAAAGGCGCTGATCACAACTGCGCGGGCAAAATAAATGCCGGACAACGCCTTTTTCTTGGAATAAAACTGACCGGACCACCCGGAGGCAAACGACCCTGCGATATTAAACAACCCGATCAACCCCAGCGACCAAGCGCCGATAATTGGTGCCAGACCCTGGTCGGCAATATAAGCAGGCAAATGGGTTTGGATAAACGCCACATGGAAGCCACACACGAAGAAACCAACAAAAAGCAGCACGTAAGAACGGTCGGAAAATGCAGTGCGCACCGCATAGCCAAAGCCGCCGCTATCCGCGTCTGCCGCCGTTGGTTTCGAGACGCGCGCAATAAATACGAGCGTTGGTAATATCAGCAAAAAGCTGGCGGCAATCACAAAAACCGATTTCTGCCAGCCAAAAGCATTCATTAACGCGGTTGAAACCGGCGCGGCCACAAACATGCCGGTTGAAGCCGCCGCTGTGCCGAGGCCCAGAATAAAGCTGCGCCGCGCGGCGGATACGATCTTGCCCAAGGCCACTATAACCACCGGAAACGAACACGCCCCGGTGCCAATGCCAACCACAACCCCCGAAACCACAAAAACTGTTGGATCAATCACCGCGCCGCGCAAAAAGAAACCCAAGGCCGAAACGATGGCACCAAAAGCCAACACCCGTGCCGTGCCGTAGCGGTCTGCCACCATGCCCGCAAAGGGTTGCGTCACCCCCCAAGCCAGCGCTTGAATCGCCATAGATAGGGAGAAAACCTCGCGGCCCCAGCCAAGCTCTTCCGACATCGGGCGCAGGAACACGCCAAATGTGGCGGCAAATCCGAAGCTAATAAAAGCCACAACACAGCCAGCTACGATGGCCGCATTTATTGTCGCGGGGGATCTTTCAGACGTAGTCACTTTCTCACTCCACGGCTTTTTCCGGATAGCTCGTCGAGGTTAGCGAAAGATACTTTTGGCTCAAGTAAAAACTTCGCGAACACCAAAAAGACGTGCAAAGAAACACCGTTGCAATGAGCGAAATTTGCTTGGCTGTTGCACCTATGATACCTTTAGCGAAACAGCGAGGACAAATTATGACCAATACTGTTCCAATCAGCCGTCCGTTTTTCGCGATCTTGCTTATGCTTTTTCCGGCTTTGGCTGCCGCAGAATGCGAGATCTATTCGCTCCCGAGTATTTGTGACCCCGCAGCGCAGGACTCGCAGCACTGGATCGGCGAATACGCGGGCAATAGCACCTCATTTCTTATGACAGTAAACAACATGCCCTTTAATCCGGGATTTCAGGAAACAGGCATGATGACCCTATTCGAGATGGACGGCAATCTCGGCTTCGTCGGCGGCGGCGGGTTTGAGGGCACAGCCGAATTGTCCAGAGACATGAGCGACGAAAACAATGTGAACTTTTTCTCCGGAAACTGGGCTTGGCTGGCGGACGAGATCGACACAATCGTTTTCCTGCAATCCCAGCATATTGCGGATACAGATGATCCAAGCACCTGCCCCTTGCAATGGTGGCCCCGCTGGACGGGGACCTACCAGCCGCCAAACTCGCCTGTGATGAATATCACATTGATCGCCACGACTTTTGACCAGATGTTCGGGCGCGTCCATTATTCAGGGCAAGAGAATGGGGCCCGGATATTTATTGATAGTCGATTTACAATGAGAAACGTCTGGTTTGACCCCACAGGCTATGAAAAAGAAGCTTTTGCGGCTGATAGCCTTGAATGCCAGATTCATTGCCAGCCGGGCTCACCAACATTCCTCTGCGCGAGCTAGCAAACCGGCTTAAACACTTTCCTCGTACTTCTCGCCGAGTGTGCGGTGCAATCCGGCACGCACAGCTTCGCCCGCCGCCCGCGCCAAATCCTTGCGGTGCACATAGTCCTCGGCCTTGAGCGGCGGATGGTAGGTCACCCGCACCCGCCCGCCTTGAGAGAGGCCCAAAATCACCATCGCATGTGCTCCAAAATCCATATCACCCCACCAGCCGTAAAAACGCTTGTCTTTCCCTCTGGGGGGATAATAGGTCACCGTTACCGGCTGCACCCAAACCAGCTCCCGCAAGGCCTCGGTATGAAATGCGCTGAACAGGGTTGATTTGAACGGCAGCACCCGCAGCCCGTCGGAGCTGGTGCCCTCGGGAAAAAAGCAAAGCTTGTCCCCGCCCTCGATCCGCTCGGCCAGTTGCACCTGCTGTCGCTTGGCTTCCCGCGGGTTGCGCTCGATGAACAGCGTGCCAGTCACCCGTGCCAAAAAGCCGATCACCGGCCAGCTGGCCACCTCGGATTTCGATACAAAATGGATATGCGCGGCGCTGTGCAGCACAAAAATATCGGTCCATGAGGAGTGGTTGGCGACCAAGGCGCCGCCATGAGTCATTTCCTCGCCTTCGATCTCCAGCCGGAGCCCCAAAAGCGTGTGCCCAACCCGCGCCCACAGCCGCACAACCGCGCCGCTCGCTTTTTGCCCGCCGATCAGGCGCTCCAGAAGCATGGCCAGCGCCCATAGAATAAACAACTCCAGCGTCAATATCGAATAGATCAACAGGCGCACAATCAAGCGAAGCCAGCCGATTATGCCGAGTTTCGGTGCGGGTTCCGGTTCAACTTCAGTCCAGATCAAGGCTCAGCTCCGTTCCCGCGCGTAAAACGCACGATATTTTTGCACCATGCGACCGGTATCCATCAGCAAGCACACATCTACAGTATTAAAACTGTGGTCGATATAGGCCCCGTCACCTACAAATCCGCCGAGACGAAGGTAAGCCTTTATGAGCGGCGGTATGCTCCGCAGGGCTTCTTTATTGTTTACATCGTTAATATCCATCTGGTTCAGCGGTACATAGGCCTTTGAGCGCACCCGCAGATCTTCAGGAGCAAGGTATTTCTGATGCAGATAAGATAGCGCCTGCTTTAGGGGCTCAAGCTTGGTCCCGTGAAACGAGGCAACCCCAAACAGGATATCAACCCCGTGGCGCATTACATAATCCCCGAGCCCGTCCCAAAGCAGGTGCATCCCGACCCCGCCGCGATACTCTTTTGCCACGCAAGAACGCCCGAGCTCCAAAGCATTGCGGCCCGAAAGCTTCGAGAGATCAAACTCGGACTCGCCATAATAGCCGATTCCGGCAGCGGCCATGTCTTCCCGCATCAACCGATATACCCCCGCCACCCGGCCGTTGGCGGCGTTGTCTATCAGGAGCAGATGGTCAAAATAGGGGTCAAACCTGTCTTGCTCCAAGCGCAAGCGGTGTGAGTCCTGATCGGCTCTAGCACCCATTTCCTCCACAAAAACCTCGTAACGAAGCCGTTGCGCGGCGCGAATATCATCCGCCCCCTGCGCAAGGCGAACGTCAAACTGGCTTTTGTCCATGGGCACTCCTGGTCGATCTCTTGGCGCTAAATACGCAAGCCAGCCCTTTACGGCAAGTTTTGTTTATTTTTTGTTAACCACGATGGTTTACGCAACAAGGTCAAGGTCGATCACATCCCCGTTTATAACCACCTTGCCGGCATGTTCAAAGTTAACGGTAATGCGGGAGCCGATCACTGATTGCACCTGCCCGATGCCCCATTCCGGTTGTTGGGGGTGGCGCACACGCATTCCGGGTGCCAATATAGAATTCATAACGTCCCTCCAACTTCGGGCTTCACTATGCAAGAAAACCTCGCCGAGCTGATGAGCTCCCGCATCTGTCATGATCTCATAAGCCCTGTTGGCGCCATCGGCAACGGTCTTGAACTGATGGGGGCGCTTTCAGGCCCCACACCGGAGCTCGAACTGATCGGGCAATCTGCCCATACCGCCGAAGCCAAGCTCAAGTTTTTTCGGGTGGCCTTCGGGGCTAGTGGGGATTCACTAATTAGCGGGACGGAATCCCAGCGCATTGCCGCCGAGATGTTTGCCACAGGCCGATTCAAGGTCGAGTTTTCCGAGGGCTGGGGCGACCGGCAACGTGGCTTGGTAAAACTTTTTTACCTGCTATTGCTTTGTGTTGAAACCAGCCTGCCAAAAGGTGGGGTTGTCACTTGCTCGCCAACCATAAGCGGCTGGCGCATCGAGGCCAAAGACACGCCGGTTGGGGCCGTGCAAAATCAATGGGCGCCTTTGCTTTCCGGAGGCAAGGTCGAAACAATAACCGCTAAAACCATTCAATTCGCGCTCGCGCAGGAGAGCCTGCAAACCCGATCCATAAAACTGAAAAGTGAAATCACACCCGAAGGCCTCTTCCTTTCGTTCTAACTCTGCGGGTTTTTTTGCCCTCCGGTTGGGGCGCAACCCGCCGAGCCAAAGGCGAGGCGAGGCCCAACGGGAGGCGAGGCGTTGCGCCAGCAACGCTTCGACCGACGGGCGGGAGCGTTTGGTTAAAACCATGATCCGTGTCACCCATCGGTTCGGGTTTAGGCAAACCGAACTGCAAATCCGGCTCGCGCCGCGCAATCAACCGATCTTTTTCAACCCACGCCTGAAAATACGCATTTTTCGCTGATAACTTTCAGCCGATTTCCCAAGTTGCGCTATCGCATCCGCATCCAGCGCCCGCACGACTTTTGCAGGGGAGCCAACCACGAGAGAACCGTCGGGAATCACCTTCCCCTCTGTCACCAGAGCCCCCGCTCCGATCAGGCAGTCCCGCCCGATCTTGGCCCCGTTGAGCACAATAGCCCCCATGCCGATCAGAGAGTTATCTCCGACCACACAGCCGTGCAACATGGCTTTATGCCCGATTGTGCAGCCTTCACCGATGGTCAGCGGAAATCCCGGGTCGGTATGCATCACCGCATTTTCCTGAACGTTACTGCCCGCGCCGATCGTGATCCGCTCATTATCGCCACGCAGGACCGCTCCAAACCAGACCGAAGCGCCCTCCTCTATCCGCACGTTTCCAACCAGAACCGCTTCATCCGCAACCCAGTGTTCGCCCTCGGGCAAAATCGGAGCCACCCCGTCCAGTTCATAAATCATTGCATTGCCTCATATTCCGCTTTTAGCCCGCTCACAAACCCGGTGAGCCCCGTTACCCGCGCCCGTTTCAAACGTTCGGCCTGAACAATGGCGCGCAAATCCTCCTCAGCCCGGTCAACGTCGTCATTAACCAAAACATAATCATACTCCGCCCAATGGCTGATTTCATTGCTTGATTGCGCCATGCGTCCGGCGACCACTTCGGCGCTATCCTGCCCGCGCTTTTGGAGGCGGGCCTCAAGTTCTGCAATGCTCGGTGGTAACACAAAAACCGAAACCACGGCTTCACTCAGTGGCGAGTTGCGAATTTGCTGTCCGCCCTGCCAGTCCACATCAAAAAGCACATCCTGCCCCGAGGCAATGGCGTCCTCGACCGGTGCCAGAGGGGTGCCATAAAAGTTGCCGAAGACCTCGGCGTGTTCGAGCATACCGCCAGAGTTCACAAGGTCCTCGAATTCTTCACGCGACTTGAAAAAATACTCACGCCCGTTTTCCTCACCCGGACGCGGGCTGCGGGTGGTGGCCGAAACCGAAAAAACCACCTGATCATCATCTTCTAACACCCGCTTGGAAAGGGTCGATTTGCCCGCCCCGGAAGGTGAGGAAAGAATGATTAATATGCCGCGACGCGCGAGGTCCATGATGTTCTCCAAACCAGATTGAGCCCATATTTGCCAAATGCAAGCGGCGTGTGTCCAGCCCGAAAGGCTATTTCGCACATATTTTATTAAAATCGAGCCGGAAAAGTTAAAATTTGGTGTCGATCAGGGCCCCTGTTGTTTTCATTAGTTTTTCCACGGCGGCTGTCGCGTGCCAGACAAGATAAATCGTAAATTTCCCGATAATATTAACGATAGATTACACCAGCCCGTTACATACATCTAAAATTATATTATTCTTATTGGTGAAGTTACGATAAAAGCCAGTATGGGCAGGACACAATGCGCACCACTTTAAAAGAAAATTCTATGCAAAACCCGATTTTTAACAATCTATTCGAACACTGGAGCGCCCTGCGAAACCAATCCGATGTGCCAAACCGCTGCGAGATAGACCCGCGTGTTTTTCCGGACGCGTTGGAAAACACCTTTATTTTTGAACGCATCGCCGAGGATGATTTTCGCGCCCGCCTCGCCGGACTGAACCTGTGTGAGATGATGGGCATGGAGGTGCGCGGCCAGAGTGCAGCCAGCTTTATGCAGGAGTCACAGCGCGACCATATCCAACGGGTGTTGAGTCAAATCCTGGCGCGCCCTGCGGTTGGCGAGCTCACGCTCGAAGGTCGCGGGCTTGACGGCACAACCGTTGAGGTCAACATGATCTTGCTGCCATTGCGCAGCGATATGGGCGACGTTAACCGGATTATCGGCTGCATTTCCTATCCGCAAACCAGCTTTTCCGCACCACTCCGTTTTAGCATCACCGATCAAAAACTCACACCACTGAGCGCGCTCGGCGAAAACACCGAGGAAATCGCGCAAGGATTTTCAGAGAAGATCGAACCTTTCCGGGCACAGGGTGTCCACGCGGTTTCCGAAAATGAAAACCCGCTGCCGAGCCCCAAAAAAACCGGCCATCTGAAGCTGGTTCAGGACGACGAATAGTCGGCCTCGGCTAGGCCCTGAATGGCCAGAAGCGCGCTCAGGTCGGAGTGGTCAAGCACCACATCTGCGGCTTCTTTCAGCGCAGGTTTGGCTTTATAGGCCACGCCGATGCCAGCGGCCTTGATCATGGCAAGATCATTGGCACCATCACCCACAGCGATCACGTCGCTTCGTGAAATGCCCTGCGCTTTGCAGAGCTCATCCATGGCTTCGGCCTTGGCTTCACGACCCAAAATCGGATAGGTGACCTTTCCGGTCAGCGCGCCGTTTTCCGATTCCAGGGTGTTGGCACGGTTGTGGGCAAAGCCGGCATCCACCGCCACCCGGCTGGTAAAATAGGTAAAACCACCGGATACGAGCGCCGTATACGCGCCCTGATCATTCATGGTCTGAACCAGCACCCGCGCACCGGGGTTCAGCGAAATTCGCTCGGAATAGCAGCGCGCCAGCGCGTCTACGCCGAGCCCTTCCAAAAATCCAACCCGAGCTTCGAGTGATTCTTCAAAGCCGATCTCGCCACGCATCGCAGTTTCGGTAATTTCTGAAATTTCGGCTTTGACTCCGGCAAAATCCGCCAGTTCGTCAATGCATTCGACCGGAATGATCGTGCTGTCCATATCTGCGATCAGCATCTTTTTGGCGCGACCGTCGCGCCGCACAAAATTAACATCGACACCCGCAAGCGCCAAGGCCGGCGGCGCGCCGCGCAAACCAATCTCAACCGCATGTGCCGACAGCCGACGCGGCGCTTCCGAGTCCAACCCCGAAAGCGCTTTTGTAACCTCTTCATCACTGACCCCGTTTGCCGAGGTAAGCACCATAACCCATTCAGCCACGCGCATGGGCTTCGTTTTGAGCTTGCAATTCGCGCGCAACCAAAAAGGCCAGCTCAAGGGATTGCGAGGCATTCAAACGCGGGTCACACGCGGTGTGATACCGGCTCGAAAGGTCTTCGTCACGCACTTCGCGCAAGCCACCTGTGCATTCGGTCACGTCTTTCCCGGTCATCTCGAAATGCACACCACCCGCGTGGGTGCCTTCCGATTTATGGATCGCAAAGAACTCCTGCACCTCGCCCAGCACCCGGTCAAACGGACGGGTTTTGAAACCGCTATCCGATTTGATGGTATTGCCGTGCATCGGATCGCAAGACCAGACCACCTTACGGCCTTCGCGTTCGACCGCCCGAATGAGGTCCGGCAAATGCTTGCCGACTTCCCCCGCCCCGAAGCGGCAGATCAAGGTCAAGCGGCCCGGTATATTCTCGGGGTTCAGCTTGTCGATCAGGGTAAGCAACTCGTCTGGCTCAATGCTCGGGCCACATTTCATGCCAATCGGGTTGATCACACCGCGGCAGAATTCCACATGCGCACCATCGGGTTGCCGCGTGCGATCACCAATCCAGAGCATATGCCCCGATCCGGCAACCCAGTCGCCGGTTTCACTGTCTTGCCGACAAAGAGCCTCTTCATATTCCAGCAACAGCGCCTCGTGGCTGGTATAAAAGCTTACCCGTTTCATCGCATCCACGGTTTCACCGCTGATGCCCGCTGCCTCCATAAAGGAAAGGGATTTTGAAATATCCCTCGCGAGCTGGTGGTATTCTTCATAGCCAGCGCCGCCCATGGTGCTTTCCAGCGTCCAGTTATGCACGCGCTTGATATCGGCAAAACCACCCTGCGAAAACGCCCGCAACAGGTTCAGCGAAGCTGCCGCTTGCGTGTAAGCCCGCAGCATCCGGTTCGGATCTGGAATGCGCTCCTCGGGCACAAACCCGAAACCGTTGATGATATCGCCGCGGTAGCTTGGCAGTTCCACGCCATCCATAGTTTCGGTATCTGCCGAGCGCGGCTTGGCAAACTGGCCCGCCATCCGGCCGACTTTAACAATCGGGGTTTGGCCGCCAAAGGTGAGCACCACCGCCATTTGCAGCATCACTTTATAGGTGTCGCGGATCATGTCAGACGAGAACTCGTCAAAGCTTTCAGCGCAGTCGCCACCTTGCAGCAAAAACGAGCGGCCCTCGGCCACCTCACCCAGTGCACGGGTCAGACGGCGCGCCTCGCCAGCGAAAACCAACAATGGATATCGCGCCAGACGATCAGTTGCGCCCGTCAAGGCTGCCTCGTCTGTATACTCGGGCATCTGGATCCGGGGCTTGCTGCGCCAGTCAGATTTGTTCCAAGTCATCGCCATTTCATTGCTCCTCAGGTTAATTTTCCGTCCGCCATCATAGCGGAAGTTTTTTTATTGACCATAGCCATAAAATCTACAAGATACTTCTTGTGGTTCGCAGGGTTTTTCCAGCAACTTTTGACCAAACCCATTTTCGATGCAGGTGCCTATGTCAAATGCCCCTCATAAAGCCGCAAAACGCTTTGTGTTTCTGCTGCTGCCAAATTATTCTCTGATCGCGTTTTCAAATGCGGTTGAGGCTTTGCGGCTGGCCAACCGTATGTCTCGTGAAACGCTTTATGAATGGGAGTTGGTGACGGAAACCGGCGCGCCCGTTGCTTGTTCGTCCGGGCTTAGCTTTGAAGTAGATGCCGGACTGGAAGAATTGAACCGTGAAAACACAGTGCTGGTGTGCGGCGGGGCCCGTGTAAAAGAAGCTGTTAACAACAAGCTGATGAACTGGGCACGGCGCGAAGCGCGGCGCGGGGTGGCTTTTGGCGGCCTCTGCACCGGTACCTATTTTTTGGCCAAAGCGGGCCTGCTACAAGGCGTTAGCGCAACCATCCACTGGGAAAACCGCGAATCTTTGATTGAGGAATTCCCTGATCTTGAAGTCTCCCCCGCTGTTTTTGTAGTTGAGAAAAACCGCTATTCAGCGGCAGGCGGCGCGGCAGCGTCTGACCTGATGCTTCACCTGATCGCAGCCGACCATGGCCCGGACCTAGCCAACGCGGTGGCCGACCAGATGATTTATACAACCGCGCGGACATGGAAGGACGAGCAGCGCCTTAGCATTCCAACCCGCATTGGGGTTCGCCATCCAAAGCTCGCAGGAGTCATCAAAGTGATGGAGGGCAATCTGGAAGAACCCATTACGCCGCCCGAGCTGGCTTCGCAGGCGGGCATGTCCACCCGCCAACTCGAACGACTTTTTCGCCGCTACCTAAACCGCTCCCCCAAGCGGTATTATATGGAATTGCGTTTGCAAAAAGCGCGCAATCTTTTGATGCAAACCGATATGTCGGTTATCAATGTTGCGCTTGCCAGTGGTTTTGCCTCCCCCTCACATTTTTCAAAATGTTATAGGGCACATTTTAATACCACGCCTTACCGGGAACGGGGCGCGCAGGATAGCACGATGCATCGCAAAGAATAAAGGTGGCGGGGCCTGAGGCCCTAGCCATCGGGTATGCGCCTCCACTCACACTTCGGTTTATGCCGAAATAAGAACCTTGACAGAAAGAAGACGCTCCTCTAGCCATTTTAATAATTCGGCGATGACCGAAGTGTTAAATCGGGGAGTTTCAATGCAACGTAAATTGATGGCCGAGTGGCTTGGCACATTCTCGCTGCTGGCCACGGTTGTGGGCTCGGGCATTATGGCGGAACGATTAGCTGGCGGGAATATCGCGGTTGCGCTGCTGGGGAACACCGTCCCGACGGGTGCCATTCTGGTGGTGCTGATCACGGTTTTCGGCCCGATATCCGGCGCGCATTTTAACCCGGCGGTAACGCTTACCTTTGCCATTCGCAAAGAGATCAGCCCGCGGGATGCCGCGCTCTATGTGCCAGTGCAAATCTTCGGTGGGATCGTTGGGGTTTTTGCCGCCCATGTGATGTTTGACATCGACCTGATCAATCCCTCAACCACGATCCGTAGCGGCACTGGCCAGTGGGTCGGTGAGTTTGTGGCAACCTTTGGTCTGGTTGGCACCATTCTGGCGTGCCTCAAAGCCAAACCCAGCGCGGTGCCGATGGCGGTCGGGCTTTATATTACCGCGGCTTACTGGTTCACCTCCTCAACCTCGTTTGCCAATCCGGCGGTCACTATCGCGCGCAGTTTTTCAGACACGTTTGCCGGTATAAACCCCGCCAATGTGTTGGCTTTTGTGGCGGTGCAGCTTGTGGCTGCGGTATTGGCCACCTTCTTTTTTAAGTGGCTGCTCGCTGAAGAAGCCTGAGCATTCCCCCTTGCCGACTCCTCTGGATCGGGTATAACTGAACAAACGGTCAGTTAACTGGAGGAACCCCCATGTCCGATCCAATTGTCATTGTTGGCGCATCCCGCACCCCGATGGGGGGCTTTCAGGGCGCTTTGAGCGGGGCCACCGCAGCCGATCTTGGCGGCACGGCAATCAAGGCCGCGCTTGAGGGCGCGGGGGTTGCTCCCGATCAGGTCAGTGAGTTGCTCATGGGGTGTGTTTTGCCCGCGGGCCAAGGGCAGGCACCGGCACGGCAGGCAGGCTTCGCGGCCGGGCTCGGCGAGGAAGTCCCTGCCACCACGCTCAATAAAATGTGCGGCTCCGGCATGAAAACCACGATGATGGCCCATGACCAGCTATTGGTTGGCAATGGCGATGTGGTTGTCGCCGGTGGCATGGAAAGCATGACCAACGCGCCCTACCTGCTCGAAAAAATGCGCGGCGGGGCCCGCATCGGCCACGGGCAGGTGATCGACCATATGTTCCTTGACGGCTTGGAAGATGCCTATGACAAGGGCCGCCTGATGGGCACCTTTGCCGAGGACTGTGCCGAGAAATACCAGTTCACCCGCGAAGACCAAGATGCCTATGCCCTGAAATCGCTCAGCAATTCGGTAGAGGCGATCGAAAGCGGGGCTTTTGACGATGAAGTCACACCGGTGGTGCTGAAAACCCGCAAGGGGGAAATCACGGTGAGCGTAGACGAGCAACCCGGCAATGCAAGGCCAGATAAAATCCCCAACCTGCGGCCCGCTTTCAAGCAAGACGGGACCGTAACCGCTGCCAATGCCAGCTCAATCTCCGACGGGGCGGCCGCGCTGGTCCTGATGCGGGAATCAGAAGCCGAGGCCCGCGGGCTCAAGCCGCTGGCGCGCATTCTCGGCCATGCCAGCCATGCTCAAGCACCGGGCTGGTTCACTACGGCCCCTGTGCCAGCCGCGCAAAAGCTACTCGAAAATATCGGCTGGGATACGAAAGACGTGGATCTTTGGGAGGTCAACGAAGCCTTTGCTGTGGTGCCTATGGCATTCATGGCTGAAATGGGCCTCGACCGCGATATTGTGAATGTAAACGGCGGGGCGACAGCGCTTGGCCACCCAATTGGCGCTTCGGGCACCCGCATTATTGTAACATTGCTCAACGCACTTGGTCGGCGAGGCCTGAACAAAGGCGTGGCTGCTATTTGTATCGGTGGCGGTGAAGGCACCGCGATCGCCATTGAAAGGGTTTAAAAATGCAGATTGAAGGATTGCAAGCGGTCGTAACTGGCGGGGCCTCCGGCCTTGGCGAAGCCGCCGCGCGGATGCTGGCCGAGGCTGGCGCAAAAGTTACGATTTTTGACATGAACCAAGAGCGCGGCGAACAGGTCGCTGCCGAGATCGGCGGAACCTTCGCGCGCGTAGACGTTTCCAGCGCTGCGTCGGTCTCCGACGGATTGAGCGGCCTTACCCCCCGAATTTGTGTCAACTGTGCGGGCATTGCCCCCGGCGCCAAAACCATAGACCGTGACGGCCATAGCCATGATGCGGCGACCTTTGAAAAAGCGATTGCGGTGAACCTGGTCGGAACCTTCCATGTGGCGAGCCAATGCGCGGCTTTGATGGCGGCAGAGGCCCCCCTGGACGATGACAATAGCCGTGGCGTGATCATCAACACCGCTTCAATTGCGGCCTATGACGGCCAGATCGGGCAAATCGCTTATGCGGCTTCCAAAGGCGGCGTGGCTTCCATGACCCTGCCCATGGCCCGCGATATGGCCCGCAGTGGCGTTCGGATCATGGCCATTGCGCCCGGCCTGTTTATGACCCCGATGGTCGCCACCCTTCCGCAAGCGGTGCAGGATAGCCTGAGCGCTATGCCGCCCTACCCGACCCGCCTCGGCAAGCCGGAAGAATTTGCCAGCCTTGTGAAGCAGATCGTGGAAAACCAGATGCTGAACGGCGAGGTGATCCGATTGGATGCTGCCATCCGGATTCCACCCAAATAGCTGACAGGCAGTGTCAGGGCTTCGTCAGGGATTTTCAGGTATGTAAGTGTCGAATCACATGGGCGGTTTCAATCGCCAAAGTAAGGACATCCACATGAAGCCCGCATCCAAAGCCAAAGTGTTGAAATTTTTCCGCGTCAGCCACGGCTGGCTCGGGCTTATTGTGTTTCCGTGGATCCTGATCATCGGGCTAACGGGGCTTTACCTGAACCACTCCAAACTGGTGCTCGGCTGGATTGGCAGCAGCAGCTATGATGAAAGCCAATTTGCGGAATGGCCCGAACAGGGACTCTCGCAGGCGGATGCCTTGATTGTCGCGCAATCGGTCTGGGCCAGCGAGCCGGTCAACAGCGTTGAGGCGGACCGCTATCACGGATTTGACAGCTTTGTTTTCAAAAAGGACTCCGGCCGGATCATCGTGACCCGAGACACGGGGCATTACTATGTAAAAACCAACATCACGCGCCGGACATTTGCGCCGGATGGCACCCAGCTTCATAAAAAGATCTACTGGTCGTCGGTTTTTAAATGGCTGCATGTGCGCGGCTGGTTGAATAACTCGCTCGGCTCATGGCTGGCGGATATCACCGCCGGAGCCATGGTGATTTTTGCGCTCAGCGGGCTTTATCTGTTTTTCGCGCCACGAGCCAAAAAGATATCGCGCAAGGTGCGGAGCCTGCGCACAAGGCCCGCTGAGTGATTGCAATTGCAAAACTGCTCTGCTAGAAGCGACCGCATGAGAAACCCGATTTGCCTTTGCACTATTTGTATTATCTGCTGACATCAGTTAAGCGGCGGGTTCTTTTGTTTCCAAATCAATATTGAAATGCTAGGCCTGTCGCGGGAATAACCGCGTCTGGAAGACCTATGATCAAACTTTACAATACCAAGACCCGAAGCAAAGAGGACTTTGCGCCAATAGATGAGCAGAACGTGCGCATGTATGTGTGTGGGCCGACGGTCTATGACCGCGCTCACTTGGGGAATGCGCGGCCCGTTGTGGTGTTTGATACGCTCTATCGGCTGCTTCGCCATGTGTATGGCAAAGATCACGTGACTTATGTGCGTAATTTCACCGATGTGGATGACAAGATCAACGCCAAGGCAGTGGAATTGCAAGCGCAAGGGGATGATCGTGACCTTGTCGATATTGTTAAACATGTTACCGATGAAACCATTGAGTGGTATCACCACGATATGGACGCGCTCGGGGCGATGCGCCCAACGCATGAGCCACGGGCGACCGAATATATCGGGCCGATGGTGGCGATGATCCAGACGCTCGTTGATAAAGGCAACGCCTACGAGGCCGAGGGCCATGTGCTGTTTGACGTGAACTCCTTTGATGCCTACGGCGCGCTTTCCGGACGCAAGCTGGAAGACATGCGCGCCGGTGAGCGGGTCGAGGTGGCGGATTACAAACGCGACCCGATGGACTTTGTGCTCTGGAAGCCCTCAACCGAGG
>Ga0209121_10001637_pt1 | contig 23461 bp, 18 predicted proteins | sample Cruoilmetagenom3_FD_187292 | JGI IMG/M metagenome (GOLD analysis project Ga0209121, IMG submission 187292) | Oil polluted marine microbial communities from Coal Oil Point, Santa Barbara, California, USA - Sample 3 (SPAdes) (version 2) | ecosystem: Environmental > Aquatic > Marine > Oil seeps ... | reverse complement strand
AGATTAGGAAAGTAATTCATAGAAATATCGCCAGCGTTGATTTTTATCATAAAATAAGGTAAAAAAATATGTGATATTCCTAAAATAATATGGTTAATAATAACCAAAGATTTAAATAGGCAATAGAAAATTACGGAAATAACGATAATAGCTAAATAAACTCCTAAGAGGGGGTTTACTACGATACTATTCATGAAACATACGGTTCCTAATAAAAAACTTGCCAAAGAAATTGTAAATATTTCTTTTCGTCTATAACCCTGTACTCTTTCTAGCGTCTCCTTTTCGTTTGGATCTTCCATATCGATTACATCATTGAGCGTATTTCCCGTAATGGCATAAAACCCAAATCCAGCTAATATCCAAATGTGAGCAAAAACATCGTAATTGTTTAAATATATGCTCAATAAACAAGGAACGAGCACAGAAAAAAGATATTCAACCCTTAAAAGTCTAAAACCTTTACTCATCTTTACTCATCCAATCAATTATTGACATATTAAATTAATGTATACTATGCTAAAAAGGATTTAAGATTTTATAGAAATTATTTTATACGAATTTTTGGCTATTAATCTCCAATAAAATTAGGTTCTTTTTTGTCGTTTAGAGCAAATACACCAATTTTATATTCTTCAGATTCAGCCGATTTTATCTGCATTTGACGCTCAATTTCAAGGTGTTCTTCTAATGGAGTACTGAGGGCTTCAAAGAATAACTTTTTGGTCCTTGCATATGTTAACGTAGGCCCCTTGGCGAGTCGTTCAGCCCATTGTAGAGAAACTTTTTCTAAAGCTTCATGAGGTACGATTTCGTTGATAAAACCAAGCTTTTTCATCTCCTCAGCTGAATAGGTGTCTCCAAAAAACGCCATTTGTGTTGCTTGTTGCCATGTGAGCTGACGACTTAACAAAATAGTTCCTGCGAATCCTGGAATTAGAGCAAGTTTAGAAAAAGATTGCCTAAATCTCGCTTTTTCTGAGGCAATTATAAAATCACACGAGAGAGCGAGGTTCATTCCAGCTCCTACAGCCCAGCCATTCACAGACGCGATAACAGGTTTTGGATAAAGACGCAAAGTTAAGGCAATTTTATAAAGGTCTTTCGTTAAATCGTCCATAACTTGACCTGACGTGCCATTTTCAATACTAGCCTTAAATTGTTTTATATCTCCGCCCGCAGAAAATGCCTCTCCTGAGCCGGTTATTACTAGGCATCTTACAGTACTATTATTTCGAATAGATTCTATAGTTTCTAACAGCTTTTTCCCAGAACTTTTATTTAAAGGGTTAAAATTCTCAGGATCTGTTAGTCTTATAATCGCAATATTATCTTTAATTACCATTTCAATTTTTTCGTTCATTTTTTATCTCCCTTTATTTTATTTTATTTTTCTTACATCATAATTCGTTTACATATAATATTATCAGTTTTCCATTATATTTTTTTCATATTAACTCTAAAAAAACATTCTAATTGCTAAAACTAGTAAGATTATTGCCACGAAGAATTTTAAATATGTTTTCGACATTTTTTTTGATATTTTTGCCCCAAATATCGAACCAAATATAGCGCCAATGGTTATTAGAAGACCAAATAGATAATCTATTTGGCCTAAGAGGCACTTAATGATTGTATTATATATTGCTGTGAAAAAGATTATTGAAATTGAAATTGCTGTAGAATTGTGTATCGGAAAACCTAATACTATGTTGAGGGACGGAGTATTTATAATCCCTCCGCCAATCCCTAGTAGATTTGCAACAAAACCTGCTAATATAAATAATGGAATAGCTTTTTTTAAATTGGTTTTATAATCGTAATCGTGTAATGAAAATTTTCCCTTTTCCAGATCTTTGTGCGTTAATCCTTCTTTCGTTTTAATAGCTTTATATATCATATTTAATCCTGCCACGAGCAATGTCAATGCAAATAGAATCTTTAACATTGAATTATCGATTTGAATAAATGAAAATAGAATAGTGGCCAAAACGCTCCCTAAAATAGAAAATGCTCCAAATGTCAAAGCTAATTTGAAATTTGTTCTTTCTTGTTTTAGATAAGTTATAAATCCCGCACAAGAAGACGTTAAAATTATGAATGTAGATGTATCTATGGCGTTATTAATCGGAATCGAAAACAAAAGAACCATTATGGATACAAAAAATACTCCGCCTCCACTTCCTGCAATAATTGAAAGAGTTCCCGTTAAAAAACCTAATAATATTAAAAAAAATATTGTTGTTAAATCCATAAAAAAAATTATGTAAAATTTATCATAAACTTTCTTGATAATGATATACTCTCTCAAAAAAATTAAGAATTAAATTAGAAAAAAGTTATTAACTTAATAATTTAAAATTTAAAAAAATAAAAAATTTAATTAGTTATCTCTAATGCCCGAACCTAACGATAAATTAATTGTTGCGCTCGTTGAATGCTCTAGATGTGGAAATCCGTTTATGATTAAAAAAGGGCAAAAAAAATCGGGGAAATTAATATGTGATAACTGCGTTAAGTTAGAACAGAGAAAAAAGCAGTTAGCTGATTCAATAATCGAATCACAAAAAAATTTAGAAAACTCGATTAAGGGTTATAAAAGTTCTCTAAGAGTTGCTAAATCTCAACAAATAAAGCAACTATTTTTTGATAAAATCAAAATAACTTCAACTGTCTTAAATAATTCAGTAGAACTTCTTAAGAAAATAGAGGAAACTAACGACGAGAAATACATAGAGCAATATAAAAAGTTATTTGAAAAAATGAAGAAAGGATATATTGAAAACAAATAAAGTTATAATTTTAGAAATATAAATGCCATATTCATCATTCGTTTTGGAGAATAATACTTCGCATCTATTTTCATTAGTGTCGAACTAATTTTGACAAAAAGGTTCCAAATTTTTCTGAACATTAAATTTGAGCGGTAATTATTGCGTAACTTTATTAAATTTTTTTCTGTTTTTTTCGGATTAATCGATTGTAGTAAGGAAATTTTCATTAATATACCATAAACTCCAAAATATTTTAAATATTTGAAATTATAGCGCTGAAATAATCCTAAAATTTGCTCAATTTCATATCTACGATAATGACCAATTATCTTATCTTGTTTTGAATAGTATTTCATCCTATGTGGAACTGTAATTACAGCAAATCCGCCCTGTGTTAATATTCTTTTTATTTCAGCGATAGCTAAATCATCGTTTTTTACGTGTTCTAACACATCTAAAGCAAGTACCAAGTCAAATGTATTGTTTTTATACGGTAATTTTACAACATCTCCACATAAAGGGTTCTGTTTAGAATATTGCTTTAAGGGTATAGCAGATATATCGTAATATGATTTATTTTGTACATTTTCTAAGGCGTAAAGAAGAGAGTTTCCTGAACAACCTAAATCTATCGCGTTTTTAAAGGCCCTACTATTACCAATTAGTTTTTTTAATAAATCGAATTTACATCTAATTCCGGGCGAAAGATCGTATTCAGAAAGATTTCTAGCTGAAAAATTTTTATGGTGGTCGTAAAACTCTTTTAAACTCATTAATTTTTATCAATTCTTTAAATCTTCTTAAGATAATAACCAAATATTGGGATAAATAAAAAATATTTATTACTTTCTATACTTTGTATAATCAAAACTGAATTAAATTTTTTAGTATTTAACTTTTTTATGTAAAGATCTAAATCGTTGATTAAACTGGTTCTATTTACGCTTGGGATCCATGGAAAACTCGAACAAAAATGTTCCACGGGTCTAAATTTATCTGAAAAATATTGAGGTATTTTCCTTCCTATTTCGGGGTCAGCTCCTGCATTTTTAAGGCTATTATATAACTCTTTCTTTAAACCCGTGTCAGGATACTCAATAATTCCTCCAAAATCGGGCTCGCCAAGAATCAAAAAAACGCCGTTATGTTTCAAAATTCTATGAATTTCTGTTAAAATATAATTAAATTCCATTTCCCACAAGAAATAACAAGAAGTAATAACAACATCAAAAAAGTTATCTTCAAAGTTATTATTTAATATATCCATCGTTATGAGCTTTGCATCGATAAGATTTTTCTCTAAGTTGGCACTTGCGTATTCGATTTTATTTTTATCCTTATCTATACCGAATAAGTTTAAATTATATTTTATTCCAATTTCTTTCAGTAATTCGCCAGTTCTGCAACCTAATTCTAACAAATTTTTTCTATGAGAGAATTCTGCTTTTTCATACAAACGATCTCTTAATTCAGCAGTCCATGTTAATTGCTCATTAAATTTTTTCTCCCAATTAATCATAATTACCACTTTTATCCAAATCTAAACTATTAAGATTAAAAATTAATGAAATTTCGCATTATGAATTCAGAAGTAAATTACATTTAAAAAATTAAGTGAGATCTTTAAAAATTTTCAATTTTCGCTATTTCAGTATTATTTTTAAACGTAATTTAATTAAGTACAATTATCATTTAAGATAATATTTCGAATAAAAATTAATATAATTTGATTAAAAAATGAAACTCAAACAAATTTCTGTGTTTCTCCCTAACGAACCAAGACAACTAGCCAATTTCTTCGAATTTCTTATGGAAAACAAAATATATATCAAATCTATAACAGCTGCCGAAACAGAAGATTATGGCTTATTATTGCTCTTAGTTAAACCATTTGAGAAATGCGTTGAGCTATTAGAGGATAACGATTATATGCATTCAGTTACAGAAGTTATAGCAGTTAGGCTCACGGATAACATCTCTCAATTGTATAACATTGCTAAAACGCTTGGAGATAACAAAGTTAACATTGAATATTTATATACATTCGCCGAAAAATCATCAAATGCTAACATTGTTGCTGTTCTAAGACTAGATGACAATGAGATTGGAATCAAAGTTCTAAACCAAAATGGATTCAAGGTTGTTGAAAGTTTTAATTAGCTCTTTAATATCAGAAAAATAACCTGAAAAATAGATTTTCTATTCTCATTCATCTAAAACTTTTTTTTCCTCTATTTTCATTACTATTTTATAAGATAATTTGCTTATTATCTTTTTGATTGAAATAGACGCACCTAATTTAGGATACATCAATTTTAAGAATAAACCAATTAAAACGATTACTACGACTATAGAGAATGATGATGTTAAAGCATCCAACCTTTTAAAAAACAGAAAATACAAGAGATTATGAGCGAGATAAATTGTTAAGGAGTAGTAAGAAAAGTAAAATATGAATTTATAGTTTTTTTTGGTCTTAATTATTTCATATTCTTCAATAAGTATGAAAAGTGAAAATAAGATAAGACTTACACCAATAGTAGAGATTATTCCATAAAAAGAAGGTAAATTTAAGAAGAGGAACGATTGAAATAAAAAAATAAATATTACCAGATTTCCACCGATTAAGATTGAAGGAAAAATTAACCTCTTTTTCAAGAGACCTAACCTACAGTCTTTTTCTTCTTTATAATATATGTCGTAGATTACATCACCCACTACTGTACCTATTAAAAAGACTGCAAAGGACGATAAAATTGGATGCAAACCAATAGGAAAATATAAAAGATGATATAAAACTCCAAACAAATTAGTTTGTCCCTTGAAATCTTGTAAGAGCGATAGGATTATAAAATTTAAAACCAAGAAAATTACTCCAAGAAAACCTCTCGTCTTTTTAGAAGTGTCTAATAAAGGAGTTATCAAAATTAATGAAATTGCTAATGCAAGTAAAATAAACCAGCTCCAGATCCAAGAAGGATTTGATCTAGAAATCGCAACAACACTATTATAAAGGAAGGCGACAGCTAGTAAAAACAGACCCCTTACTACAAATTCTCTCTTAATATTTCGATTACTAATGGTTTCTGAAGAGTTTACTATTGATCCTCCTGTTTTGTAAAATAAATATCTACTAATTCCAGAAATAAATTGATAACTAACCAAAAAAGCATACTGCGTTACTAGAACTGGAGTATAAATAAACCAACGAAAATCTTCAGATAACCACCAATCACTTAGGTGAAGCCATATCATAGCTATAACAGCAATTCCACGAAAATTATCAATACTTTTTAGTCGTATCATATTTTGAATTTAAAAAAATTTTGAAGTAATAAAATTTAAAATATTTATTATCTATATATTTTGATATTTAAAAGTTAGTTTTCTATGGAATTTGCTTTATGGTCCAAAAAATTCTTTCTATTAATTAATAGATTTATAGCATAAGCAGCTTCGTGTGGTGTATAGAAAATGGGAGTCATCTCTTTTTTAGCCAACTCTTTTAATTCTTTAAATCCTTCACTAAAAAGAAATAAAGGAAATAAAGGTTTTAACCTCCCAGTTTCGTTCCAAGCTTTTATTATTCCACGATAATGCTCGTCAGATTTCATCTCTAAGAAAGGCGGAACTACCAAACACGGAACAACTATATCTATTTCTGAATCTTCTAACATGGCTTTGGTAATTTCGTAATACTGTTCCTCACCAGCAACTCCTATCATATCAAGTGGGTTCTCTATCTTTACTAAAGATATCAAGTGAGGCGATAGTCTTTCTTTAAGTATATCAGAAAAATCTGCTAGTTTTAAATTAAACTCTTCCGCTTTATCACTAAATAAAACAGAGCTCCCTCCACTATTGGTTAACACTCCTATCTTTTCACCTTTAGGAACCGGTAAAAAAGAGAAGGTTTTCAATGCGGTAATAAAATCGGAAGCATTTTCGCATAGTGTTGCTCCAGCTTGTTTAATGGATGTTTTCAGCATTTTATAATTTGTCGCTATCGAACCTGTGTGACTCCTTGCCGCTTTCATTCCAGATGAAGTTCTTCCTCCTTTTAAGACAATAATTGGTTTAATAGGAACAATAGATTTTAAAGATTTTAAAAAGTCTCTTCCATCTTCAATCGTTTCCATGTAAATACAAATGATTCGACTGTTAGGATCTTCTCTAAAAAATTCAAGAACATCGACAAAAGAAATATCAACGTTATTTCCAATATTAGCGAATTTTGAACATCCGAGATTTTCTCTTTCCATCGCATAAAAACTGGCACATCCGAAGGAACCAGATTGGCTAATCATGCTAATAGTTCCTGGGGGCGCTGCTTGAATAAACGAAGCGTTAAGGCCTATGTCTATGTTTTGTATTCCTACGCAATTAGGTCCCATAACTCGAATGCCCACTTTTGTACATTTTTCTGCGATTCTTTTTTCCGCTTTTTTACCTTCTTGATTAATTTCCCCAAAACCAGCGGTAACTATTATTATACGTTTTACTTGTTTTTCTATGCATTGATCTATTACGCCATCAACTGCTTTTGCGGGGACTAATATTATCGCGAGATCCACATCTTTTGGGACATCTAATATACTTTTATAACATTTTAATCCTAAAATTTCGTTGCTTTTTTGAGTTACAAGAAATAATTCGCTTTCTAAATTTTTATTCTTTAGAATATTAATCGTAACTGCATTTCCGAACTTTTTAGGATTTGAGGTCGCTCCTATTACTGCTATACTTTTAGGAAAAAAAAAGAAATGCATTTAAGATTCAATCTCCTCATAAATTGCATTTTGAGGGCAAACTTCGATACATACTTTGCACCCCCTACAAGTAGCTTGATCGATTATTACTTTTTTTTTACTATCATCAAAATTTAGCGCAGGACATCCAAATTTATTAACACATATAAGACATCCAACGCATTTGTCTTGATCTACTTTTACTATAGGTGGTTTTATATGTTGTACCCGACGGCGATTAGCTTCTACTAAAGAACATAAGTGTCTAGAGATGAAAACTCGAACACCTTCAGCCTTAACAGCTATTTTTAGCTTTTCTATAGTTTTATTTAGATTATAGGAATCTTCTACCCAAATCTTATCCGGAGATACGCCACAGCCTTTAACAAGATCTTCTATGATTACTCGAATTCCCTGTTCTTTTGTGATCAAAATACCTGTACCTGGATTGTCTTGAAATCCCGTCATACTTGTTGCCCTATTATCTAAAATAACAACTAAAATGTTATTTTTGTTATAAACAGCGTTTATTAAAGCTGGTATACCAGAATGGAAGAATGTGGAATCGCCTAATATTGCTAACACGGGATTTTTCTCCGGTTGTATTTTAGCAATTCCGTTTGCTAAACCAATCGAGCCTCCCATACAAATTTGAGTGTCTATTCCTTTAAGGGGCTTGTACACTGCGAGCGTGTAACAACCAATATCCGAAGAATTAACAAACTTAGTTTTCATCTTTTTTTCTATTTGTTTAATTGCGTAAAAAGTTGCTCTATGACCACATCCAGGACATAAAATTGGAAGCCTTGGAGGTATAATCATCATATTTTCTGGCACAGGTACTTTTTCGTAGGGCAATCCAACCAAATTAGCAATATTTTCTAAATAAATTTCTGCAGAGAATTCACCATTTTGAGGAAACAAGTCTTTGCCATGAATTTTTAGTTCTTTTGAGATGCCTTCTTCGAATGCTAGTTGCTTTAAGATATTTTCAATAAATGGCTCTAGCTCCTCAACAACTACAATTTCATCCGTAAATTCGAATAATTTTTTGAATAGTTTTTTAGGCAGAGGATAAACTAACCCGAGTTTTAAAATTGATACTTTATTAGTAATACCGAAAAAATTAAGAGCATCTAGCAATTGAGAGTATGGTATGCCAGCAGCAACAAATCCATATCTAACGCCGTTAATTTTCTCTTTTGATAATTTTAACGAGTTAAAAGGAAATTCGTCAGCAAATTCAGAGATTTCATGTAACCTTTCTAACAATCTAACACGCAAAACTCGTGAGTGTGATGGCAAACAAACCCATCTGGAACGATCCCAATCAAAACCGTAATCGCGATTAATTTCTTTAACTTCTCCAAGAATAACGTCTCCTCTCCCGTGGTTTAACCTGTTTGTAGTCCGAAATAATACTAAAGAGTGATATTCTTCCGAAAAATTAAAAGCGTATTTTATCATATCTTTTGCTTCTTGAGGTGTCGCGGGTTCAAACACCGGTACTAAAGCGTGAAGCCCAAAATATCGATTATCCTGTTCATTTTGAGAAGAATAGCAATTAGGATCATCTGCCGAGATTACAACCATTCCACCTCGTGCTCCAGCATAACATGCGGTCATAAACGCATCTGACGCAACATTTAGCCCAACATGCTTCATTACCGCAACTGAGCGTACATTTGACATAGATCCACCGTATGCTACTTCAAAACCTACTTTTTCGTTAATACTCCATTCTAATTTGAAATGTGGAAAATATTTTTGCATTTCAGCTAAGGCTGGCAATATCTCGGACGATGGAGTGCCAGGATATCCCGCACCAATAACAACGCCCGCTTCTAAAATTCCGCGAGCAATTGCTTCATTACCTAACATAACGATCTTTTTTCCGGGATTGTCTTCTGCGTAGTTTGGTTTACTCATTAAAATCCCCCCTTATGTTTTTTCCTTTTTCAATTCCCATTTCAAAGGCTTTTTTATTTACATCGTGTACTTCTGTTGGGAGATAACTCAAAATAGCCCGTACAAGAGACTCCCTTTTAAGGGGTATAGTTTGTGAACCTGACAATACGCCTAACATAACAACATTCATGGTTCGACGATTCCCCAAATTCATTGCCATCTCATCAGCATTTATAAAATATATGTTTTGAGAAATATTCTTCAAAAATTCGCTTATTTGTTTTATATCTGGATAGTCTATATTCATTTGATGAATCACAGGTGGGATAATGATGCTTTTATTTATTAAAAAGACAGTTTGTGGTCCAGCATAATTAAAAATCCTAGCAGCCTCACTTGCTTCAAAAGCCAAAATAGTGTCTGTTTTCCCTCGTGGAACGAGCGGACCTTCTACCTCAGTACCAAATCGAAGATATGACGCAACTGAACCGCCTCTCTGGGCCATACCATGCGTTTCTGCTGTCCTAACTTTATAATCTTCCAATAAAGCTGCATATGAAAGAATTTGTGCTGCTCGGATAACGCCTTGGCCACCCACCCCTACATTCAATAAATTATAACTTTTAATTTCCATAATTAAATTTCTTTAAAAATTAAGAGATTTACTATCTTTAATAATTTTAATTAGACTCTTAAATTTAATTAAATTATTCATTATTTACGACAATGGGTTCCCACTTTTATCCCATTCATAGGTTAAAAGATTTTAATAAATCAAATTTAATCACAAATAATTGGAAAAAAAATTTCTAACGCTAAATTACAACACATGCACTAATAGAAAGTAAAAAGATAGGCTACAAATCAAATAGAAAACAAATAGAAAATATAAAAAAAACTGAATATGAGTAGGGCGTATTAATCTCACATTTTATGGCGACTTTTTCCTTATTAAGTTCTTAATAAAATCGTACATTTTACAATTTTATTCTTAACGATCAAAAATTTTTTACACTAATTTGGATAATATTTTTGAAATAAATTGATTTTTGTCCCATGAAATTCAAGAAAAATATTTTTTTTTAATTAAAATTATGAGTTATCTTAGCAATTATATTTAATTCTAAGATTAAATAGTTAAATTAACATAGAGATTATTTCAAACCAACTTATAGCATGTAAATTTATTGAATATTCAAACAGAGCGTTTGTAAAATTAGCGAATTTTTCGAAATATTTTTATATCTAAATGATCTTTATTATGATAGAAAATTTCGATTTTCTATTTGTAGTGGAATGTTTCTATTTTAGCCCATAATTTATTCCTCCACGAATGAGTTTTTCCCGCTAAATATATTCGCATTCCATTACTTAGTTTTTTTTTCCTTACGCCTTGTAATTCCTTTTTAATCGTAATTGAAAAGAAATTAGTAGCATAAATATTATTATATTCATCGATCTAAAATATAATAAAAGTCAAAACAAAAGTCAGCTATATAATTATGGTAATCTAGATCTAAATGTGCTATCTTCAATAATAAAAATTTTAAATTCTTATTATTCTTCAAACTTATATTGAACTAAATTAAATAACAAAAAATATAAAAAAAAACTTAAACTCGAGGTCGAATAAAATGGGAAAGTTTGATGGTAAGGTAGCTTTTCTCACGGGTGGAGCTTCAGGTTTGGCAGAAAGAGCCGCTAAGGATTTCGCAGCTGAAGGAGCAAAAGTAGTAATTTTTGATTTTGATAAAGAAAATGGATTGCGTGTTGAGAAAGAAATTAAAGACGCAGGTGGAGAGGTCCTATTTATTGAGGGAGATGTACGAAAATCTAACTTGGTTGAAGCTGGAGTTAAACAAGCGTTTGAAAAATATGAAACGGTTGATTTTCTAATTCATTCTGCCGGTATTTTAAAGGATGGAATGATACACAAATTATCAGAAGAATATTGGGACGATGTGATAAATACACACCTTAAAGGGTTTTACCTAACTTTACAAGCGTGTGCTAAACGATGGATTGCTTATTGCAAGGAAAATCCAAAAGAAAAGATCGCTGATTATCCTGATAGGCGAGTAATTACGATTAGTAGTCAAGCTGCTGAGGGAAATATCGGTCAATTGAATTATGCTGCAGCCAAATCTGGAATGATAGGAATGGTTAAAACTGCTGGATTAGAATTAATTCGATACAATATAAGATCCCACGCAATCATGCCTACACTTATCGAAACTCCGATTCTTGGTGAATTGTTAAGTAAACAGGAAGGAAAATGGAGAAAATATTATTCTGGAAGGATTCCTTTAGGAATAGGTGAAGCGAAATATGTTTCTCAAGTAATATTATTTTTGTGTAGCGATGCTGCTTGGTTTATGAATGGAGAGGTCATAGGAATAAACGGTGGCCGTCTAGATAAAGTCTAAAATCGAATTAACGAAATTATTTTATTTATTTTTATTTTTTTATAATTTTACTCAGATTTAGACTTTTTAATTTCTTCAATCAAAGCAGGTACGACTTTATGCAAATCACCAACGATACCATAATGAGCTACATGAAAAATAGGAGCATGTCGTTCCTTATTAATTGCTACGATAATTTCTGAATTTTGCATGCCCACTAAATGTTGGATCGCTCCCGAAACGCCACATGCGATATAAATTTTTGGAGAGACGGTTTTCCCAGTTTGCCCAACTTGTCTATCTTCGTTAAGCCAATTTAATTCTACTGCGACCCGTGATCCCCCCAATTCTGCACCCAAGATATCAGCTAATTTCTCTAAAAGTTTGAAACCCTCTTTTGAACCAACGCCTCTTCCTCCAGTTACTATTATTTCGGCATCTTCTAAATTAATATTTTCTTTTTGTTTAGCTATTATCTTTATGATTTTTGACACAGAATCTTTTTCTTCAAATTGCTTTTCGATTTTAGTAATTTTTACTTTCTTTTTGGCAGTTAAATTAGCTTTAAAAATGCCAGGTCTCACGGTTGACATTTGTGGTCTACTCATAGGAGTACGAATTGTAGCCATGATATTTCCCCCAAAAGTAGGCCTTGTTTGCATTAAATTACCCGTTTCTTCTTCGATATCTAATCCAGTACAATCTGCAGTCAATCCAACATTTAATCTCTTGGCAACTCTCGGAGCAAAATCTCTCCCAGTAGGAGTCGCCCCGATTAATATAATTTCCGGCTCATATTCGGTAATTAAATCTGTTAATGTGTTTACATACAAGTCCGAATAATAATCTTTTAATATAGCCGATTTAACGTATATAACTTCGTCCGCACCGTATTCGCCAATTTCTTCCAATTTATCGTCAAATTTGTCTCCTAATATGACAAGAGTTAAATTTACATTTAATGCGTTTGATAATTCTCGTCCCTTTCCCAAGAGCTGAAACGCAACTTTATGAATTTCGTTTTTATAATGTTCTGCTATTACCCAAACTCCTTTGTACTGCGCTTTATCCACCGTTTCGATTGGTTCTGCCCTTACCAATGTAATGGCATCTACAGGGCATGATTCAATGCAAACCCCACATAAAATACAGTCTTCAGTAAAAACAGCAATGTCGTCGATGATTTCAACGCCTCCGTAAGGACATGAAGTTACACAGGCACCACAACCTTCACATAAATCGCTATCAATAATAATGCTCATCTTCAAACCTCCTTTCACAAAACTTTATCGTCTTTCAGATTATTAACTAATTCAGAAACCATTTCTTCTATAGTACCATCCAATATGAGATGCTCTCCTTTTCTTTGCGGAATAAATATTTTATGAACTTCCGTCATCGATCCGTTTAACCCTACATTTGCTTTATTAGCGCCTATATCTTCAGAATTTAGAAAATGAACTTCCTTTTCCTGATATGCTTTTACGATTCCCCCCATACTTGGAGTTCGCGGTTGATTTATATTTTTTAATACAGAAATTAATACTGGTAATTTTGTTTCAATAACAACTACCTCTTCAGTTCTAAACACCCGCTCTACAACAACAAGATCTTTACCTTTTAACTGAAACTTTAATACATATGTTATTTGAGGGATTCCTAACTCTTCTGCTAATTCTGGTCCTACTTGAGCAGTATCTCCGTCAATTGCTTGAGTTCCACAGATCACAATGTATTTTTCGCTTTTATCTACTTCTCTTAATATTTTTTTAATCGCTAAGGCTAAGGTGTGTGATGTAGCTAACGTATCTGCCCCAGCAAAAGCTCTATCAGTTAATAAGTACGCTTTATCGACGCCCATAGATAAAACCTCTCGTAATGCTTGTTCCGTCTGGGGAGGTCCCATGCTTATTGCGAACACTTCACCACCGTACTCTTCTTTAATTGAAAGCCCTAATTCGATTGCATGCTTGTCGTGTGGATTAACGATTGAAGGGATTCCTTCTCTTATTAATGTATTGGTTTTTGGGTCTATTTTAACCTCAGAAATGCCCGGTACTTGCTTAATACAAACAAAAATTTTCATGGTTTCATATATCCATTATTTAATATAGTTAGATAGTAGCAGAATTAAATCATCATTATGTTATATCAAATTATTAATAGCCGTTATAAAATCTTATTAAATTTATTATAGTTATAGATTTTTGTAAGCTTATTTGAAATAAATCTAAAAAAATTAAAATTAAAAATAGAAATTATAAAATATCAAAAAATTAGAAAATTGAAAAAATTAATTATTTTTTTCTTAGCATATGATTAGCGATAACCAATCTTTGTATTTCTGATGTGCCCTCGTAAATCTCTCCCATTTTTGCGTCCCGAAAATATCTTTCAACGGCATACGCTTTCATTAAACCATAACCGCCATGAATTTGAACAGCTTGGTGAGCTGCTTTCATCGCAGCTTCAGAAGCTACAAGCTTAGCCATAGCCCCCGATAATCCATAATCCATTCCTTGATCGCACATCCACGCAGCTTTATAAGTTAATAACCGAGCTGATTCTATGTCAGTTGTCATATCAGCGATTTTCCACTGAATTCCTTGAAAACGAGATATTTTTCGTCCAAATTGTTCCCGCTCGTTGGCGTATTTAATGGACGCTTCTAAACATGCTTGACCTAACCCTACGCATTGAGAAGCTATGCTAATTCTACCGTAATCTAAGATATCAAGGCCAATCCTAAATCCATTCCCAAATCCGCCTAATATATTCTCTTCGGGAACTCTAACATCTTGAAACACTAACTCTGAAGTGTTAGATGCTCTGACTCCTAATTTAGTTTCTCTTACGCCCACGGAATACCCTGGTGTATCGGCATCTACTATAAAAACAGTTAATTGTTTTCTGGTATCTTTTCCACCTGTCTTTGCGACAACTAGTAATGTTTTTGCAATACCGCCATTCGTCTGAAAAATTTTACTACCGTTTAATACATATTCATTTCCATCTTTCTCTGCAGTTAGCTGAACGCCTCCAGCATCAGAACCTGCATTCGCTTCAGTTAAAGCAAAAGCACCGATCTTATTACCTTTCGCAAGATCAATTAGAAATTTTTGCTTTTGTTCTTCAGTTCCAAGCCTATAAATAGGATAAGCACATACGCTCGCGTGAACGCCCGTAGTTATGGCCCAAGACGCATCAACTCGCCCTATTTCTTCAGTTATAATCGCAAAACTTATAGTATCGTTATGCAATCCAGCACCTCCATACTCTTCTGGAATACAAGAACCGAAATATTTCAATTCTTTCATCTTCTCTAAAACAGTTGGGTCCAATTCAGATATTTGATCGCTCTCTTGTGCCACTGGAGCAATGTATTCTTCCGCAAATTCGCGAGTTATTTTTTTGATCATTTTTTGCTTTTCAGTTAACGAAAAATCCATAAAAATCCTCTACAATTTATTAATTTCATACTTTATTCCTTTTTATTGCACTATCTTTAAAGAATATATATTTTAGTTAATAATTATAATTAAATTTGTTTTAACTCTTAATAAAAAATTAAGAGAATTCTATTTCGTTAGAAAAAGAACAATTTTTTTAAAATTTGAAGATGAGGAAAATGATAAGTTTAGGTATTATGTCTCTAGACATTAATTATAAATTGATTGAAACATATTTAATAAGTAGTTTCGATCCAATTTTCGAGACTGAGATATAGTTTTTTCAAATTATCAAGTTGTTCTTCGGTTGCGTCCCAATAACCTCTTCTTTCTGCTTGAAGCATATTTTTTACGATATCCATCATAGCAAACCTGTTGTTTTCAATTAAAGCCGTTCTAATTTCCTCATTTTCGATGTATTGGTCGTAGCTCTTGTTCCAAATCCAATTATCTACTGAATCTGTAGTAGCAGCAAATCCTAAAATGTTTTCAACTCTTTCAGCAACTTTTTGACCGCCATGATATTTATGAGCTAGCATTGCTTTTATCCACCGAGGATTTAATGACCTTGTAACAGCCCCTTCCTTGATACTTTGTTCCAAGGAATCAATTCTAATGTCTTTTGTTGTTGTATCTGCAATATAGATATTTGCTTGTGTTCCATTAATTTCTTTAAAAACCCTTGCCAATCCTCCAGTAAATTCAAAATAATGATCGAGATCGGTTACATGGTATTCAGAAGAATCTCTAACTTGGCTCATGATATTAATTTTACTAACATTTTCTATAAATGTTTCAGAAACTTTCTTGATTTTCTGATTTTTCATATACGCAAAGCTCATGCAATTTATATAATCATCAACTAATTCTTTTTCAACTTCCCAAACTCCCGCCGAAACAATATCAGTCAAATTTGTGTTATATTTTCCTGGTGCCGGTCCATATATTCTAGCTTCGGGATGCTCTAAACCTTTTTTTCTTAATTCTAACACGCTTTTTCTGACATAATTCTTATTAAGGGGTTCGTCTAAATTTTCGACTAATTCTACAGCCTCATTCAATAAATTTAAAATATAGGGAAAAGTATCTCTGAAAATCCCGCAAATAGTTACAATTGCATTAATTCGGGGGTGTTTCATTTCTTCAAGAGGTATTACTTCAAGTTCAGTTGTCCATACAGATCTATTTTTAATAGGTCGAACACCTAAATAATTAAAAATTTGACCAATAGTCTCACCTCCCGTTTTCATTGTTTCAAAAGCCCATAGAATTACGCTTGTTGTTTCGGGAAATGTTCCATACTCTTTTTTATAATTTTCAATTAATCTTTCTGCTATTATTCCCCCTCTTTTAAAAGCTGTTGAACTTGGAATTAATCTCGGATCAAACCCATAAGAATTTCTACCTGTCGGAAATATGTGAGGAGAACGTATTGGATCGCCACCAAGTCCGGGTTCTATATATCCACCTTCTAATCCTTGGGCTAAATTTTCCATTTCTATAGAATTGTCAATGTTAAAAAGGAAATTTTTAACCCAATTTTTCAAAATCAAATGTTCTTCCTCGCTTATCTCATATGGCTTAGTTGAATTTCTTGAACCATAGAGCTCGTCTATAATCTCTTTTAGATATTCTTCTAAAATATTTGATTTCTGTTTTTTTTGTTGTTCAAATTTTAATAAAGCATCCTTTAAATCGTCAGGTATTTCCCATGAATTCAATAGAATTTGAAGAATCAAATCTTTTTTTTCTTCAATAGTATAATTTCTACCCAAGACATGAAGCCCCATTGGAATAACTGAAGTTTTGTATCTATATAATAAATCTTCAAGTTCTTCGATAGAAGAACATTCAAAGTTTAGATTTTGTGCCAATTCAAAAATCTCTTTTTCTAAATCTTTAATTCTTTCAATTATTACTGGTTCAATTGCTTCACTCGAACTTAAAATGTTCTCATTTTGATATTCTGATATTAAAGACTCTAAATTAGCAAGTTCTTGATATAAATCCGAATTCTTAAAAGTGGGTCCAGCATGATTTATTATAACCGCATTTCCTCTTCTTTTAGCTATTGCAGATTCACTTGTATTTGTTATGTGATAATAATACAAATTTGGTATTGTCCCTATGAGATTTAAGCAAAAATCATCTGGACCTCCAGATGTTTGTTTTCCTGGTTGAAATTCAACGGTTCCATGAGTCCCAAAGTGAATCATAGCATCAATTTTTAATTTATTTTCAAGATAACGATAAAAAGCAAGATATTGATGATGTGGAGGTAAATTTTTATCGTGATACTCGTTAGGGTCTCCAGAAACCATGCTTCTAGCAGGTTGTAATGCTATATATACATTCTTAAATTGAAGAATAGGAAGTTTAAAATGACTATTTGCCACATTTATTTTTCCAGGGGGAGGTCCCCAATGTTCGATCATATCATTACGAAGGATTTCTGGTAATTGATTAAAGTAATTTAAATATTCATCTTTACTCCAAAGTACTCCCTTGAAATTACTAACATTTGTATATTTGGAATTATTTAAAACTCCACTTTCAATAAAAAAATCTGCCAGACTTTTATTTTCTGGTATGTTTTCAAAGTTATATCCTTCTTTAATTAATGTGGAAATCAAATTTCTAACGGATTCTGAGACATCTAAGTAGGCAGCATTTCCTATTTTATCCTCACTGGGCGGATAATTATAAATAATTATAGCTATTTTTTTTTCAGAATTTTCCTTAATACGTAGATTAAGCCACTTTTTTACTCTCTCAACTATAAAATCGATGTGATGAGAAATAGAAGCTACTTCTAAAACATCTGAGTGTATCTCTTCGGAGTAACCTAAATTTTGCATACATCCAACTGTCATCATCTCGATTCTTCCGTCTAATTCTGGCATTACAATCGATATTACTTGATTAATTGGTATAGCCCCTTGTTCAGACTTGAGATAATCTTCATATAGAAGATCGTATTGAATTAATGGATTGAGATGAGGAACATTCATTTTTTTATATAAATCTAAAGTTATAGAAGAATCTCCTCCAAAGGGTCCCCCATTAAGCTGAAAATATTGAAAATTAAGAACAATACTCACGAGATTTCTGTTATTTTTAAAAAAGAAGTTGTAATGAGCATCCACATTAAATAATACTTCTGAATAAACAGGAATAATATTAAAATCAGATAATTTTCTTGCAAACTCTTCAATTATCGGTAATGATTGCTCAAAATAAAGTGATCCATAAAAAAACAATCCTACCGTCTGTTTATTTGGATCTATAGGTTTATATTGCAAGTATTTGTCTAAAGTTTCAAAATATTTGTTGGAATTTGGATCGTATATCCCAATTTCAGGGATTTTCAATGGTTTAGACACTTTTAAGTCTTTGAATCCTAAGTAATTTTTTAAAAGAAATAGAATTAAATTTTTATGATTTTCTGCTACTCCAGCAAATCCATGACTCCAATAGTCCCTTAAGTATACCCAGTTTTTAATATGTTTAAAAGATCCAAATGGAAACATTTTTGAAAATTTACTTATAATTTGGTCTATTTTCATGCCTTTATTAACTGCTTCGGTAATATCTGGTATTTCATCAAAGCCTAATTCTAATTTCTTCTTTGGTAAAGGAATTTTCCGACCCATAAAAGAACCAATTTTAGTTAACCTCATAAGCTGAGGACTTCCTCCAATTAAGGTTACTACTTGTTTCTTTTCGAACAACTGAAGATCTTCTTTTTCCATCTTTTTGTAAGCTTCTTCGAGAATGTCAACTGCTAAACAATGACCCCTGATATCAATAAGCATTATATCTGATTCATAAATAACTTCAATAAACTCCTCTTTTGAGACCTTTCCATCGTTAACATCGTTTAAAAAATATATTTTAAAAGTAAAAAGGCGCCCAAATTGTTGATAAATTTCAATTATCCCTTCGGTCATCCACTTCATAAAAACTGAGGCGGTAATAAGGGAAATTTTAGGTATTTTTTCAAATTTTTCTAAATTTTCTTTCATTTTACTAATCAAATTATTATTATATTTATTCAGTAACCCCTTCAATAGTAAGAATCTCGCTTAGATTCTCATTATTTAGGTTATCTATATGATAATATGCCGCATTGGCTGATTTGGCTAATTTTTTACAGATCTCTAGCTTTACATTAGAATCCTCAACATCTATAATAATTGAGCCTATATTATGCTTTGAGATTTGTTCTCCCGTTTTTAGAACATCATTAATAGCGTCTTTATAATAAACATTACCTCTTGCGTCAGTTAAAAGAATAATAAGGGGGATATATCCTGTTTCCTTTCGATTCTCTTCAAGTGCAACATCCATAGCTTTAATTAAGCCGGCAACAAGAGGAGTGGTTCCACCAGTCGGAATTTCTTTTAGTAATTTATAAGCTAAATCTGTACTTCTAGTTGGAGGTAAAATTATTTCTGCTTTATCTTTTCGAAACACAATTAATGATACTTTATCCCGATGTATATAATTTGATTGTAAAATGGAGAATATTGTACCCTTTACAACTTCCATTCTACCATTAGCTCCTATTGAACCAGAAGCATCAACGCAAAAAATAATTAAATAACTCGATTTCCCCATTCTTTTCTTAATGTGAATATAATCTTCTTTAATAATTAATTTTCCACTGTTCTTAATTGCATCTCTATTTTCGGGTTCTAACGCTGCCTCATTTAATGTCTCGTTCAATGCAATATCGTGAAAACTAGGAATGTTAAGACCCCTAGGTTTTTGACCCCCAATGTATTTTCCCCGAGCACTAGTAGTTGGATGTATGATTCTTTGTCCAGATGTGTTCATTACCTTTCTCAATTTTTTATTTTGAATGATTTTATCCGCTTTAATATTTTTATTTATTTCAAATACTTCCTCTTTAATATTTACTATTTGATTATCGCCTGTATTAGCATTCAAGTTGTTCTTGTCTGTTTTTAACTCTTTTTGTTTTTCAAACATTTCTTCAAGATCAGTTTCGTTAAAAGTCTGATCTTCAAAAGGTAAGCGTCTTAATCTATGGCTTAAAGATAATTTAGCAGCAATTTTAATATCATCTTCATTTACAACAGTCCGACCATTGAATGCAGCAACAGTTTTTGCCGCACGAGTTATTGTTATATCAGCTCGATGTCCGTCAGTTCGAAAATTTATACATAATTGAGCAATTTTCTTTAAATCCTCTTCAGAAATTCGAACTAAATTTAGGTTTTTTCGAGCTTTTACAATTTTATTTCTTAAATCCTTTTGTTTTTTTTTAAATTTATTATAGAAATTATTTGGATTCTCTTGAAAATCCTCAACATTTTTGATTATTAGAACTCTCTGTTCAACGTTTTCAATATGTTCTACTTCTACACTTAACCCGAAGCGATCTAAAAGTTGTGGTCTTAAGTTTCCTTCTTCAGGGTTCATAGTTCCTATCAAGATAAAATTAGATGGATGGTGAAAACTAATCCCCTCGCGTTCAATTATATTTAAGCCCATCGCAGCGCTATCTAAAAGTATATCCGCTACATTATCTGCAAGAAGATTAACCTCATCTATATAAAGTATATTTCGATTTGCTTCAGCTAGTATTCCGGGCTCTAAAGCTTTTATTCCATTTACGAGTGCTTCTTTAATATCAATAGTACCAACAACACGATCCTCTGTAGAATTAATTGGTAAATTAATTACTCTCATATCTTTAAGAATAATATTCTCCTCTTTAATATCACCTGCAATAATCCTATCTTGACACGAATGGCACGACTCTTTTAAATTTTTAGGGTTGCAATTAAAGGGACAATCTTTTATAACTTCAATTTCAGGAAGTAAATCGGCTAATGCTCTTACTGCTGTAGACTTTGCTGTTCCTTTCGTACCCTTTATTAATACACCACCAATTCTTGGATTAATAGCATTTAATATTAAAGCTAATTTCATTAAATCTTGTCCTACTATAGCAGTAAAAGGATACGGTTTATAATGCGTCATATAATTGCTTGAATTTAAGAATTTTATTTTTTAATAGTATTACTTTCTTCTAAGTTAGTAACATTCATAAAGTATTAAAAAATATTTGAAATCTAGTAATAATTCGTAATAGATATAATTATTTTCTTCCTAAGAATGTCTTTAATTTTCTTTTAGGTTCTCCAGAAGTAAAAAGCTCGTGAAAAACCTCTCCTTCCATTTGAAACCCATGTTCGTTGTTATATATTCCCTGTTGAATCAATCGCTTGCAAAAAGCAATTGCTCTACCTGAATTTTGTATCATCATTCTTGCCATTTCTTCGACTCGATTCTCAAGCTCCATCAACGGGACAACTTCGTTGACCAAACCTATTTTCAAAGCTTCTTGAGCGTCGATGATCCTTGAAGTATATATAATCTCTCTTGCTTTTAAAGGTCCTACTAAACGAACCAATCTTTGAGTTGCTCCTGCAGCAGGCGTCATACTCCATTTTGTCTCAACTTGCCCAAATCTTGCGTTATCGGCAGCAATGATAATATCTGCACATAGCATAAGCTCAAATCCCGCCGTAAGATTCAAACCCTTTATAGCCATTATAACGGGGATGGAAATGCTTTCAAACTTACCAAAAATTTTCTGTAACTTCCTTGTCATATCTTTTGCTTTAGATTCGTCCAGAGTTACGAGCCATTTGATATCAAGCCCTACAGTAAAAATATCGTTCATAGAAGTAGTGCATACTAATACGCGAATTACGTTTAAATTTTGCTTTATCTCTTCTTCTAAGATCTGGTCCAATTCATTAACGACCTTAGGATCAAATGCGTTTTTTTTTTCAGGGTTATTAAGATAGAGCCAAAAGATGCTATTTTCGATTTTAGTCAACCAGAATTTATAGTCTACCATGATTTGATTATTATAATTTAAATCATTTGATAAAAATTTGGCTTTTTAGGCGATTTATCAATAAATTACAAACAAAACTATCAAATATTAATACGAGGTTAATTCTACAACTATTTTAATCCTAAATTTGAGATGAAATTTATTTTTTAAAAATTTTACCGAATTTTTATGTCAATCGTATAAATTAGAATGTTAAGAATATTATATTTCTGAGCCCCTATCTTTAAAATGTCTAATAATTGCACGATAATTGTAATAAATAATAATTTAAATAAAAATGTGTTAAAAAAATAAGTACAATCATGGAATTAAACAAAAAGTTCGAACGCTTATCTTTAGAAAATGAGGAATTCAAGGAAGAATTAACATTTTTCAAAAAAAATATCATCCAAGTAAATATGCCTGACTCTGATTTCAATTTCTGGATCGAATTTGGAAACGGAATATATTTATCTGAAAAGGGAGTAAAAGATAATCCACCGATTACATTCACAATTCCTAAGAAAAACTTGAATTTAATTCTTGAAGGAAAACTTGTATGGTTTAGTGAGTTTTTCAATGGAAATCTTAAAGTTGAAGGCGATCTCCAATATACATTAGTTTTTTTTGATATCGTAAAGTTAGCATTAGAAATTACTAACGAAATGGGAGGTGTGTAATTTGAATAGGACATTTATATGGGGTCATCGAAGAACTGGATTCACTGGTACACAAAATACTATGACTTCTTTTCAGAATGCAATTCATGATATGCGAGTCGATGGAATAAAAACGGAAACAAAGTTATCAAAAGAAGGTGAGAAGTTGTAATAAGTTATTTTAATACTCTTAAAATAAACGGGGAAGATGTTCCAATCCAAGAATTAACTATAGAAGAAATCAAAAAATTTAAACTCGAAAATAATGAAACAATCCCTACTCTAACCGAAGTTTTCGAAGCGTTCGAAAGTTATGATCCTAAATATAATTTTGACATTGCAAATCCTGAAGAGGGAATAGAAATCATCAGAACCGCTAAGGAGTATGGATTAGTAGATCATATAGAACTCGCTAAACCTTCAACACGCCCAGATTCTCTCAGCAATTTTTTTACTGAAATTAGAAATTTCGATAAAAATGTAACTTTGATCAATTCTGTCTTCTTAAAACATCCAGTAAATGACGATAAACATCTAGAACTAGAAGATATGAGAAAATTAAATATCATAGGTTTTAATGTAAACTACAATTTCGCAAATTTCGAACTATTTAAAAGAGTTAAAGAACATGGTTTCAAATT
>Ga0209121_10001636_pt1 | contig 23464 bp, 18 predicted proteins | sample Cruoilmetagenom3_FD_187292 | JGI IMG/M metagenome (GOLD analysis project Ga0209121, IMG submission 187292) | Oil polluted marine microbial communities from Coal Oil Point, Santa Barbara, California, USA - Sample 3 (SPAdes) (version 2) | ecosystem: Environmental > Aquatic > Marine > Oil seeps ... | reverse complement strand
AACGGCTCTACCCCCTGCCCGACGGGCTCAACTTCACGCCGGTGATGAGCACCCGGGCCATCCACGAGGACGTGCGCCTGGTCGAGGTGCCCATTTCGTACAAGGAGCGGGTCGGCCGTTCCAAGCTCAGCGTGGTGCACGATGGCATGCGCTTCCTACAGACGATCATCTGGACCGTGCTGAACTACAACCCTGTGCGTGTCCTGGGAGGACTGGGGGTGGGGCTCTTTGGTCTGGGATGTCTCATCGCGGCGGTGCTGGTTGGGATGCGCATCGCTGGGATCACCACCTTGGGACCGTGGGGGGTGGCCGGCACCTTCGCCGCCGTCGTGATGGGCATCGCCGGGGCGAACCTGTTCGCCCTTGGGGTCACGTTCAACTACCTGGTGTCTCTGTTTCACAAACGGCCAGTGCGACAGGGGCTCTTTGGCCGGCCAATCCTCCGGGTCCCGCTGGATCGGCAGTTTTGGTGGATGGGATTGCTGGGAATTGTGAGCGGGCTGGCCTTTGGCGTGGTCAGTCTGGTCCTGGCCCTGAGGGGCTGGCCCATCGAGCGATTGTGGCTCTACCTGCTGACCGGGACCGTGCTGGTACTGGTAGGGATCCAACTGGGGATCTTCTGGGTAATCGTGCGCGTACTGGACGAACTGAGCCAGCGGGAGGCGCTGGTCAAGGCGGACATGGAGTGCAGATGACTGACCGGCAGCCACTTAACTTGAAACCGATCAAAGGATTAGTTTGGCGTCACAACGGCGAAATCGTCATCAATCCCGGCCGCCCCTTCATCCGCAGCCTGGACGACCTGCCGCTGCCGCTGCCGCGTCACGATCTCCTGCCGCTGGACAAGTACCGGGCGCCCTTGGTGAGGGGGCCGTACGCCTTCATCGTCACCATATGTACGCCGACCTCTTTACCCTCAACCGCGACCACGTGATGGGCATCTGCCGGGAGATTCTTTCGCGCGGGTTGAAGGTGCGCTGGACCTGCAACAGTCGCGTAGACTTCGTGGACGAGGAGATGCTGCGGGCGATGGCCCACGCCGGCTGCTGGATGATCTCCTGGGGTATCGAATCGGGCGACGACGGGATGCTGCGGCGGATGCACAAAGGGATCACCACCGACCAGGTGGAGCGGACATTGCACTGGGCGAAGAAGGCTGGTATAATGAACTTATGGACCTACCTAAAGATGCTGCTGGGCAGCCCCTCGCTGTGGCAGCCGACGCTGGAGATCGGGCTGGAGAGCCTGGGGTGGGCGCGAGGATAAGGTGAAAGGGAGCCGGGGAGCGGAGGAGCGGAGGAGAGACGGGGAGAGGGATTGGTTCTCTCTCATCCGATTGGGCGCTGTCATCGGGGGATGCATCCTGTGGGCGTGGAAGCCTGCTCTGGGGTGGGGGTTGGTACTGGCGGGTGCACCATGGTTGTTCCAGGCTTTGGCCGGGCAACGAACGTTTGGACGTTCCAAGAGATTAGAGCTGTTGGACGTGTCCCTGGTGCTCTTCTTGCTGACGGCGGGGGTTGGCGTGTGGGCGAGCTACGATCGGGATGGCTCGCGGGCAATCTTCTTCATTCCTCCTAGTATAATGAACTTGGTGGAAGGGGCAGTTCAACCGATTGGGTGGCAGAAGCTGTGGGGGTTGTTCCTGGCCGCACTGCTCTATTACGCGCTGGCGGCGACGAAGGCGGCGAAGGGGCAGCGCCGGGCGCTGGGACTGCTGGCAGGGTTTGGTGCGCTGGTGGCCCTTGTGTTCATCGCCACGCACGACTGGGCGGCCGAGCCGTCCGAGTGGGAGCCGATCACCCGGCTGGGAGAGGCCATCCAGGCCCCGCTGCCTCCTCCTCTGCCTGGGGGACTTCTGGATCCCAACGGGGCCGGTGGGGTGGTGGCCCCGCTCCTGCCCTTGAGCCTGGGATTGGCGGTGGAGGCCGGCAGAAAACGAGCCTGGCTGATGGCCTGGGGGCTGCTTACCGGGGTGGCAATGGCCCTGGGGCTGCTGTTGACCGCCTCCCGAGGGGCCTGGATCGGGTTAGGGGGCGCGCTGGCTCTGGGGATAGCCTGGTGGCTGGCCGGGCGGTTAGGCCGCCAGAAGCAACGTCTGGCGATCTTTGTCGGGCTCGTCGCGCTGGGCGTCTTGGCCGTTCTGCTCGCCGTGGTGGGAATTTCCCCTCTGCGGGCGATGACGCTGGAGAGTTTCGATTTCACCAACCGGCTGAACATCTTCTCGCAGGCGGCGCTGCTGGTGCGGGATTACCCCTTCACCGGCTGTGGGTTGGGGAGTTTCGCCCTGGTGCATTCCACCTACGCGCTGCTGATCCACGTCCCGGTCATCGGCCACGCCCACTCGCTGCTTTTGGACATAGCGGTGGAACAGGGCATCGTCGGCGCGCTGGCGGCAGCGGTCGTGTGGGGTGGTGCGGCTTGGCTGGGGATGCGGGAGCTGGCCCGGGCTGAGGGGCCGCGACCGGTGCTGGCGGCCGGGCTGCTCTCGCTCGCCGTGTTGGTCATCCACACCCTGATGGACGACCCGATCTACGTCAGCCGGGGCATCCCGCTGCTGTGGGCGTCGGCAGGGGTGGTGGTAGCGACTCTACGGGATCGGAAGGCGGGATGGCCGGTGCCTCGAAGGTGGCGTTGGCTGGTGGTGGGGATGGCGCTCCTGGGGCTGTTGCTGTTGGGTCTCTTCGGGCGCACGTTGACGGCGACCTGGTGCGCCAACCTGGGCGCGGTGGCGCAGACACTTGTCGAATTGCCGCCCTACGATTATAATCACTTCGACGACCCTACCCTGGACCAGATCCGGCAGCGAGAGGACCTCTCGGCGGCAGAGGCGTATTTCCACCGCGCGCTGGCCCTCGACCCGGGCCAGGTGACGGCACGGACCCGGCTGGCTCACATCGCCCTGGGCCGGGGGGAATACGAAACGGCGCTGGAGCATACCCAGGCGGCCTGGGAGGCCGGGCATCGGGACAGGATAACTCGGCTGTTACTGGGGGATGCGCTCGTTGCCCAGGGGCGCGTCGAAGAGGCGGCCGCGGTGGCACGGGGGCTCGAGTGGGCGGAGTCCCGGCTGAACGGCCAGGCCTGGTACCGGTATTGGGTTAACGAGGACTGGCAGCGGGCGGCGTATGCCTTGCGGGCGGTGCTACTCCTGGATCCGGAGAATGCCTACGCCGGAGGATGGATCGAAAGTGCGGAGGAGAAGGCGGCGCAGGGTCCGTGAGGACTGCTGGAGACAGAGAGTAAGAAAGAGGTAAAGCACTTGCGTGAATTGCCGTATCGTCCTGTATTATCAATCGTGTTGATTTTGGCAATACTCTTGCTCATATTAGGTCAACCTGCAGAGGTGCAAGCGCAACCCGGAGAGGAGACCTTGTGCAGGGATTCAGAAGAGCAGGCCCTTCGACAGGACTCAGGGCAGGCCTGGAGCGAGCCGGTCAATCTCTCCCACTCGGGAGCGGCCTCGGAGCCAGTCGTGGTCGCCGGGCCGGACGGAACGCTCCAGGTCTTCTGGTGGGATCAGTTCGACGGACTGACCACCGCCCGTTGGGATGGTGGGGTGTGGAGCGCGCCGGTGGCGAGTCCCATACACATCTACCAGGAAGTCAGAGGGGAGTTGACCCCCGTGCCCCCCGTGCCTATTGGGGCGATGCCGCTCCTCACGGCCGACGCCGGCGGCCGGGCCCACGCCTTCTGGCTCGGCGAGCTGGACGAGGAGACGGGTGCCCGCCCCCTGATGCACAGCCGGCTGGCAATCGGCGGCACCAGGTGGTCGGCGGCCGATGCGGTGACCAAATCGGCGCTGGTCTGGCATCTGGAGGTGGACCCCGCGGGCACCCTGCACCTGGTGTATGTGCGGCCACAGCGCAGCGATGCCTCCCCCGCCGGGGTCTACTACAGGCGCTCGACCAATGGCGGTGTGACGTGGTCTGCACCCAAGGTGCTGTATAGCTCCATCTACTTCCGCTTGCTCTCCACGGAGGAAGCCCACGTGCACGTAGCAGCGGGCGGTGAGCGACAGGTCTACGTGACCTGGGACGACCCCCGGCTGGAGACTGCCTTTTACGCCCACTCGACCAACGGCGGGCGAGCCTGGGAGGAGTCCCGGGCAGTGGGCGACCCAGAGGAGGGGGCAAAGCGGGCTCGCGTGGTCGTTGGGCGGGAAGGACAGGTGCTGCTCCTGTGGGAGGCAATCCGGGCGGCCGGGTCGTGCGTCCTCTACCAGCAGCACGCCAACGACGGTGGAGCGCCCCAACGCGTCCTGGAGGAGCTTGGCAGGTGCCCAGAGGAGGTGAAGTTCCTACGCACGGCGAACGGACAAGTGCTGTTGGTAACGAGCAGCGGCGGCGGGGGCTTGACGCTGGCGGCGTGGGATGGTTCTGTCGATCAATGGTCGGAGCCCAAGCACTTGGGCTTCAGTTTCACAGATCCGGAACTGGGACGGCAAGTCTACCTGGGGTCCTTGCGAGCAACGCTGGCCGGGGAAGCCCTGGCCGTAGTGGGGCAAGGACAGGACGGGGATGTGTGGTTCCTGGAGAGCCAGGCGAGCGCGTTGGAGTGGGCCTTCGCCCCTCCCTCCTCCTGGTCGGAGCCGGTAGACCTCTCCCAGAGCGAGGGGCTGCCGGGGTTGCCGGCCGTAGCGAGCGACGCTGAGGGACGGGTGCACGTGCTGTGGAGCGAGGCCACAGAAGAGGGGATGCCGGGGAAAGGGCTGCACTATGCCGGCTGGGACGGTTCGACTGGGCCCACCGCAGGTGGAACACGATGGACGCAGTCAGTCGAGGTGTTACGCTCGCCAGAGGGAAAGGCCGAGCAACCGGCGCTGGTGGCCCTGGGCGACCGGCTCCACGCGGTGTGGAGCGGTGGTGCCGGTGGGGAGGTTTTCTACAGCCAGGCCTACGTTCGGGATGCCTACACGTCTGGCGGGTGGAGTGAGCCCTGGGCGTTGCCCGCACCCGGCCCGGTGGGCAGTTGGCCCAGCATCGTGGCTGATTTGGTCGGCACACTCCACGTGGTCTACGCGGTGCCGCTAAACGAGGATCGGGGCATCTACTACACCCGCTCCGACGACGGCGAATCGTGGTCGGAGGCGCAGGTGGTCTTCGACGCGGCAGCCGCCGGCTGGGCGATGGCCGATCATCCCAGCCTGGCAGTGGATGAACGGGGCACACTTCACGTCGCCTGGGTGCGTGCTCCTCTGCCCGGCAATGGGCCGTCGGAAGGCATCTACTACGCCCGCTCCACCGATGCCGGACAGGCGTGGTCGGAACCCGTGCAGGTAGCCGATGGGGCCTACGACTGGCCCCAGGTGGCCGCCACGCTCACCGGGCAGGTGCACCTGCTGTGGGGCGAGGCGAACGGCAGCTTTGGCTGGACCCACCAGTGGTCGGTCGACGGCGGCGCGGGATGGACGCGCCCGGAGCGCGTGGGGCGATTGGTGGGTGTGCCCGGGCCGGTAGGGTTGGTCGGGGACGGCGCTGGCACGTTGCACCTGGTCGGTGTGGGCGAAGACGACGCCGGGGAGCCAGCGTTGCTGTACACGACGTGGGATGGTTCGGCTGCGCTCACCACAGGCAGCGGCTGGGGCGAACTGGAGACCTTCCGTCTGGCACCTGGGGCCAGCGGTGAGCCTGGAGTAGCAGTGGCGTTGCGGTCCGCGCTGGGGCAGTTGGACGTGACCTTCCGGAGTGAGGCAGAGAGCGAGGAAGGCGAAGCGCAGGTGGACGTGCTCTACGCGAGCCGGTCAGTCCCGGCGGTGGAGGTGCCCCCGGTGCCGGCCTTCGCTCCCCAACCGACGATGACGCCGCCCCCCGCGCTCACGCCCACGCCGACACCGACGCCACGGCCGGCGCTGAACACAGAAGCCCCAGCGCCAGCCCCGCCGTCCCTGTCTCTGGGGCCGGTGAACCTACCTCTGATGTCCCTGGGAGGCATCCTGCTGGCGGCACTGATTGTGGTGGGGGTACTGGTCACGCGCTCACTGTGGACAAGGCGGCGGTAGAGCAACTGCCCGGCCAACTGGGCGCGACGCGCATTTCACGAGTGTGCCTTCCGGCCGAAGCGGATCAGGACATATCTGAAGAGCACGAACAACTGGCAATCGGCCCGGTCGGCCATTAACGTGGGTTGGCAATCGCTGGGGTGGATGCGGTGAGGAGAACCATGGATTGGGGACGCGCAAAAGAGGCAAGGAGGACCTGCTATGAGAAACGTTGAAGGAATGATCCGCACATACATCGCCGAGAACATGCTTTTTAGTGACAATGGCTATCCACATTCAGATAGCGCCTCGTTTCTGGAAGAGGGTATCGTTGACTCGATGGGCATCCTGGAATTGATGATGTTTGTCGAGGAGAACTTTAACATAACCGTGGAGGATGAGGAAGTCGTGCCTGATAACTTTGACTCGGTCAGCAGGCTGGCGGCCTATATTCGCAGCAAGTCGCCAGTTGCAGCAAGCGCGGCATGATGTTGGTTCAAGAGTTCCTGGAAAACAGCGCCGATCGCACTCCGGACAAGGTCGGCTTGATATGCGATGGCCATCGCCTGACCTACGCCGAGATTGAGGCGCAGGCCAACCGTTTGGCCAATGGTCTCACGGCGTTTGGTCTTGAGCGGGGAGAGCGGGTCGCCCTCTATCTACCCAACAGCGTCGAACTGGTGATCGGCATTTTCGGGGCGCTGAAGGCGGGCGGGGTGTTCGTCGTCGTCAACCATTCGACCAAGTATCGGAAACTGGCCTACATCTTGAACAATTGCCAGGCCAGCGCCCTCGTCGCCTCAGGTCGCAAGGCCGATTGGGCCGAGCGGTTATCAAAAGTGGTGGAATCCCTCAAGGCAACGGTGCTCGCTCCACAATCGCCTGAAAAGTCCCAGGATTCCCTCTCCTTTGAAGCCATCCAGGAGCACTATTCGTCCGAGCGCCCCCATAAGATCAACATTGACCGGGATCTGGCTGGCCTGATTTACACCTCCGGTAGCACGGGCGATCCCAAGGGCGTCATGTCGGATCACAGCAACGTGGCCTTTGCTGCCAGCGCGATCATCGAATACCTGGAAAACAGAGAGAACGACATTGTTATCAACGTGCTTCCCCTTTCCTTTGACTATGGCCTGTATCAACTCTTGATGGTCTTCAAATTCGGCGGGACATTGGTGCTGGAAAAGGGATTCAACTACCCAGCAGCCATACTCAAGCGCATGGAAGGGGAACAGGTCACCGGCTTCCCTGGCGTGCCCACCATTTTCGCAGTACTGCTGCAGATGGACCTTAGCCGGTACGATTTGTCGAGCCTGCGATATTTGACAAATACGGCTGCTGCTCTGCCACCGAGTCATATTACTCAACTTGGGGAGAAGTTTCCCTGGGCCACACTCTATTCGATGTACGGCTTGACCGAGACCAAACGGACCCTGTATTTGCCACCGGATCAACTGGACCAGCGACCCGGCTCAGTGGGTATCGCCATTCCGGGTACCGAGGTGTGGATCGAAGACGGCGAAGGCTGCCGGCTGGGGCCTGGTCAGGTGGGCGAGTTGGTCGTCCGCGGCCGGCACGTGATGCGCGGGTACTGGGGCGATCCAGAGGCGACGGCGGCGCGTTATCGGTCCGGGCCTATCGCTGGCGAACGCGTGTGCTACACGGGAGATCTGTTCAGGATGGATGAAGAAGGCTTTATGTACTTTGTTTCGCGCAAAGACGACATCATCAAGAGCCGGGGGGAAAAGGTCGCGCCCAAAGAGGTGGAAAACGTACTGTATGGCCTGAAAGGGATAAGAGAAGCAGCGGTCATTGGCATACCTGATCCTATCCTGGGACAGGCGATCAAGGCGTTTGTCGTCACCGACGGCACCGAGTTGAGCGAGGCGGATGTGCTGGCCCATTGCCGGGCCAACCTGGAGGATCTTATGATGCCCAGATACGTGGCGTTTTGTCAAGAATTACCAAAGACCTCATCGGGCAAGATCAAGAAGACCGGCTTGAAGTGAATAGCACCTGGGCAAAGTGCTCTTAGGTTTGCAGCTATGTGTGGAATCGTTGGCGTACTAAACCTGACAGATCATCCGCCGGCAGATGAAGCCGTATTACGCCGGATGCTGGGCATGATCCGCCACCGTGGGCCGGACGAGTTTGGCATCTATCGGGATAGGTACGTGGGGCTGGGCAATGCCCGCCTGAGCATCATTGATCTGAGCAGTGGGCAACAGCCCATCGGCAACGAAGATGAGACGCGGTGGATCGTTTTCAACGGGGAGATCTTCAACTACGTGGAATTACGCCCCAGTCTAGAAGCGCGCGGACATCACTTCTCAACCAACACCGACACCGAGGTCATCCTGCACTTGTACGAAGAGTATGGCCCCGCCTGCCTGGACTATCTGAATGGACAGTTCGCCATCGCCTTATGGGACGCGGCAGAGCGTACCCTCTTCCTGGCTCGCGACCGGCTGGGCATTCGCCCGCTGTTTTACGCGGTGAAGGACGGTCAGTTGGTATTCGGCTCGGAGATCAAGGCCATTCTGGCTCATCCGAGCGTCAAAGCTGAGATTGATACGACGTCGTTGGATCAGATCTTTACGTTCTGGAGCACGCTCTCCCCACGGACCGTTTTTCGCGATATCAGCGAGATCCCTCCCGGTCATTACTTGCTGGCTCGCGAGGGGCAGCTTACTATCCAACCTTACTGGACGCTGGATTTTACGTCGGAATCAGGGGCCGCCCGCACGCCACAAGACTATCTGAGGGAGTTTGAGCGCTTGCTGATCGATGCCGCGTGCATCCGGCTGCGTGCTGACGTGCCCGTCGGCGCGTACCTCAGCGGCGGCCTGGATTCGTCCGTCACAACCGCGATCATCCGCAAGTACACGGACAATCAGTTGGATACCTTCTCCATCGCCTTTGAGGATCCCGAGTTCGACGAGAGTAAATTCCAGCAACAGATGGCAACCTTCCTGGGCACGAATCACCGGGTGGCCCGTTGCACCTACGCCGACGTTGGCCGTGTATTTCCTGACGTGATCTGGCACGCCGAAACGCCGATTCTGCGCACCTCACCCGCGCCACTGTTCCTGCTATCAAAACTGGTGTATAATCACGACCTGAAAGTAGTACTCACCGGTGAGGGCGCCGACGAAATCCTGGCCGGCTACAATATCTTCAAAGAGATGAAGGTGCGCCGTTTCTGGGCCAAGGACCCTGATTCGCAGATGCGGCCATTGCTGCTGAGACGCCTCTACCCCTACATTCCTGGCTTGAGCAGTGGGGAATACTTGAAGGCTTTCTTCAGGAAAGGCTTGGAGGACACGGCTTCACCATTTTACTCTCACGCCATTCGGTGGACGAACACGGCCCGCACCCGGCGTTTTCTCTTGCACCAACTGCAAGCGGTGCGTAGCGGGCGAAACGGGTGTCAAGAACCGGTCTCACCTCCCCCAGATTTTCACGATTGGTCACACCTGGCGCAGGCACAATACCTGGAGATGTCGATCTTTTTGTCACAATATCTGCTCTCATCGCAAGGAGATCGGATGGCTATGGCCCACTCGGTAGAGGGGCGGTTTCCCTTCCTCGATCATCACGTGGTCGAGTTCTGTAACCGGCTGCCGCCACAACTGAAACTGCGGGGGCTGGCCGAAAAGTGGTTGCTCAAGCAATTGGGACATAGATTGGTGCCTACGAACATCTGGCAACGGCCCAAGCAGCCATATCGTGCCCCCATCCAGCGCAGCTTCTTCAACGAGAACCCTCCGGACTATGTGCGAGAGTTGCTCTCCGAGAAGGCGTTGCAAGGAGCCGGCCTGTTCAACCCCGCCGCCGTTGCGCGACTGGCACGCAAAGCGCAGAAAAGCGCACGCCTGAGCGAAGTGGATGAGATGGCCTTGGTCGGGATCCTTTCCACCCAGTTGGTGCATCATCGCTTTATCAGCTCGTTTCAGTTATCTTTTCTCAAAGCCAATGACCGCGTCAAGATTGTAGACCACACAGAGAATAAATGAATGACGTAAGAGCGTTCAACGATCTACTGACAAAGCTTGCAGCCTCTTGGCAAGCACTCCCAGACAAGCCCGAGGAAGCTCTAGAGGACATCCTCCGTGCTCTCTGGTACCTGGCCGCAGGCGATCCGCGGTGCATCGAGCGCGCCGCACAAGCCGAGCTTCCGCTCCTATCTGAAACAGGATTGGTTCACCTGAATGAGCTTGTCGAGAAGCGCATGGCTGGCGTTCCGCTGGCCCATCTGACGGGCCGGCAGCAGTTCATGGGCATCGAGATGTTGGCCGGTCCAGAGGCCTTGATTCCGCGCAAAGAGACAGAAATCCTGGGCAATGCCGCCCTGGAAAAACTCGAGCAATTGATCCTGGAGCGCGGCTCGGCCGTGATCGTCGATCTGTGCACAGGCTCAGGCAATCTCGCCCTGGCCCTCGCACATTGCGCGAGTCAATGCCGGGTCTTTGGCTCGGACCTCTCGCCGGAGGCCGTAGAGTTGGCCAGGCGGAATGCCAGGCATCTCAACCTGCAAGACCGCGTCGAATTCCGAGAGGGAGACTTTTTCGCGCCGTTCGAGAGCGCAGAATTCGTCGGGCAGATGGACATGGTGGTCTGTAATCCTCCCTACATTTCATCGGCCAACGTCGAGGTCATGCCCGACGAGATTTCCGGACACGAGCCGCGCCTGGCCTTTGATGGTGGCCCGTTCGGGGTAAAGTTCATGTTCCGCCTGGTGCGTAAAGCTCACCGGTTTCTAAAACCCGGTTCCTGGCTGTGCTTTGAGGTGGGATTGGGGCAGGGCAAAGCTATGGAGGCCAGGAGCAAAGGGGCTGGGCATTACCGAAACGTGCAAAGTGTCTGCAACGCTCAAGGACAGATCCGCGCCATACTCGCGCAGACTGACGCAGCGAATGCTACCAGCGTGACGGCAAAACGATACCAGGAGAACGATGACAAGCGAACATAACGTGAAGCAACTTTCGACAGGCTTTGATCGGAATGCCCTCGTGCTCGACGTGGAAGAAGAGGCGAGACAGATTATTGACGGCTTGCGCGGATCTGTTCACCAAACGCTTCGTCGCCAGGGAGCGGTCGTCGGCATCAGCGGCGGGATTGACTCCTCAGTGGTGCTGGCCTTGTGCGCGAAGGCCTTTGGTCCTCAGCGCGTGGTGGGCGTGCTGTTGCCCGAAAAGGACTCCAGTCCCGACAGTGCGGTACTGGCTCAGAATCTAGCCAGGCATTACGACGTGCAAACGGTGACGGAGGATATCACGGCCGCCCTGGAAGGCCTGGGCTGCTACCAACGCCGGGATGAGGCAATTGCCCGGGTTTTCCCCGAGTATGCGCCGGACTGGAAAGCCAAGATCGTGTTACCGGGCAATCTTCTCGATCAGGAAACGCTCAACGTTTTCTCGCTGACCGTGATCAGCCCAGACGGCCGGGAATTGAGCAAGCGTTTGCCCCTGCGCGAATACTATCAAGTGGTGGCCGCATCCAACTTCAAGCAACGCACGCGCATGGTCATGCTCTACTATCAGGCCGAGTTACGCAATTACGCCGTGATTGGCACGGCGAACAAGAATGAGCACGACCTGGGTTTCTTCGTCAAGTATGGCGATGGCGGCGTGGACGTGAGTCCCATCGTCCATCTGTTCAAGTCCCAGGTGTTCCAACTGGCCCGCCACCTGGGCGTGCCGGAGGAGATCCAGAAGCGCGTGCCCACGACGGACACGTATAGCGCCGGGAGTACGCAGGAAGAATTCTTTTTCCGCATTCCGTTCGATGTTCTAGACGTGGTTTGGTCAGGATACGAACGCGGCGTTTCCAGCGAGGAACTTGCCGAGGCGCTGGCCCTATCGACCGAACAGGTGGAACGCGTCATCGCGGATATCATTCGTAAACAGCGGACCACCGCCTATCTGAGAACGCCCCCTGTCGAAAAATGAAGGTGGCAAATGGTATAGAGTACCTGTTGCCAACTAGCGGCCAAGCCGGTATAATAAGAACGAGCGGAAAAAAGTGCTGAAAACAGATTGATAGTCCATCGGGAGAATGCTAATGAATAGAAGGATCTCGAGACGACAGCTGTTGAGGGCGCTGGCGGCGTCGGCCGGGGCAAGGTGATTGAGGCTGGGCAGCCCAACAGGGCCAGGACAGTTGGAACAAACGCATAAAAAGGGGTAGAATCTATGATAAAGAACAGGTGGGGCAAAAGGGTGACCTCTCTTCTTCTTGGTGTGCTCATTGTAGGCGTGGGGATACTCTTCGCTCCTCGTCTTCATGCTGCCCTTTTCACTTACATATATCCTCCCGACAAGCACATTCTGATCAATCGTTCTTTTGAACCGGACGATTTCTCTGCTGTAGGTAGTGGCAACGCCTTCACTGTCACGATTGGTGTCACCAACAACGAAGGTATTGCTCTGCGTGGTTTCTATTACTCGGACCAGGTGCCAGAGGGGTGGGTAGTGAATACTGCTGGCGTCTCAGTGAATGGGTCGCCCATTGCGGATTACACCTATGGGCAGGGCTATGCCAGCGAGGTGTACCCTGGCTGTACTCCACATCGTTGGGCACTGGAGCTACCCCAGGGTGACGGCGTCTTCTCCCCTACTCACCCTATCTCCGCCTCCGGCGGCACGGCACAGATTGTCTACACCCTGATTGTGAGCGGGGGCACTGGCAGTGACTATTCCATCGGGTATGAGGCCTGGGCTGGTTGGCTGGAGACCATCACTGGTACAGCCGTTTTCGGCTACGAGACCGTCACCGCGCCGCCATTGCAGGCTGACTTTACCGCCCAGCCCCGGTTCGGGTTGCCTCCCCTCACCGTGCAGTTCACCGACCTTTCCGTGGGGGACATCCTCACCTACACCTGGGACTTTGGCGATGGTGAGGGCACGGCCTTGCTGCCAGGCCCCACCCATACCTACAGCGCTTTCGGCTACTACACCGTGTCCCTGACCATCCAGGATGCCCACACGTCCAATATCATGGTGCGACCACGATACATCCACGTGACGGACGTGGTCTACAATGTGTATTTGCCGGTGATTCTGAAAGATTATGTACCGTGACGCCAATTAAGAGCTATAGGGGGAGAATATGAGTAAGGGGAGAATTGACCGCCGTGATTTCATAAAAGGAGCAGTGCTCACCGGTGCGGGCCTGGCCCTGGGAGGGGGTTTGCTTTACGGGCGGCGTTCTCTGGCCGCCCTTCTGGCTGGAGACCAGGGAGCCATCGATCAGGCCATTCATGACCACAAGCTGGGCCAGATAAGCGACGCCGATGCCCAGGCCACCGTTGCTGCCTATATGACAAGTGGTCCGGCTCAGCCCAGAGTGGTCCACGTCCACAGCGACGGCGCCACGTCTTGGAACGGCGAAACTGATTACTGGAACTATGTGAACCAAGACGTGGTGAACGATATGGTAGACCAAGGGGTGATGGTGCTGACCAGCACCTCCACAGTGTCCGACGCCTGGCGGGCGCTGCTCCCCGCTTACCAGACGGGACAGGGTATCGCCATCAAGGTCAATCTCAACAATTCCTGGGCTTGCGACGAAACCGACGGACAGATTGACGCTTTGATCCATCCAGTAAACGCTCTTGTGCGCGGCCTGAAGCTGACTGGCGTAAACGAAGCGGACATTTGGGTTTTCGACGCCAGCAGACGATGGATGCCGGACCGCTACGTGGATGGGTGTCAGTACGCCAATGTGCAGTTTTTCGACAGATTCTGTCGCAACCCGGCCGAGTTTGGAAGCAGTGATCCCAACGCCCACGTTGTCTTCTCTCCCCCTTCCGGCATCCCTGTGCCTTCGACCAGAAAGATCACGGATGTGTTGGTTAACGCTACATACCTGATCGACATGCCAATTATGAAGAATCACACTGGTGCGGGCATCACCCTCGCCTTCAAGAACCATGTTGGAACAGTCAACAACCCCGACTTGCACGATTGGATTTATCTCAATGGAAGCTCTTACAGGACAGATTATAACCCACTTGTGGATCTATATCAGAATCCCCACATTCGAGACAAGACGATCTTGATTATCGGTGATGGGCTGTTTGCCTGCAAAAACCGTCAGGATGGGCGGCCATCATCTTGGGCGACCTTTGGCGGACAGTTGCCCCACAGCATGTTCCTCTCTGCTGACCCGGTAGCTATTGACTGCGTCATGTGCGACTTGTTGGCTGCTGAAACCAGAGATTATGCTGATGACTACTTGCGCTTAGCCAGCAACGCGGGTCTCGGAGTTTACGAACGCGGTGACCCCTGGGGCAGTGGCTACAGCCAGATAGATTATCTGAAGATTGAATTGTGATGTAGGAACGTCGCAATGACCAAACGACTGTTGCTTCTCAGTGGGTTGGCTATCCTGGCCGTGGTCCTGAACCACGCCGGCGGATTTGGGCAAATTGCCTTGTTCTTGTGGGCTGATCGATATCGTGCAGTACCTGTGCCCGACTGGGATCAACTGGGCACTTTGCCCCATTACGTTCTCATAATGGTTAGATCGCTTGGTGCGTTCGCCGTTCCGGCTTTCTTGTTCATCTCGGGCTTTTTTGTCGCTTATGCGGCTCGAGGCAACCACCCTGCTCCAAGTTGGAAGGTGGTGAAAGCGAGAATCGTGAATCTCTTAGTGCCCTACGTCATTTGGTCTGGCATAGTCTTTATCGGCGATGCGTTTCAGGGCATCACGTACGGGCCGTTCGAGTATTTGTTGAGACTCGTGACTCAAGGAGCAAACGGACATCTTTACTATGTTCCCCTTCTCTGCTATTTCTATCTGCTTTCGCCACTGATAACCCCTATTGCCAAGGCTAGATGGCGATTGCTGCTTTCCGTCTCGGCCCTGATCCAACTGGGCACGATAGTCCTGCAATACCTGAGGCTTTTCGGACTGAAAATACCCGGCCTGGACTTGATGATGCGCATCACACCAGACTGGTCTCTCTTAAGGTGGGTGTTTTTCTTTGCGCTGGGCACTGTTGCTGGTTTGCATATCCAGCGATTCAAGGCGTGGCTTGCCGTGCGCAAGTGGAGTCTACTTGCCACTGCGGCCGTTCTATTCCCACTGAACATACTTGAATCCGATGTGCTCCTTCGCACGACCCGAAGCAACTGGGGCGCTTACATCGGCACAATATCGTGCAATCTATTGGCAGTCGCTTTCATCTTGTGTTTTCTGACATTCGCTCAGGTCTCTGTTCCTTTTTCTAGAACTCTTTATCAACTCGGCAAACGCTCGTACGGCATCTATTTGCTTCACCCCTCAATAATAGAGTTCGTCGCTCGGGTCATACGCCAGATCACACCCTCGCTTCTGGCCTATCAGATACTGTTTGTGCCATTGCTTTTTGTCGTTGGACTTGGGGTACCGTTGCTGCTTATGGTCGCCGTGACCAAGTCCCCAGGGCGCAGGTATTATCGTTACCTGTTTGGCTGAACAGGCAAAGCTGCGCCATAGTGATATCTCTATCTACAGAGGAAGAGGAAATGACCAACACAAGTGCAACAGGAAAAACTCGTACCCGCCTCAAGTCGGTAGTGGGCATAGTCGCTGCCATCGTGGTTCTGAGCGTTTTGGCTCTTTTGGCCAGGTATCTGCTCAGTGGCCGTGGCCTGGGCCTGTGGCGTTTCGCACACCTGGGCCGGGCTGTGATTGACAGCCGGTCTGTCTCCAGCTACAGCCACGGCGATTTTACCAACGTCATCTTCCTCCACCACTCCACGGGCCGCAACCTGATCGAGCAGGGTGGCGTCAGGGAGAGGTTTTCGGAGGCAAGTTACGACTTTTGGGATCATGACTACACCTGGCCTGGGCTAAGACGTCCAGACGGAAGTCCCGCTGGCTACAGTTACAACGTCCCAGACGACAACACGGACCCTGATGGTCTGGCTGAAATCTTTGCCCAGCGGACGCGCCGGCTGCCACTGAACGCCTTCAGTGGGCTCTTGCAGCACGAGGTCATCGTTTTCAAATCGTGCTTTCCAGTCAGCCATATCACCAGCGATGAGCAACTGGAACGGTATAAATCTCATTATCTGGACATGCGCGATGTGATGGACGGGCACCCGGACAGGATATTCATCGTCGTGACGCCGCCGCCGTTGAACCCGGCGGCGACGGACGCCGCAGCGGCCGCCAGGGCGAGGGCCTTTGCCGACTGGCTTGGATCTGAGGCGTACTTGAACGAGCATCCTAATGTGTTTACCTTTGACTTCTTCGACCATCTGGCCGAAAGTGATCCGACAGCGCCCGATTACAACATGTTGCACCAGGCCTATCGCGAGGGCTCAGATTCCCATCCCAACCAGAAGGCTAATGAGACCATCGGGCCGCTTTTTGTTGATTTCGTCATGGATGCCGTTCAGAGTTATCGTGAAAAAGTGGAACGCTAAGGAGGCCTGCTTTATGACCTTGGAAACAACATCATCTGCTCAGGTTGGCACATCGCCGCCAAGTCAGGCCCCGACAGAACACACACTGGTGATCGAACCAACTCGAGGTTGGGCCTCCCTGCAACTGCGCGCTGTCTGGCAATATCGGGAGTTGCTCTACTTCCTGGTGTGGCGCGACTTGAAGGTGCGCTACAAACAGACAGTGCTGGGCCTGCTCTGGATCGTGCTTCAACCAGTGGTGAGCATGGTGATATTCAGCCTGCTCTTTGGGGAGTTGCTCAACGTACCCTCGGGCGGCGTGCCCTATCCCATCTTTGCCTACACGGCGCTGTTGCCGTGGAACTATTTTGCCTCGTCGCTGAGCAAGTCGTCCACCAGCCTGGTGGGAAGCACCCACCTGATCACCAAGGTCTATTTTCCACGCCTGATCATTCCTGTCTCAGGGGTGCTTTCTGGCCTGGTGGATTTTGGGATCGCCTTCCTGGTGTTGATCGGGCTGATGGTCTATTATGGTGTGGCTCCCACGCCAGCCGTTGTGCTCCTGCCCGCCTTCTTGCTACTGGCCATGCTGACGGCGCTGGGCTTTGGCCTGTGGCTCTCGGCACTCAACGTTCGCTATCGCGACGTCAATTATCTGATCCCATTCTTGATACAGGTTTGGATGTACCTGACGCCGGTGATCTATGGCAGCACGTTGATCCCGGAGCGGTTCCGGTTTCTGTTGGGCCTGAACCCGATGACCGGTGTGGTGGAGAGCTTTCGCTGGGCTCTGCTGGGCAACCAATTGGCCGACGCTCAACTGCCTGGCGTGTTGTTTGCCGTTTCGATCGCTATCACGCTCCTGGTGCTGATCAGCGGGGCCATCTTTTTCCGCGCCACCGAGCGCACTTTTGCAGACATTGTGTAGGATGCTATGATCGATATTGCGATTCGAGTAGAAAAGCTAAGCAAGCGCTACCGTATTGGCCGCGCCCAACAGCGCCATGACACCCTGCGCGATGCACTGGTGGCCGGCCTGCGCGCCCCCCTGGAGCGTCTGCGGCGGGACGGCCGTGGCCTCGACCGCCCCGCTGAAGACACCATCTGGGCGCTGAAGGACGTGTCCTTTGAAGTCAAATGTGGTGAAGTGCTGGGCATCATAGGCCGCAACGGAGCCGGAAAGAGCACCCTGCTCAAGATCCTGTCTCGTATTACCGAGCCGACAGAGGGTCGGGCTGTCATCGATGGTCGCGTCGGCTCGCTGCTGGAGGTGGGCACTGGATTCCATCCTGAACTGACCGGGCGGGAGAACATCTACCTGAACGGCGCCATCCTGGGTATGCGCAGAGCGGAGATTGACCGCAGGTTTGACGGGATCGTGGCCTTTGCCGAAATTGAAAGATTCCTGGACACGCCGGTGAAGCACTACTCCAGCGGCATGTACGTGCGCCTGGCCTTTGCCGTCGCTGCTCACCTGGAGCCGGAGATCATGTTAGTGGATGAGGTGCTTGCGGTGGGAGACATAGCGTTCCAGAAAAAATGCCTGGGGAAGATGAGCAATGTGGCGAGAGGAGGGCGAACGATATTGTTTGTAAGTCATAATATGGCAGCGATTGCCAACTTGTGTACCCATGCCTTTTTGCTCGAACAAGGGCGCATTACACGGATGGGTAATACACAGGATGTAATAGAGGCATACATTCGATCGTTCCAGTCGTTGAATGGCGCTACGTTGGATCAACGCGAGGACCGTGAGGGAAGCGGGCGTTTGCGTTTCGAGGATATGAGAATTCAAGACAGGCTTGGACGATTGCTTGATGTCGTTACCTGCGGCCAAGACGTAACCTTTGAACTTGCCTACACAACCGATACCAGCATCAGATCGCAGAACGTCGTCATGTCCATTGGATTTTACAATATCTTGGGGCAGCCATTGTTTCTGTGTCGGAGTGATCTTCAGGGTACTGAGTATAGGAATATGCCTGCCCAGGGAACTGTATCTTGCCATATACCCAAACTCCCTCTACCACCCGGTGAGTTCCGTGTCAATCTCCAGTGCGAGGTTAATGGTGTAGTGGCCGACTGGCTCCGAGACGCTTATATTGTTACTGTCATAGAAGGTGATTTTTTCGGATCGGGTCGATTGCCCTCCAGAACACGTGGCGACCTGTTGATAGAACACCAATGGCGACAGCCAGTGGCGGATGCAAAGGAGTAGTGGAAGATGTTTGCCGTGGGATCGAGGGCTCGCTTAATTGCTGGTTTGCTCGGGATTTTCGGCGCAGTTGTTGCCTTTTACGCGCTTGTAGCCTGGCTTTTTCCCAAAGGAGCGGTTGCCGCCTGTGTGGCCCTAGTGGGCTGCATTGTGGTTTATTTTCTGTATCATTGGCAGATAAAGCCACCCGTATATGACCAGCAACTGCGAGAAATACGAGCACTGGTGGTTCTATCGCCCTTGATTCAGGACACTTTCCTACCATTCAGTACATCATGGACTATGGAGTCGGATGTTCTACTAGAGATCCTAAACTACATTCAGACCAGTGACTGTGAGGAAATCGTCGAATGTGGTTCCGGCGTTTCTACAGTAGTGATCGGTAACCTGCTGAAACAACGGAAGCGAGGCCACCTGTATAGTCTCGAGGATGATGAGCAGTGGTGCGGTTTTCTCGCTCAGCTAATTGCCAGTCAGGGACTAGACAAGTACGTCACGCTCGTTCACGCGCCGTTGCAGCGCTGCCCAGATATTGATGCCGATGTAATGTGGTATGCCACAGACAAGGCCAAGTCTGTGTTGCAGACCGTCAAATGCATTGATCTTGTAATCGTGGATGGTCCCAAGTCTGTATATGATCTCTCGCGCGTTCCGGCATTGCCGTTTTTCATGCCTTGGATGGATGCTCACACGTTGTTGGTACTCGATGACGCCAATCGCTCGAAGGAGCAAGCAGTCCTCGCCAAGTGGCAACAAGACTATGATATTGAGATCGACGTGCACTCGCAAACATCGCATGGCCAAGCTTATGTTCGATTGCGGCATAGCAGGTAGCGGAACATGACACACTTCCCGTTGGCCAGTTCACCCTACCTACAACCGTAGGAATATGTCCAGCAAACGATCGACAGCGTTCTAACCCAGACCTGCAGCGATTGTGAGATCATCGTTGTGGATGATGGTTCGACAGACGGTACTGGCGAAGCACTGACGGCACGGTATGGGGACCGCATCCGATATGTCTGGCAGGAAAACGAGGGCGAGGCCGTGGCCTTTTGGGGCTCAGTTCCCCATGCTGTAGTGGCAGCTACAATGCAACAAGCAAGGGCATTTGCACAGCACTCACTGCAAACCAGCTATGGCGACTCTGAAGGAACACCAGTTGCCGTGTTGGAAGCACGTGTAGCGGGGTTACCTAGAGAACCCGCCCTCGCAAATCAGCTTGGATGGGCAGCCAGGGAGCGAATCGCAAGCGAGTTTTCGATGGACAAGAGCATCAACAACCTGTGACGGATTATCGAGTCGACCATAACACGCTCTTATTGAGGGCTGGCAGCGGTGGCGGGGCTCCGGTTCGTTGGCCCGCTTGCCACCACAAGTTCAATGTCAAATCGTCCGCAATCTGAAGGTTAAATGATGTCGTCAGTTAGGCAGCTAGCAAAAACCATAATTCCAAGTCGCTATTACTCCCTACTTCAAAGGTCGTACCGAAAAGTGCGCCAATTCGTTCTCTATCACCGTGCAGCTAAAGCGATACGTTATTTTGGAATCTCGCATTACTGCCCTATCTGCAAAAGTCACCTTCGGAGATTTCTTGCCTTCGGAGTTAAGCCAAGACCAAATGCACTTTGCCCTGTTTGCGGATCACTTGAACGACATCGTCTATTGTGGCTGTTCATGCACCAGAGAACAAATCTGTTTTCTCCTCCTAGAACGAGAATGCTCCATGCTGCTCCTTTACCTTGCTTGACAAGCATGTTTCAAAAACGCGAAGTTATAGATTACATCAGTACGGACTTGGCTCCGTATGCAGATCTCCAGATGGATTTGACAAGCATTTGCTTTGCGGATGAAGTATTTGATGTTGTCCTCGCTTCACACGTAGAAGTATTTGATGTTGTCCTCGCTTCACACGTATTGGAGCATATCGTGGATGACAGGAAGGCGATGCGAGAAATATCAAGAGTGCTCAAAACGGATGGATGGGCCATACTACAAGTTCCCATAAACGCGGAAGTCACATACGAGGACCCAAGTATTGAAAATCCAATAGAACGCGAGCGTGTTTTCGGCCAATTTGACCATGTGCGTATTTACGGCAAAGATTACTACGACAGGTTAAGAGAAGCAGGTTTCACCGTTCATAGAGAAAAGCTGCCGACGCAACTAAATCAATCAACGGTTCATAGACTTGGTTTGTTGCAAGACGAGGAAATCATTCTTTGCACTAAAGCTTTGACGGGGCCATTTGAGTCGTGCCTTGCCAGTCCAGCAAAACCCCGATGAATCTTTACCGCAAGGGTCAAAACGCTTGTCACTTTGCAGGGTCAAACACCTGACGCAATACGGCAGCAGCAGTTCGCGCTGCTTAACCCGGCAACTGATGAATCTTGGTTTGAAGGAATTCCCCATATGACTGTGAGCGTCATCATTCCCACCTATAACCGCAAAGCGTATGTCAAAGAGGCAATAGAAAGCGTTCTAGCCCAGACCTACAACGATTGTGAGATCATCGTTGTGGATGATGGTTCGACAGACGGTACCGGTGAGGTACTGCAGGCTCGCTATGGCAACCGGATTCGTTACGTGTGGCAGGAAAATCAGGGAGAATCTATAGCCCGAAGTCACGGCATTGAACTGGCCAGAGGTGAATTCATCGCTCTGCTGGACTCCGACGACCTCTGGCTGCCTGGGAAGTTGGCACGGCAGGTATTGATGCTAGGTGCGAGTCCTGGCATCGGCATGGTCTTCTGTCAGGCATGGATCATAGATGGCCACGGACAGCGGATTGCTGAGGCCCCCTATGGAGCCAGTCTTGGAAGCAGTGACCTCACGCTGGAGAAGTTGTGCTTCCAAAACAGCATCTCTGGGCCTAGCACGACCCTAATTCGCCGTGTGGTTTTTGAGCAGATCGGCGGATTCGACCCGAACATCCATTTCGGGGAGGATTGGGATTTCTGGTTGCGGATGGCTTTGCACTATCAGTTGGCCTTCATCCCGGAGCCGCTGGCTTGCGTTCGACGCCACCGAGGTACCCAATCCTACTATCCCTCTCCAGAGCGAAACGCTCAGCGCCTCGCCGATCATTTGACCGTTCTCGAGAAAGCATTTGCTTCCTGGCCGGGGGAGCCATCGGCAGATCTGCGGCATCGGGCGATCGCTTACCAATACGCACAGGCATTCCTGGCAGAGGAAGCGGTGGGGAATACCGACGCGGCAATGCAGGATTTGTTGGCGGCCTTTCAACTGGCCCCCGATTTACTGCAAGACATGGACACATTTGGGAAATATCTCGTGAACCATGCTGCCATTATCGCAGAGCAGGCCGGTGAGACCGGCCTGGGCCAGGCAGTGGACTATGCGCAACGAGTATTGGAGCGAGTGGTTGCTTTGGGGATCGAGGACAGAGCCTTCGAGAAGAGAGTAACAGCAGCCGTACATGCTACTTTGGGATTCATCGCTCATGAGTGCCATGGTAATCGTGTTGCACGGCATCATTTCCTGCAGGCTATCCGTCGTGACCCAAGCTGGCTGCACAACCTGGGTCTCCTCTCCATTGTGGCCGAATCCTTCGTCGGCAAACACACCATGAATTCGGCCCGACGGGTTGCCAAGTGGTTTATGGGAGGAGCCCAGGGTGGGGGAGTATTGGCATGAGATTCAGTCGCCCTGTGCTGATTCTTTTGATCGTTGCAGCGTGTGCTATCTTCCGCTACGGCGTCGGCTACGCGCAAGGGATCATCACCGAATGGAGTAGACCCATCGACATAACACAGCCGTCGAGCTCAGATACAGATGCCTTTGGTGTGCTCCTTTGTGATCAATATCAAAACGTCCACCTATTGTGGTCTAGCGTGTTAGAGAATAGGGCTGCTATTTTCTATCGAAATGACGTCAACGGCGACTGGTCCACTCCGATGGATGTGTTGGCGTTTTCCGTTCATTTTGCAGGCAGACTAAGGGCAGCAATTGATAACAATGAGAACGTCCTGCATCTAGTCTGGGTGGATCAGGCCATCAATGGGAATCTGTATTATAGCCAGGTGTCCCTGCTGAATGCCCATGACCCTAGATCCTGGTCGCCTCCGCGTGTTCTTGCTCAGTATACGGGAGCTGGGTCAATCGAGGTTGATTCGGCCGGCATCATCCATCTGGTGTATGGTGTCTCTGACGGAGAAGGCTTGCAGCCTACGGCTTACTACATCAGGTCGGAGGATGGCGGGATGACCTGGTCTATTCCAGTTGCCGTCTTTTCTACCACCGTTTCCCTCCCATCCTCAATGTACGCCAGAATTGCCGTAGATGATGCTGGCCGTCTTCACGTGGGGCTGACGCTGCGTTCCCAGGAGTATGGCGTCTATTCCGAAGTCGGATACGTGCGTTCATTGGACGGCGGTCAGACCTGGAGTTCGTACGTGGAGATCGATGCAATGGGGACCACCTTTCAGGGAGTCTCTACGCTTGTGCCGTATGCGTTCGGTGAGGACGAAATCCACCTGACCTGGCACGATCCCCGGCGAATGCACCAGTGGTCATTTGACGGTGGCGACACGTGGAGCAACCCGATCGAGATCATGCACCTGGGGGCTGCCTTTGGCGGTCCTAATCAACTGGTGAAAGACAGTGCTGGTACGTTGCGCGTGGTGACAGCGGTGGGCGGCGGTGTGTACTCTGCTGCATGGCACGATGCACAATGGGGACTCCCGGAGCGCATAGACGATCGTTTCATCGATCCACATGGCCAAAACATGATTGTCTGTCAAGGGAACCAACTGCACGTGGTGTACTACGATCGCCTTGGAGATAATAGGGTTTGGTATGCCAGCCGGCAGGTAGACGCACCACATGTCGAGCGTCAGTTGCTGCCGCCCCCTC
>Ga0209121_10001635_pt1 | contig 23469 bp, 23 predicted proteins | sample Cruoilmetagenom3_FD_187292 | JGI IMG/M metagenome (GOLD analysis project Ga0209121, IMG submission 187292) | Oil polluted marine microbial communities from Coal Oil Point, Santa Barbara, California, USA - Sample 3 (SPAdes) (version 2) | ecosystem: Environmental > Aquatic > Marine > Oil seeps ... | reverse complement strand
ACCATACAGTAATCATACAATTCTGTAAATCAAAAAATCGTAACAACTTTAAAATAAGTTAGTTACGATTTTTATTTGCGGAGAATGAGGGATTCGAACTTAATGAACTAAGTTTATCTTAAAATGTTGATTTATATACTATTTAATAGCTATTTAATTGAATTTTGTTTATCATTGTACATTAGAAAATACAATCATAAACAAAAGATATAGCACCTAAAATAGCACCTATATAAAATATGCATCATTCTTTTAAATTAAAATATCCAAAAGGAGATAAGGAAACTTTAATATATTTCACGTCTTTTTTTAAAAACGAAGGGAAATCCTTTATTTATTCTACAGGAGAGAGAATTCATCCGAATCAATGGGATTTTAAAGATAAGCAACCTATAAATTTACATGGTAGAGATAGTGAAGCAAAAAACAGAAAATCTATAAAGAACGTGTTATCTAAATATTCTAATAAATTTATAGAAGTTGTAAATAGGTATAAAACTATTAATGACGAACTAACACGTGAAAAGCTAAAAGATGAATTTAATGTAGAGTTTAAAAACAGTATTAGCAGAGCTAATGATTTTTTTAGTGTATATGATGCTTTTTTAAGTGTAAAAAGAGATGATCAATCTGACTCGGCGAATAGTGAATCTACTATAAAACGGTATGAGTATAATAAAACACTCTTAGAGTTATTTGTTGAAAAATCAGGATATAATTTGAGGTTAAATACTATAAATAAAGATTTTTATAATAGTTTTATTAAATTCTGTGTTGAATTAAAAAAACATTCTGCTAATACTTTGGCGAGGAATATAGGTCTCTTTAAAACATTTATGATTTGGGCTTATAAAAATAATTATACTTATGATAATCAATTTAAAGAATTTAAAAATATTAAGAGATTTGCTACAGATGAAATCGCCCTGACGCTTGATCAAGTTAAAGAAATTTATGTATTTGATTTGAAAGAAAATGAAAAGTTGATAAAAATTCGAGACCTTTTTGTTATGGGTTGTTCCACCGGTTTGAGGTTTGGGAACTATTCTAAAATAAAAAAAAGTGATATTAGAGATGGTTTTATTAATGTTATTGATGTAAAAGATAAGAACAAGTCTTTATCGATACCTTTAAATAAATTTTCTACAGAAATATTAGAGAAATATGATTATCAGTTACCCCAAATATCTAATCAGAAGTTTAATGATTATGTTAAGGATTTATTTAAATTAATGGAATATACAGAGGTTATTAAAAAGACAATGCGTTATGGAAACGAAATAGTAGAAACTACAGCTCCAGTGTATAAAAGAATAAGTTCTCATACTGCTCGTAGAACATTCATTACAGTTATGAAAAATAAGAATGTGCCAGATAAAGTAATAATGAGTTATACAGGACATAAAAGTTTGCCTAATTTTATTATGTATTACAAACCAAATGAGGAGCAAAGAATTAATTTTATGGAAGGAGTATGGAATTAAATAATTTACAAAAGAATGTAATACCTTATTCAGACGAATATTATTATATATCAAATATTGAAATTAAAAAGCAAATAAATCCTGTTGAAGCAGTAATGTTTTTTATATTTTACTTTTTTAAAGATGGTGGGATTAGTAAAATGATGTCTGATTTTTTGAAAGATGTTGAATCTAAGGTCCTAAATAAATGTAAAAACAGGCAATTAACTAAAGTAGAATATGAAGATTATAAGGTGACTTATGGTAATTTTTATTCTAAATTTAAATACTATTATTCAAAAAGTTTAAACGGTGAAAGAGAAAATTTTCAAGAGCATAAAAATTGGATATTGAACACGATACTAACTGAAATTAAAAAATCAAATAATATTATTGAGAAGTATTCATTAATCCAAGATTTTAAAAGTGGGCTTTTTGAAACATTAGAGTTTATTCATTTAATTGGTGGATATGAAAAAATATTAAAAGAAAAAGAAACTGAGGAAAAAACAAAACTGAGGGAACTTGAAGTGATAGAAAGAAAAAGGCAAGAAAAAATAGAACTTGAAGAATTGGGAAAAGTTCTATTAGAAAAACAAAAACAAGAGGAAGTACTATTAGATAAACAAAACCAAAAAATTGAATATATAATTTTAGAAAAATTAGATAATATTATAACTAAAGTAGTCCCTTCTGAGAAAGAATTAAAGATAAATTTAGATGATGAAAAAGATGTATTGCAAATCTTTAAGGGTTTTTTCAATAATGACACTTTATCGGATAAGTTATTTGTAGCTTTAAATGATTTTGGTGTAATCAATTCAGATTTAAATTTTATAGATAAGGATAAAACATTTTTTTCCATGTTTATAATTGCTATTGATGAAATGAAATTTTGTGAAAATTTAGAGAATAAGAGAAGTAAACTTCTTGAAGCAGGTAAGGAATTATTTAAAGTTAAAGTGACGTATTCTCATTACAATAACTGTAGAGATGTTTTTTTAGATAAGAGTAGAATTATGAGTAAAAGTCAGAAAAAACATTTGAATTATTTCAAAAGTATATTTAAAGATATAAATATGAATAAAACTGACGCTTGAAACACTTGAATTCAACTATTTTCAAGTGTTTTAATGTATAATATTGCTGGATTAATATATAAATTATCCAGTTATGACAAACAATTCAAATCCATTTGATCCAATTTACAAGGAGTTATATCATGTACATGAAAAATTAGATAAACTTCTAAATCCTCCACCAGATAATTCTACCAAATATTATAAAGTTAATGAGAGCGCCAAAATTTTGCGCTGTACACGTGCTACTGTTATTACTAGAATAAATGAAGGTATAATTAAGGCAAAAGCAAATACAATTCCTTATTTAATTCCTCATTCAGAATTGTTTGATTCTGACAATGTGGCAAAATCAATTAAAAAACATAAAAGAAAATGATAGTAGTTCGAGCTACTATCATTTTTGTTTTTTCTAAAAATTTAAGTCTAATCTTAAATCGTATAATACAAATATACGGTTTTTAAATTATCTATTAATATGGACAAAAAAAAACTATATGTAAATGATGAATTACTAAACGACTCAGTATATGATTGGATTCATAAATACGTTGATGAAAGGTATAACATCGTTTTTAACATGATAACACACGAGTACCTTATTAAATACAAAAGCTCTACCAGATGGGATATTCTTAATGAAATGTCATTAAGAATTGAACTAACCAAAAAGAAACTTAAATTTAAAAAAATTGACTTAGAAACATATTTAGGATCTAATTACATAAAACATATTAATCCTCTAAAGGAATATTTTAAAAACCTAAATAAGTGGGACGGAATAGATCATATAAATAAACTTACCTCTTATATTCCAACGGATGACAATGTGTTTTTTGAATATCATTTGAAAAAATGGCTTGTAAGGAGCGTAAAAACAGTATTAGAAGAAAATTTCTACAATAAGCAATGCCTTGTTTTTGTACAAGAAGAACAAAATTCTGGAAAGAGTACTCTATGTAGGTTTTTTTGTCCTCCTGAATTAAAAAAATATTTAGCAGAAAACATTAGTGATGATAAAGACGGATTAATCCAATTGTGTAAAAACTTTCTAATCAATTTAGATGAATTAGATATGATCCCAAGGAGGTACATCGATGCTTATAAATCAATGTTCTCCAGGCCACACGTAAATATTAGACTACCCTACGCAAAAAACAATTCATATCAAACACGAAATTGCTCCTTTATTAGCTCAACTAATCTCATAAATTTTTTGAAAGATGAAACAGGTAATGTAAGGTGGGTTTGTATAGAGCTCATAGGTCAAATTGACTTTGATTACTCAAAACACATAGATATCAATAAAGTTTGGGCTCAAGCTTTCCACTTAGCTTATAATGATGAAGGGTATAATTGTGATTTAACGGTAAATGACAGAAAAGAAAATGAAAAAAGAAATGAAAGATACAAACACTTCACTATTGAAGAAGATTTAATAAATCAATTATTTGAAAAATCAGATGATAGAAATGATTTTATGACAACCACAACAGTTACAATGTTAATTAAAAAAGAATATTCATCAGTTAACCATATAATGATTGGAAAAGTTCTAAGAAAATTGAAGTATAAAAGAATAAATAGTCGAACTACAGGAGTTAAGGGCTACTTAATAAAACTGAAAAAAAATTAAATATTTCTCCAAATATCTTACCCATCTTACCTATTTCATCTAAAAGGTAAGATAGGTAAGTTAAAATCACAAAAAGATAAAAAAATGTATAATCAAAAAATCAACTGTCAAGAAGCTAAAAAATTTAAAATAGAAGATTATTTTAATAAAAAAGGATATCCTTCAAAATCAAAATCTAAACACTCAGGAATGTATTTGGCTTTTTGGAGAAATGAGAAAACACCTAGTGTAAAGGTAGATTACACTAAAAATCGATTCTATGATTTTGGAACAGCTGACAAGGGTGATATTATCAATTTAATCCAAATTGCAGAAAATTGTTCCGTAAGTCAAGCTTTAGAGATTTTAAATGAAAATAAATTTTCTTTTCACCAGCAACCTAAAATAATTAATCCAATTTATGAAAAAAGCTATTCAATAACTAGAGTTACTGAATTAACAAATCCTAACTTAATTAACTACTTAAATAATCGTAAAATTGATATTGAACTAGCAAAAAAATATTGTTTCCAAGTCCATTACAAGTTTTCTGGCAATAGAGAATACTATGGAATTGGGCTTCTAAAGGACTTTGGAGGGTTTGAAATAAGAAACAAATATTTTAAAGGCTGCTTAGGAAAGAAAAATATTACAACCATTAACAACAATTCTGAAGTAGTTTCATTATTCGAAAGTTGGTCTGATTTTCTTTCTTACTTGACTCTCAATAAACACAATTTGAAAAACGAAAATTATATCATTTTAAATTCAACTTCTCTAGTTAAAAAAGCTGTTGAATTAATCAGCAATTTTAAAAAAGTTAAATGTTTTTTTGATAATGATGCTACTGGAAAAAAAACTACTCAAATTATTAAAGAGAATTGTATTAATGAGTTTGAAGATTGCAGTTTTATCTATAAAAACTTTAACGATTTTAATGATTTTTTAATAAGCTTAAAATAACACTTTAAGGAGTATTTCAAGATGTGTGACTGTTGCCACAAACTTGCTTTTTCTCCCGGTGGTCTCAAAAGAAAATGAAAAAAGAAAATATAAAATTCAGATGTACTTTATTTGAAAAAAAGATTTTAAAAATTAAAGCTAAAAGAGCAGGAATAACTATGAGTGAATTTTGTAGAAAAGCAGCATTTGAAATTAAAATAATTGAACGCTTAACAGATGACCAAATTGAGGTTTATAAGATGTTAATTACTTATCACAATAATTTTAAAAGTATAGGAAATATGTTTAAAAAGAAAGATCCAAAATTAAGTAACGAAATATACAAATTAGCTGAAGAAATAAAAAGTCATTTAAACAATTTTAACTGATGGTGGGTTTAGGAAAAAGCATCTCACATACAAAAGCATCCATGGAATACGGGTGGAATCAGGAGAAAGATGCTGAAATTGTTTATAAGCAAAATTTGATTGGAGAAAATCCAAATGAAATCACGAAAGAGTTCAAAATGATACAATCTCAAAATGGAAACTGTACTGTAAATACGCTAAGTTTTGTTTTAAGCCCAACTATTGAAGATGGTAAAAAATTGGATGATGATGATCTTACTAAAATAACAGATGAATTTATAAAAGATTTAAACCTCGGTGACGATAGGCAGGCCATAGGATTTGTACATAATGATAAAAACCATAAACATATTCACCTGTATATCAATCGAATAGACTTTAAAGGGAAGGCGTATAATGATAGTTTTATTGGTAAAAGAGCTCAGAAAGCAGCTGAACGAGTTGCTATTAAATTAGGACTACAAACTGTTAAACAAGTCAACGAACAAAAGCTTGAGAATACCAAATCCATTAGGAATGAAATAAAACTAAAACATGAATTCTGTTTAATAAACATAAAACCAATTAATTTTCAAGACTATGTAGATAAAATGAAGACATTAGATGTCGAAGTTGTGCCTGTTATCAGTAAAAAAAATCAACTTCAAGGCTTTAGGTATAAATACAAAAATACGAACCTAAAAGCAAGTGAAGTTTCGAGAGACCTATCTATCAATAAATTCAGTAAATATTTTACCAATAAAAGAGACTTCTCAAATTCTTATAAATTGAATAATGGAATTTTAATTAATCATAAAGTAGTTCAACTTCCTCTTTCAATAATAAACAATAATCCAAATAAAAATAATAACCATAAACTTTAAAATACACATTAAAAATGGCAAAACTTGAAGAAATAGCAGAATTATTAACTGAAGAAATTTTATCATTTCAAAAATTGGTAGAAGAGTTAAAAAACCAACAAGAATTACTATCTAATAAAAAAATTATAATTGATACTACATCTATTGAAATTAAACTTAAAGAAAGTATATCTACTCTAGAGCAGATCAATTCTCATCATATAAAGGAAGTTAAAACCTTAAATAATAGAATAAAAAACTCATTCACAATCCCAAAATGGGTGTTGATAGGAAATTTTACCATAATAGCTTTATTGCTTGTAAGCCTTTCTTTCAATATATATTTTGATAAAAAAATGGAAAAAGTAGAAAAAGTTGCTTTTCAAAACGGAGTAGATTCCTTCAAAGATCATTTGCGGAAATTCTTTGAAGAAGATCCTAGTTCTTACAAAAATTATAAAACCTGGGATAAAAATTTAAAGAAATGAAAATTATATTAATCACACACCAAAAAGGTGGTGTTGGGAAGTCAACACTCGCTTTTAATCTAGCTCAAAATATCAGTAGCAATGCTAAAGTAGCTGTGCTTGATATGGATGTACAAGGGAGTTTAGCTCAATTAAAAGATTTAGTGACAGATTTTGAAATCATCCCATACCAGGATAAGATTGAAAAAATTAAAGATTTAGAGTACGATTTCATATTTATTGATACGCCTCCATATTTATCAAATCACTTGTCAAAACTGATTCAAATTGCAGATTTAATTATAATACCAACCAAAGCAGGTTTTTTAGATTTACTAGCTATAGAAAGCACCATTAATTTAATTGAAACAGAAAATAAAATTGGACAAGCAATGGTGGTTTTTAATATGATTAAAGTGAATACTACTTTAACAATTGATATACTTATCGGATTAGAAGAATACAATATAAAAATTGCAAACACTCATATAAGCGACCTTGTTTCTATTACACGATCTGTATTAGAAAAAGGGATAAAAAATGATAAAAACGCTCAAAATCAATTAGTTAATTTAACGAAAGAAGTGTTAACTGCACTTCTATAAAAATACAATGCTATAAATCTATAATTATATATAAATATGGAAAAAACAGATTTCAAAAACCTTATTAACGAGGTTAAAGCTACAAAGAGTAATAAAACCATACAAAAAGTAACACCAGTAAGCTCAAAAACTATTGATGAAACTCAGTTTTCATTTTATATTGAAAAAGAGCTTCTTAAAAAACTAAAATTAAAGGCATTACAAGAAGATGAAAGCATTAAAAATACCATCATTAAAGCAATCGAAAATTATTTAGAAACAAATTAATAATAAAAATAATCTGTTTATCTTGCCATAGTTTTACAGATGTAAAAAACAATAGCATATAAAGCGTTTAGCTTTTGATTAGGTAACAAAAATCGACAATTTTAATACACCAAAATCAAAACTAAGACGCCCACGCCTAGCGTGGGCTGTTCTTAATTGGTGTAGGGTGTTTGTCGATACCTTGTTACTTTAAGATACAGTTCCACGCTTTTTTTATTCTTTAAAATTATGAAAGAAACAAATTTCCACTCCAAGTATCTAATTGAAATTCTAAAAGAACGCTATGAAGCTCGTGATTCAATATTTACAGATTTTTCCAATGTTATAAACAATGAGATACTAGCTTTTAAAGTCATTATATTTATTTCACAAATTGAAGTTTATTTTTCAAATGAAGATTTAGACTTCAGAAAAAAAGTAATACCAGGATATTGTCTTTTTGCATTAGAAGAAACTGCTATTAATCCAAAAGCAGATTTACTTGAAGCCTTTTTAAAAAAACATGAAGTAACTCCATCTAAAGGATAGCATTAATTTAGGATTGCAAAACATTTATATAATTATAGAAATGTAGAATTATATTTTAATTTATTATATTCAACTTCAAAAAAAAAGCTATGATTACAATTGATGATAAATTATACATTACAAAAGAGGTAAATAGTATTGTAGTAAGTTATGCTAAAGAAATAGTATTACGTCAATTATTATTAGAATTTAGTTTTAAAACCAAAAAAGACAAAAAAGTTACTGATCTTTTGGGAACTGTAAGTTATTATAACGGAGACCTTCCTCCAATAGATATTCAATTAGAATTAGCAAAATTAGTTAGTTCTTTTATCAAAAAATTGAATAAAGAAAAACTCACATCATTGTACTTTTGGGTTATAAATGAAAAATATTTTAAATATATCGATGACGTTAATGCTGAGTATGATTTAGAAAATGATACTATAGAAAACGATAATTTTAAATTTGGAAGAGAACTTGCCCTTAAATTATATGAACCTGAAGCTACTGAATTAAAAAATGATCTTAACAATGAATTAGAGGGATTACTTATAAATTTCGCATCAGAGCTTGATTTGTCAAATATAAATAAGCATACAAAAAAAGAAATTTTAGAAACAATTGATAATTATTGTAGTTAATTTTTCAGCTGTACTAAAACTTATATTTTTATATAAAACTATATTTATATAAAAATATAAAAAGATTTCTTAAATTTATATCTTCAACTATATCTGTTGAAGATATTAGTAGTTGCTAAAAAAAGAAAATTATTTAATGGCATTATATCAAACCTCAGTACTTAAAAATTATCTTAATAGACAAGATGAAGTTATTGTAAGTAAAGCATATAAAAAATATGTGAAGTATTTTCATAACTCTACCATTCAAGAAAACATTAAAAAATCTAAAGAAGAAGAATATCAAGGTATTTTTTTAACTGAATTATTTGTAAATATTTTAGGGTACACGCTAAAACCAATGCCTAATTTTAATTTAGTTGCCGAAAAGAAAAACCAAACCAACTCTCAAAAAGCTGATGGAGCAATCTTAAAAAACAATTCAGTAATTGCTGTTATAGAGTTAAAAGGTACTAAAACCAAAGATTTAGAAAGCATTCGTAAACAAGCTTTTGATTACAAAGCAAATCAAAAAGGGTGTGTATTTGTAATTACTTCAAATTACGAAAAACTTCGATTTTATATTAATGATGCTACAGAGTACGAAGAATTTAATCTTTTTACCCTTTCCATTAAAGAGTTTGAGTTACTTTACTTATGTTTAAATAAAGAAAACATACTTACTAAAATTCCTTTAAAAATAAAGGAAGAATCCGTAACGGAAGAAGAAAAAATTACAAAAAGTTTTTATGCAGATTACTCTTTATTTAAGCGTGAATTGTATAGAGATCTTGTAAAACAAAATGCGAAAGAATTAAAAGCGATTCGTCATTCTGAATTGGTTTCAGATGAAAAAGAATTACTTCAATTAGAAAAAAATGTAAAGCTTACACTGTTTAAAAAATCGCAAAAATTAATTGATAGATTCCTATTTATATTTTTTGCTGAAGACAGGGATTTATTACCACCAAATTCAACCATTCAAATTTTAGACAAATGGAAAAATGATATGGAATTTGGCGATGAAAAACCGCTTTACAATTTATTTAAACAATATTTTAACTACTTAGATTCAGGAAGAAAACAAGTTGGTAAAAGAGCAGAAATTTATGCTTATAATGGTGGTTTATTTAAACCTGATACAATTTTAGATACCGTTAAAATTGATGACGATTTACTTTATAAACATTCCAGAAAATTAGCTAAATACGATTTTGAAAGTCAGGTTGATGTAAATATTTTAGGACACATTTTTGAAAATTCTTTAAACGAAATTGAAAGTGTAAATGCTGAAATTGAAGGTGATGATTTTGACAAACAAAAAAGCAAACGTAAAAAAGATGGTGTTTTTTACACGCCAAAATACATTACTAAATACATTGTTGAAAATACTATTGGTAAATTATGTGACGAGAAAAAGCAAGAACTTGGTTTTAAAGAAGAAGAATATTATAAAAGCAGAACCAATAGACACGAAAAAACACTTAAAAGTTTAATTCTTGTGTTAGATGATTATAGAGATTGGCTTCTTCAACTTACTGTTTGCGACCCAGCTTGTGGTTCTGGCGCATTTTTAAACCAGGCATTAGATTTTCTAATTAAAGAACATAAATATATTGACGAACTAAAAACCAAATTATTAGGTGGTGGTTTTATGCTTTCTGATATAGAAAATACCATTTTAGAAAACAATATTTATGGAGTAGATTTAAACGAAGAATCTGTTGAAATAGCAAAACTATCTTTATGGTTGCGTACAGCACAACCAAAACGAAAATTAAACGATTTAAGCAATAACATTAAATGCGGTAACAGTTTAATTGATAGCAAAACTGTTGCTGGTGACAAAGCTTTTAATTGGCAACAAGAGTTTCCTCATATTTTTAAAAAAGGAGGTTTTGATGTGATTATTGGAAATCCGCCCTATGTAAATTTAGAAAGAATGAAAGATGTTTCATTAGCTATTGAAAAAATGGGTTATGAAACATATAATAAAAGAGGCGATTTATATATTTTATTTGTTGAAAAGGGGTTTAATTTAATAAAGGAAAAAGGTATAATTTCTTACATTATGCCTAACAAATGGCTACAAGCGGGATATGGCAAAAATTTAAGAGAATATTTTTTAACTAAAGAGTTAATCAAATTAATTGATTTTGGAGATTTACAAATATTTGAAGGCGCAACTACATATCCTTGCATTTTTATAGCTAAAAACAATAAACCCAAATCCAATTTTTCAGTTTCTGTTTTAAAATCAACCAATTCATTTGATTTTGACAGTATTGTAACCAGTACAGCTGAAACCTTTGAAATTAAACAATTTGGTGGTGATACTTGGGTCATTTCATCTAAAAATGAAAAAAATCTATTAACTCGTTTAAAGCAAAATAATAAGTCTTTAGAGGAATTTGTAAATGGAGAAGCTAATTACGGAATTAAGTTTGGATTAACAGAAGCTTTTTTAATTGATAATGAGAAAAAAAACGAGCTAATAAATGAAAATTTAAATTCAGAAAAACTTATAGGGTCAATATTACGAGGTAGAGATTTGACAAGATATGGCAAACCAAATAAAAAAGATTTAGATAGCATTATTCTAGCAAATTTTGGTAGTTACAAGTTTATTGAAAATGAATATCCAGCCATTTATAATCATTTAATTCAATATGAGGACAAATTAAAAAAGAGGGGTCAATGCAATGGTAGTAAAGAAACTTCTGAAAAACCTTTTACTGGTCAGCATCATTGGTTAGAATTAGATAACAATCCATCATTAGAGTATTTAAGCCTATATACTAGACCAAAAATTATGTATCAAGCTTTCCAAGTAAAACCTTGTTTTATTTTTGATGAACAAAACTTATATTGTAATAATTCAATGTGGATTATTCCAACTGATAATAAAGCATTGCTTGGGGTGTTAAATTCTAAAATGGGTTGGTGGTTAATAACCAAATATTGTACACAAATACAAAACGGTTGCCAGTTAATATGGAAGTATTTTGGTCAAATACCAATACCTGAACTTTCAAATTCCAATCTAACAATTGCAGTTGAAAATATAATTTCCTCAAATGAAGAATTACAAGAAATATCCCAAAAATTTCAACGTAGTTTAGAACGTAAATTTGAGTTAGAAACCTTACCCAAAAAATTACAAGATTGGTATTTGTTAAGCTATGCAGAGTTTATAAAAGAACTTGCTAAAAAGAAAATTAAACTAACACTTAGTCAAGAAGCTGAGTGGGAAGATTATTTTTTACAGGAAAGCAAAAAAGCCTTGGACATTAAAGCTAAAATTGATAAAACTGATGAAGAAATTGATGCAATGGTATATGAGCTGTACAACCTTACCGAAGAGGACATTCAAATAGCCGAAAATTCATAAAGAATAATAATGTAAGGGTGTAAGTTAAAATTGTAGAACAGAATTAAAATTTAAAAATATGAATTTCTCAAGAGGGTCAGTATGGAGGAAATGGGATTTACAAGTACAAACAATAGTTGATGATGGGTATATATCACTTCAAGAATACTATGTAAAAATCAAAGAAGAATTTCCAGATAAATGGCAAGAATATATTAATAAAGTAGGAGGAGAGGAAAATGCACTTTTATTCGATAGTAAAGATTATTTCAATGACACAAAAATTGATATAAAAACTAGATGTATTGATTATGTAAGAAATTTATTTACATACGTTAGTGTTTTTAACGAAGATGTTGGAGTCATTGGTATTACAGACCATAATTATCATCACGATAATTTAATTGATGAATTTATAAATTATTCTGAAAAATCGAATTTAAAGGCACTTGCAGGGGTTGAAATAAATGCGTCAGGAGTTCATATGCTTGTTTATTTTGAAAACCCTCCATATTCTAAAGGTACTTTTTCTGAAGGTATTAAGACATTTCTTTCAAGTATTGATGTACACCAACCTAAAAATAATGGAGTTCTAACTGTTTCTGGAAAATCAGTGAATGATGTTATAAAGGAAATAACTAAAGAAAAAGGAATTTATATATTCCCTCATTGCAATTCGAATAATGGATTATTTCAAGAAAGAGGAAAAACTGATAGAACGCATTTAGCGGATATTTTTAATCTTAAAAAAAGAATTTTTCTACAATCCAATAATAAAGAAAATGCTGAAAAGACTATAAACTATATCACAGGCTCTCCTATTTTAAATAGTGAGCCAATTTTTTCAACATCACAGGATAGTAGATGCTTGAATGATATCGCTAAACCTGATGATAAAGCAAATTACACTTGGATAAAAGCTGACCCAACATTTGAAGGCTTACGACAAGTTTTATATGAACCAGTTGAAAAAATTTGTATAGAACAAAAAGATCCTTATCTCGATGTTGACAAAAAATACTTTTCACAAATATCAATAGAGAACGATATTAGTTTGTTTGAAGATGATGTAGATTTAAAGCTTACTAAATATGAAATCCCCCTAAATCAAGGATTAGTTAGCATAATTGGGGGAAGGGGAGAAGGAAAAAGTATGTTGATAGATTATTTATCAGCTATATTCAAGAAAAGTACTAAACAAAGCTTTAAATCAAATAATGATTTTAAAATCAATTATGTCAAATCAAGTTTATCGGATGAGAAGATAATATATTCAGCTAATACATTGGATGAGAATCTTGATTATTTATATGTACCTCAAAATGAACTAAAACAAGTTACAAATCCTGAAACTCCTGAAAAATTAAAAGAGCATTTATTTAAACTTTTGGGAATTGAAGAAGTTAGTTTTAGTACGCAATTAGAAACAAAAATAATAGATTCTCTAAAATTTATTTTAGGCTTTAAAAATTGGTTGTTGGAGAAAAACGATAAAAATATTTATATCAATTCTAAAGGTAGAATAAATGAGGAATTGAAAAACATTAATGAACTTTTAGAGAATCTATCTACAGCCAAAACAAAATCTAAATTAGAAGATTACACAGATAATCTTTCAAAAGTTCAGGAAAACTTGTCTGAGATTGAAAAAATAGACCATCTTAAAAGTGTGTTAAATTCATTTGAAGAAACTTATACTGAAAAAAATAAGAAGTTAAAAAGACCAATCCGTAATATTGACTTTACTAATTTATTAAATGACTTAAAAAGTAGAGAAAGATTCTACTCTGCAACAATAAATAAATCTAAAAAGAATAATTTTAGTATTAGCCAAGCAATAAGGTCTTTTTACAAAGGGGATATGGAAAGTTTATTGCAAGATTCAGAATCATACCAAATAAAAAAATCATCCCTTGAAACTCAATTACAAGCTCATAAAGACAGAATTATAGATGCTTTTAATGAAAAGAAAGAATTACTTAATCATATTCAGGGAATTAAAGAAGAATATAAAATTCAGTCGATAGAGGTAGACCAGAAATGGAAAAATTTTGAGTCTTCAAAATTTAATACTCAAGAAAAAAAACAAATATTTTCAGATTTAATAAGTACTTGTGGGATAGTTATTAAGGGCGAAATTTTTTTTAATAAAACTAAATTTTACAAAGGGTTAAGAGAACAAATAAATGGGACAAAATGGAGGTCTAAAAACTCTGTTGGAGAAGTAGAAAATCATTTTAAAATTAAAGATTTTGATACATTTTATAACTTTATTAAAAATAAATTATTGAAAGAATTTAAAGATAGAAACGACTATTATTATGATAGTTTTTTAGAATATTTCCTTTTAAATAAGAATAGAATGAATTATTTAAAAGTAATCCCTGTCGTCTACTATAAGGGAAAAACTTTGGATAAACTGTCAGGAGGAGAAAAAGGAACTCTATATTTGAGAATCAAGTTTGCAACTGGTCTTTTTAATACTCCTTTAATCATTGACCAACCTGAAGATGAACTTGATAATATGTTCATAACGAAAGAGTTAGTTATGCTTCTTAAAAGGATAAGAAAATATAGACAAATCATACTGGTAACACATAATGCTAATATTGTTGTAAATTCAGATAGTGACCAAGTAATAGTTGCAAATAATGTCGAGGGAAAGATTTCTTATATTTCGGGTTCTTTAGAAAATCCAAAGATTAATAGTAAAATATGTGAAATATTAGAAGGTGGAACAACTGCATTCAAGAAAAGGAGGAATAAATACTCAGAAGTAGATTAATTCAATTTTTAATTATTGAATAAGCTCGTTAAATAAGCTCAACTCTTTACCAAGTTTAAATTAATAAGAAAATAAAATGAATATAGAAATATTGATATACCAAACCGAAGATGGTCAAACCAAAGTGCAAGCATGTTTAGAAAAAGATTCCAAACATTATATTGCATCAAACAAATCAATTGGTGCAAACTAGCTATGAAAAACCAAACACAAATAAAATGCCCAAACTGTGGCACTTCAATTGATGTTCAAGATATATTATCTCACCAATTAGAAGAGGAAATAAAACAAAAATACCAATCTCAAATTGCTGAAGAAAAGAAAAAATATGCTACAGAGTTTGAGGGCTTAAATAAAGCTAAAGAAGATTTTGAGAAAAAGAAAAAGCAAGAAAATGAATTGTTTCAAGAGCGTTTAGAAACTCAATTAAAACAAGAAAAGAAAGCCATTGAAACTAGTCTCAAATTAAAATTAAAAGAAGAGCAATCAGAGCAATTTGAATCTTTACAAAAAGAATTAAATGAAAAATCTGAGCAAATAAAAGAATTAAACCGTACCAAAGCCGAAATTGAAAAATTAAAGCGCGAAAAAGATGAGTTAAAAGAAATTGCTGAAGCCGAAGCTCAAAAAAAATTAAGCGAAACTCTTTTAACTGAAAGAGAAAAAATTAAAAGGTCAGAGGAAGAAAAAAACGAATTGCGTTTTAAAGAATTGCAAATGCAATTAGAAGCCCAAAAAAAGCTAACTGAAGAAATGAAGCGAAAGCAAGATCAAGGCTCTATGCAAATGCAAGGAGAAGTCCAAGAATTAGCAATAGAAGAATGGTTGGCTGTTAAATTTCCTCTAGACACGATTGAAGAAATTAAAAAAGGTGCAAGAGGCGGTGATTGTCTTCAAATTGTTCATACCCGTACAGAACAAAATTGTGGAACTATTTATTATGAAAGTAAACGCACAAAAGATTTTCAATCGAGTTGGATAGAAAAATTTAAAGCTGACATTAGAGATAAAGGGGCAAATATTGGTGTATTAGTTACCGAAGTTATGCCTTCTGATATGGATAGATTAGGTTTAAAAGATGGTATTTGGATTTGTAATTATGAAGAGTTTAAAGGCCTTTGTACTGTATTAAGAGAATCTATTATTCAAGTAAGTACTGCTCTAAGTTCTCAGGAAAATAAAGGAGACAAAATGTATATGCTTTATGATTTTCTTACAAGTAATACCTTTAGAATGCAAATTGAAGCAATAGTTGAAGGTTTTACTCAAATGAAGTCAGATTTAGAAAGTGAAAAAAGATCTATGCAACGTATTTGGAAACAAAGAGATAAGCAAATAGAGAAAGTTGTTACCAATACAATTGATATGTATGGCTCTATTAAAGGAATAGCTGGAAATGCTATTCAATCTGTAAAAGCTTTGGAGTTACCAGGAAGTGATGAAGATGAATAAACGGAATTAACATAAATAATTAGAATAGATTAAGAAAAACGCTATGAATACATTTTTAACAGGAAAAGAATTAGAAGAAAAAATAGAGTAAGAATCAAATTACAAAACAAAATTTTAATAACTATTTTATAAGTATTTAAGATTGAGTTTGTAATCAATAATTATAAGATAAGTTCATAAAAATAGAGGTAAATTAACAAACTAAAAATATATACTATGTACTATGCACAGTTAAGCAATGAAATAGTTGGTCCTATAACACTATTTGAGTTGTTGGATTATGAGATTCATCCAGACACATTAATTTTAATTGATGATGTGAGTCAGACTAGTGATTGGGTTCAGGCAAAAGATTTATCTGAATTAAAGGACCTGTTTACAGAAGTTGAAACAGCTAGTGAATCTAATGAAGATACAGGTATTTTTAAAATAAAACAAGGAGAAGAAATTATTGGTTCTTTTGAATTGAAGGACATTAACCAAAGTGTTATTAATAAAAATACTCTTATTTGGACTCAAGGAATGGATGAGTGGCAAAACGCATATGAATTTCTTGGGTTAAACGACTTAGGCGAAACTCCAAGCGAATGTAACGAAGAGCACTTAAACGAGTTAGGTGAACAACAGAGTAATACTTATTATATAAAAAAAAATAATCAGGATCGTATAGGTCCATTAAATATTGAACAAATTAGAGAAATAGGAATTGATGAAACTACACTTATTTGGACTGAAGGAATGCCAAACTGGATTAATGCCACAGATTTTTTGAATAGTATTTCATCCCCACCACCACTTCCTTCAGAGGAAGGATTAAGAACTAAAAAATTAGTAATTATTGCATCGGCATCTATTATTCTTTTACTAGTTATATCTTATTTCACTTTACCATATCTTGTTAAGCAAGAAAATGATATTGCTGAAAAAATTTATAATTCATACAATAATGCAACCGTATTGATTTATAATGAATTTTATTATACTATAAATATTAATGATAAAACAGAGCTATATATTGGCATTGATGACGGTGAATTTAAAGTATCAAATAGTTCTAATAATATAAAACCATTTCAAATAACAGGTTCTGGATTTTTTGTTTCTGAAGATGGAAAAATTATTACAAACCGTCATGTAGCATATCCTTGGGTTCAAAATTCAATTGAAGAATTTCAAATGGAGCATCCTGATATTTATAATATATACAAAAAAGGTTTTAATTTTTTGATTGAGGAAGGAATAGACCCCTCAAAAATTAATCTAGCTGGGAAAAGTTCGTTTCTTGGTATTTGCGAAAACAATTCTAAAATTAATGATATTAATGATTTTAAGGAATGTATTAATATTAATCATCATAATGATTTCAAAATTGACCTTGCTCAACTTCAATTGAAAACTAAAATATTACCTAAGAATTCAAAAGCTATTAATTTAGATAATTTAGGGATTACAGAAGATTTAAAAGTAGGTACAAAGATTTGCATTTTAGGATTTCCGGGAGGTTTTGATTTTCAAGATGTCGAAGAAGGCGGTATTGATTTAAAATTAATTGCAAATGCAGGAGAGATAAGCAAGGAGATTACTAGTTATAAAATTATGTTTAATGCTGCGTCTGCAGGAGGTGCAAGTGGCTCACCAGTTTTTAATAAAGTAGGCCAATTAATAGGTGTGCATTATGCAGGACAGAAAGGGAAGCAAGGGTTTAATTATGCAATACTTTCTAAATATATTTTAGACTTAAATTAATAATTTAATTTTTATAAAAAAAATCTAACAATAAATAAATAAAAAATTATGATTTCGATACCAAAAGGAAAATTGGCAAATTCTAATGATGATGCTTTAAAAAAGAAAAGAGAAGAATTAAGAAAAAAACTATTAGAAGGAAAAAAAATCACTATTAATAAAGATGGAAATGTGAGTGGTGGTAATTCTGAAGGAGGAATTTCTGTTCCAAAAGGGAAATTAGCAAACTCTAATGATGATGCTTTAAAAAAGAAAAGAGAAGAATTAAGAAAAAAACTATTAGAAGGAAAAAAAATCACTATTAACAAAGATGGGAATGTGAGTGATGGTAATTCTGAGGGAGGAATTTCTGTTCCAAAAGGGAAATTAGCAAATTCTAATGATGATGCTTTAAAAAAGAAAAGAGAAGAATTAAGAAAAAAACTATTAGAAGGAAAAAAAATCACTATTAATAAAGATGGGAATGTGAGTGATGGTAATTCTGAAGGAGGAATTTCTGTTCCTAAAGGAAAATTAGCAAGTTTTTATTGGTATGAAAATGATCCTGAATTATTAAAAGCTGAAATTTTTGCTATGAATAAATTTTTTCCAAACTTTAAACTAAGTAAGGAAGATGATGGTCGGTACACTTGGCTTGGAACAATTAATACAGGTGTTACAGGTGATCTTACTTGGACGTTGCAAATTTTATATGATAATAATTTTCCAAAGAGTAGAATGGGTGGTTCTGTAAAGATTTATACAATAGATCCTGATATTGATGAGTTATCTAAGAATTTAAACTGGCGCCCTCATCACTTGTTAAAAGACGAAGGTGGTTATACCTATCTATGTACAGCAGAATCAAATGATGTTAAATCTGGAAATACAGTTACATCTGCTGCAACAACACTTTCTTGGGCAGTTAAATGGATTGTTGTATTTGAACTTGTTCTTAGTGGGGAAATAACTATGGCTGAATTTGATGCAAGAACATTTTAATAATCTTATGATGGAAATTAATAAATGTAGCGTTATTGTTTTCTCTAATAGAGCCTTAGATGAAATAAAGAAAGAAACTTATCGAAAATCACCTGTTGAAACTGGTGGGATATTATTGGGTAAAATAATTGATGATCAATGGTACGTTATTGCAACTACAGAGCCAGGGCCAAATTCAATATTTCAAATTTCATATTTTGAATATGATCAAGAATTTGTTACAAAAGAAGCCAACCGTATTTCTAAAGAATATGTACATGAATTAGAGTTATTGGGATTGTGGCACAGGCATCCTGGAAGTATGGATACTTTCTCAAGAACTGACGATGGGACAAATATAGAATTTGCAAGGCTTAACTCTAAAGGTGCTATTTCAGGTTTGGTCAATCTAGATCCTGATTTTAGATTAACCATGTACCATGTTGACAATCCATTAAATTATAATCAAGTTGAAATTTTTACTGATGATGAGCTAATCCCTCCTGATTTACTTATTTTAAAGTCTACTAAAAATGAACAAAAACCTGCGGATGTTATTGAAAATAAAGGGGGTATAGAGCTTAAAGCTGACCTAATTAATTCAAATCTGGATGAAGTCAAAGCAAAAAAAAAAATAATTAGGGATAAAAGGCATATAAAAATTAAACTTTCGGATAACCTGAAAGAAAGTTTTAGAAAAAACCTTTTTTTATTATTTCTTGGAGTTTCTTGTTTTTTTATAGGAATTATTGTTATGTATTTTTATTCTAAAATGATTGAAATAGGGTACCATTATACATCTGTTCTAAGAATTTTATTTAATATTTTTGGGATATTTGTAATAATGCTACTATTATTTAAATTAATACGAATTAAAAGAAGTCTATTTTGGTACAAAAATAAAAATTCGAATTTAGAAACTGAGAAAGCCTTAGTTGCTTTTAACTTTCCTGAATTTAAAATTGATACTAATGAAGAAGATGGAAGATTATTTTGGCATGGTGAAATAATTAGCAGTCAGGGGACTAAATATAATATCCAAATTGTTTACGATAATGATTTTAAAGGTCAATCTAATAAGATTCATACTTACTTTATTGAGCCAGACCTATTAGAATTACAAAGTGAATTAAATGTAAAACTGCCTTTCCTTTTTAAGGACAGTAGTAATCTCCCTCAATTACAATTTAAAACTAAAGGCAATAAAAGTACAGCTCTATACTATATAAGACAGTCAATAAAATGGATAAATAATTTTGAAAGTTGGAGTAAGAAAGATATTACATTGAAGGAATTTAAAAATTTAAAAATTGATTAATTATGTTAAAAAGAGAAAAAAAAGTTAAAGAACCCGTTGTTTATTATCCTTCAGAATTAGAAAAAAATGAGTTTATTGGTATCCTGTATGGTAAACGAATAAAAGATACTAATCAGTATAATATTATTTCTTTAGGAAAAAGTGAACAACATCACAATTTTACAGAATCAATAGGGGAAGTTGTAAATATAAAACCTAAAAAAATACCCAAAGATAAAATCGTTGGAGTAAGAATTAATGGGGAACTTCAGTTTTTTGATGAAAAAGGAGAAAAGTGCATACGAGAACCATATACACTTAAATTAGATGTTTTTTCAAGAAACACAGGTATTCTTGAGAATGATCATATGCTTAAAAGTGGTGCCATTATAACAGGTGTTGGTTCGGTAGGTAGTTTAATAGCATTAGAATTGGCCAGGTCTGGAGTAGGTAAATTTTTATTAGTTGATAATGATATAATGGCTTATCATAATATTTGCCGCCATCAATGTGGAATTTATGACATAGGTAAATATAAAGTTGCTGCAGTAAAAGAGAGAATCTTACAAATAAATCCAGATGCTGAAATTATTACATTTGAGGGATGGTTACAAAGTATACCCAAAAAAATATTTGATGATTTTTGTGATGAAAATACAATAATTTTAGGGTGTGCAGATAATAGAGAAGGTGATTTATATGCAAATAGCATTGCTAAGGTTTATGATATTCCTTTAATGTCAATAGGATTTTGGGAGAGAGCCTTTGCTGGAGAAATTTTTTATTGTTATCCGAAGGGGATGCCTGATTATGAAGATTTTTGTAATTCTCTTGAAGATACTTCTGGAAGAGTCACTCAAAATAGAAAGTTTTATACAACAGAAGAAGATTTGGAAAAAACTTTTTTTGAACCTGGAATTTCGGTAGATATTAATTATGTTACAACTATTGCTATTAAATTAATAATTGATATTTTAAATAGAAACAATAAAAATTACCACCCTAAATTAATAAATCATTTAACACAATTTACATTAATATGTAATACAACTGATCCAGAATTAATAAATGAAATGGGATGGATATTTTCATATCCATTACAGGTAACGACAAGTATTGAAGTAGAATATGCTACTAAAATAAAATAATAAAGGTTTATGTATTTTGTGTATTCAGTTGTTGATAATGAAGTAATTGGACCCTATTCTTTAATAGATATGGTTGACTTCATCTTGCCAGGTATTCTAGTTTGTGATGAACATAGTGAGGTTTGGGAATACTCAGAAAATATACCAGAAATAGAAAAAGTTTTGTCAGCTTTAGGGTTGTTGAAAGAAAATGAGGAATCACTCCCTGCTGGTTTTTTTATTAATGCTTCAGGAGAAATAATTAGAGAAAATGTTTCACTTCCTACTTCAAGGCCTGGAAATCATCCGGAATCAACTCATCAAAGTGTTAATAATGATAATAAGAAAAGTTACAATGGTTGGATTGTTTTTTTTATAGTAATAGTAATAGTAATTGTTATAGCAGCCAACAATTAAAATATGAGTTATAAAGTAAATGAGCAAGGTGAAATATATAGAGGTAGAGCAGCTACAAATGGCTCTTCTCCTAATAAAAAAGACTATACTCTTATTTGGGTTATCTTATTAATAGTGATTATAATAGGAGGTGTATTTTTAAAAAACGCTAGTGACAGACAGGCTGAAGTTGAAAGAACTAAGATAGAAAAAATGTTAGATGAACAAGCGAAAGAAAAAGAAGCTGCTGAAGCAGAAAGAATTGCACAAGAGAAAATTGAGCAAGCTGCAGAAATAATGTCTGAAGCTAGAACTTTGTTTGATAATCAAAATTATAATGCTGCTTTATACAAGCTCCAAGAAGTAGTTAATTTAGATGTCAGTTACTTAAATAATAGGACTTTTAGAATGCATAGAGGTTATTGTTATTATAATGATAATGATTATGCTGAAGCCATTAAAGACTTTACAGAATCAATTAATATTTCAAGTGATGAATTTGGATATAATCTTCGTGCAATGTCATATTTTAAACTGGGTAAATATTCTGAAGCTATCTTAGATTATACAATGGCAATTAATTTATCTGAGGGTGTAGAAAAAGCGAAGTATTATTATTCGAGGGGCTATTGTTATTCATCTCAAAATAACTTAACAAAGGCCAAAAAAGATTATGGAATAGCTGTAAGTCTAGATCCTTCAAATTTATTATATAAAAGTAAACTAGATAAACTTATAAAAAAGACAACCAATACTTCAAGCTCGATACCTAAATATCTATATAAAACAAAAACTATTTCATTTGGGAATATTCCACCTCTAAAAAAGCTTCCTTATGGTACTGCTGAAGATATAAGATCTAATTATAATAATGAGATTGTTTATGTCATTCAGGAAACAACACGATTCTTCTATAAAGTTTATATTGCAGGTAAGGTTGGATATATTTCAAGTTCATACTTAGTGCCCAATGAAAACTCATCTTTCAAAAGTATCTCTAAGAGTAAAAGTTCTACAAAAAAAATAACTAAACCCTTTTCAGTACAGGTGACATCAAAAAGTGCTTGGATTTATACAACACCAAAAAGAAGAGCAAAGTACAAAACTATATATAAACGCTCCAGATATACCATTCTTGAAACAAGTTCTGTGAAATACAATAAATTTTACAAAATTAAATATTATAATGAATACAAAAAGGGTTATGTTAACGGTTACATTCTCTCTTCTAAGGTGTCGATATATAAGTAGTTAAATTTTAATTAATAAATTATTACCAAGTAATATTGACTTAACTTCATACGCAAAGGGTATTTATTTTATTAGAATAATTATTAATAATAATATGTTTATGAAAAATGTACTAATCAATTAAAATTTTGATTAGTGTGTCTGTAAACAACACCCAATATAGCACCCTAAAAAATAAAACCCTGCAAATCAATGATTTACAGGGTTTTTTGCGGAGAATGAGGGATTCGAACCCCCGGAGGTGTGACCCTCAACAGTTTTCAAGACTGCCGCATTCGACCACTCTGCCAATTCTCCATTAGCGACG
>Ga0209121_10001634_pt1 | contig 23479 bp, 19 predicted proteins | sample Cruoilmetagenom3_FD_187292 | JGI IMG/M metagenome (GOLD analysis project Ga0209121, IMG submission 187292) | Oil polluted marine microbial communities from Coal Oil Point, Santa Barbara, California, USA - Sample 3 (SPAdes) (version 2) | ecosystem: Environmental > Aquatic > Marine > Oil seeps ... | reverse complement strand
CCAGGATATTTCACTATCCTATCAATTATTCGGGAGGCCACTTCATGAGGCGCCCATTGTATTGGTTAATCATGCCTTGACCGGAAATTCAAATGTTACAGGTGTAGACGGCTGGTGGTCAGCTCTTATTGGCGAGGGAAAATGTATTGATACCAATAAATACACTATTTTGGCCTTCAATATACCTGGGAATGGATATGATAGTTTTGTAGTTGAAAATTATAAGGATTTTGTTGCTGGTGATATTGCAAAGATTTTTTTACTGGGTCTTAAAGAATTGAATATTAAAAAACTTTTCGCTTTGATTGGTGGTTCTTTAGGTGGTGGAATCGCCTGGGAAATGGCTGCTTTAAATCCTAAACTAACTACCCATTTGATTCCGGTTGCCTCGGATTGGAAATCAACGGATTGGCTCATTGCCAATTGTCAGATTCAAGAACAGTTTTTGGTCAATTCAAAACAACCTGTTCATGATGCACGCATGCATGCCATGTTGTGTTATCGCACGCCAGAATCATTTAAGGAGCGTTTTAAGAGAAGTACGAACGAGGAATTACAGGTTTTCAATGTAGAAAGTTGGTTGATGCACCATGGTGAGAAATTGAAAGATCGTTTTCAATTATCGGCTTATAAATTAATGAACCAATTATTGAAGACGATTGATATCACTCGAAATGGGGAATCCGCATTTATAGATCTTCAAAACAGCGATACCAATATTCATATCGTTGGAGTTGATTCCGATTTGTTTTTTACAGCAAAAGAGAACAAAGACACTTTTAAGCAATTGGCACAGGCCAAGAGCAATGTTACCTATGGTGAAGTACAGTCTTTGCATGGGCATGACGCATTTTTAATTGAGTTTGAACAAATGCAGAAACTGCTCAATGGAATTTTCAATGCGAACGGAAAGACCGAGCGCATAAAAATTCTAAAATTTGGAGGCAAATCATTAAGTAACGGTGAAGGTTTAGGCTACGTTTTAGAGATAATTACCAATAAGGTCAAGAATGGCGAAAATATTGCTGTGGTATTATCAGCTAGGGAAAAAGCAACGGATCAGTTAGAGACCATGCTGGAAAAAGCAGCTAAAGGGGAAGATTATTCAGAGGATTTCACAGCCTTTGAAAACTATCAGACCCATACCTTTAAGAATGTAAACCTTTCATCTGAATATGAAGCATTGTTCAAACTATTCGAAGGGGTTGCACTATTAGGCGATTATAGTGCTAAAATCAGGGATCAAGTTTTGGCTTTCGGCGAGGTTATTGCTGCCAAATTAATAACCAAATTATTAATTGGCAAAGGAATCAATGCGAAGTTGATGGATTCCCGGAAATTGATTAAGACGGATAATACTTTTGGTGATGCCCATGTGATCGAAGCAATCTCAAAAGAAAATGTGTTGCGGGAGTTTTCTAATTTAAGCCATGATACTGTACCGGTGATAACGGGGTTTATTGCCTCAACCATAAATAATGAGACAACAACTTTAGGGAGAAACGGCAGTAATTACTCAGCAGCTATGTTGGCCAATTATCTCGATGCCAAAGAACTGCAGAATTATACACATGTAGATGGCATTTTCACAGCTAATCCTGATTATGTGGCGGAGGCAAAACGAATTTCAGAATTGTCATATAGTGAGGCCAATGAGCTAGCGAACTTTGGCGCCAATATATTGCATGCAAAAACTATAATTCCTTTACTAGAGAAGAATATTCCTCTAAGAATACTGAACACCTTTAATCATGATGGCGAGGGTACACTCATAAGTGCTAAAACAAGCAAAGAGGGGATTAAATCCTTATCGGTAATTGAGGATGTTGCACTTATTAATTTGGAAGGCCGGGGTCTTTTAGGAAAAGTGGGCATTGATGCCAGGATTTTTAGGGCACTTGGCGAAAACAACATCAGTGTTAGTATTATTTCGCAAGGTTCTTCAGAACGGGGTATAGGATTGGTTGTTGATGCAGATAAAGCCCTAAGGGCAAAAATTGCATTACAACGCGAGTTTTCCAGTGATTTTCAATCCAAGGATATAAATAGAATTACGGTAGTCAAAGATGTATCTGTAATTTCTATTGTGGGTCAGGATTTAAGTACGTTCCACAAACCTTATAATGCACTTATTAAAAACCAAGTGGTTCCTTTATTGTTCAATAATACAGTTTCAGGAAAGAATGTGAGTTTGGTTGTCAAGAAATCTGATTTGCACAAGTCGTTGAACGTAATGCATGGTCAGATTTTTGGAATCAGTAAAAAGGTGAATGTTGCAATTTTTGGTCATGGAAACGTTGGTGGTACATTGATTGACCAAATATTAAAATCTTCCAAAACCATTGAAAAACGCAAAGGTATCGATATTCATGTTTTCGCAATCGCCAATTCAAAAAAGGTCTTGTTCAACGAAAAAGGGATTCCCAAAAGATGGAAGTTGGCAATTAAAGAGAAAGGTGTTAAGTATCAAATAAAAGATATTTTTGCATATGCGAAAAAGCATCACTTCGAAAACTTGATAGCCGTAGATAATACGGCAAGTGCAGATTTTGTGGCCAATTACTTTGAGTTTGTTGAAAACGGTTTTGATTTGGTTTCCTCCAATAAAATAGCCAATACACTGGGTTTTGATTACTATCAATTATTAGGAGAGGAATTGTCTAAACATCAAAAGCAGTATTTATATGAAACCAATGTCGGTGCAGGATTACCACTTATTGATACCATTAAATTATTGCACCTATCAGGAGAAAATATTACTAGGATCAGAGGGGTGTTTTCAGGGTCTTTAAGCTATATTTTCAATACATTTTCTGAAGTTAATACTTCGTTTTCTACGATTCTTAAAGATGCGATGAAAAAAGGTTTTACCGAACCAGACCCAAGAGAAGACCTTTCTGGTAATGATGTTGGGCGTAAAATATTGATATTGGCCAGGGAATTGGAACTGAGCAATGAGTTTTCCGACATTCAGATTCAGAATTTAATTCCAACTTTGTTACAGACCGGGAGTGTTGATGACTTTATGGGTAATTTAGAGGTGTTGGATGATAAGTTCAATGAACTGAAAAAAAATCAAAAACCGAACCATGTATTAAGATATGTTGGTGATTTACATGGTGATTTAAGAATAGAAAAGGGCAAGTTGGATGTTAAATTGATTTCAGTGCCCAAAGAAAGTGCCTTGGGGCAGGTCAAAGGTTCAGATTCCATTATTGAAATATATACGGAGTCTTATGGCGAGCACCCATTGGTAATACAAGGGGCTGGTGCAGGAGCTGCGGTAACAGCAAGGGGCGTCTTTGGAGATATACTTCGAATTGCGGAAAAAGGGTAGATATGGGTAAGAAACATAAATTTGAAACTGAAGCTATACGTACACAATTAGAGCGGTCACAATATTTGGAGCATTCGAGTCCAATCTATTTGACTTCTAGTTTTGTATTTGAGGATGCAGAGGATATGCGTGCTTCATTCGCTGAGGAAAAGGACAGGAATATTTATTCCCGCTATTCAAACCCTAACTCATCGGAGTTTATTGACAAGGTATGCAAAATGGAAGGTGCCGAGGATGGGTTTGCATTTGCCTCTGGCATGGCGGCGGTTTTTTCAACTTTTGCGGCATTATTGGATAGTGGTAATCATATTCTTTCTGCAAGAAGTGTATTTGGATCTACCCATAGCCTGTTCACCAACTTTTTTCCCAAATGGAATATTACCCATAGTTTTTTTAAGATTGATGAGTTAGAGTCCATTGATGAATTGGTCACTCCCAATACAAAAATCATTTATGCAGAATCGCCAACAAACCCAGGAGTAGATATATTGGATTTGGAGGAACTGGGCAAAATTGCTAAAAGACACAACCTGATATTGATTATTGATAATTGCTTTGCATCGCCCTATTTACAACAGCCTATAAAGTTTGGGGCAGATTTGGTGATCCATTCAGGGACCAAACTTATGGATGGTCAGGGAAGGGTTTTGGCAGGAATCACAGTTGGTAGTAGGGAATTGATAGATAAGATATATCGCTTTTCCCGAATAACAGGCCCTGCACTTTCTCCTTTTAATGCTTGGGTATTGTCCAAAAGTTTGGAGACCTTGGCGGTACGGGTAGATAGGCATTGTGAGAATGCCCTGAAGTTGGCCGAGTATTTAGAGCAACATAAAAAAGTCAACTGGGTTAAATATCCATTTTTAAAATCGCACCCTAAATATGAAATTGCCAAAAAGCAAATGAAAGCCGGGGGCTGTATGGTTGCCTTTGAGGTAAAGGGAGGTTTGGATGAAGGACGTAAGTTTTTCGATGCGATTAAATTACTCTCGTTATCTGCAAATCTGGGGGATTCAAGAAGTATCGTTACACATCCGGCATCAACGACGCATAGCAAACTTTCAAATGAAGAAAGGCTAGCTGTTGGCATTACGGATGGATCTGTCAGAATATCTGTTGGTCTGGAACATATTGATGATATTATTCAGGATATTGAGCAGGCTTTGGGATAACAGAGAGACTTCATGGCTTTTAAAAGCCCAACAGGTCTAAATATTAATTTTTCCTATCTTCGCCTTATGCTCTCCAAAAAGACAAAATACGGTTTAAAGGCACTGAGTTATTTAGCTTCACAAAAAGACAGACAGCCTGTTCCTATAGCCGAAGTCGCTAAAAATGAGAATATTTCGCAAAAATTTTTGGAAAGTATTTTATTGACGCTGCGTAAATCAGGACTTCTTGGTTCTAAAAAGGGCAAAGGAGGTGGATACTATCTTATAAAGCAACCCAAGGATGTTCTATTGACCGATGTTATGCGAATTCTTGAAGGACCTATTGCAATGGTGCCATGTGTAAGTTTGAATTTCTACGAAAAATGTGATGACTGTCCCGATGAGAATACATGTTCGGTGCATAAATTAATGCTTCAGGTGAGAGATAGTGCTTTGGAAATTTATAGAAATAATACTTTGGCAGATTTAATTAAATAACTTTTCCCGCTAAAAATTATATACGTTTTAGGTAATATAGTTTTGAAATCGACATGGTTTATATTGATTGATCAAATATTCCTCAATTAGAACTTCCAAAAATCAATAATCTATTAAAACCATAGGGTAAAAAGGCATTTAATTGTTTTTTAACGCTTACATATGGAATATAAACCTATTTTTGTTTACTCTATTAAAACAGTAGGGTAAAAGAATAAAATTTATTATAATGATTGCAGACCAACTTATTCTAAATAAAAAGGCGACCAAAAGCGATTATAGTACCGATAAAAAATCGGAAAAACCAATACGTAGTATAGCTAAGGCCTTAAGCTGGAGAGTTGTGGGTACCTTGGATACATTATTAATATCATACTTGCTAACGGGTAAAATAGTTTTAGCCGCTTCTATAGCCTCAATCGATTTTTTAACCAAAATGGTCTTATACTTTTTTCATGAAAGAGTATGGAATCTAGTGAGTTGGGGAAAATAGTTGAAAATAAGTTGTAAAAACTTGAAAGATGGATTTTACTGAAGAACAAATAAAAAAGCTAAATATTCAGTTCAAGGGAATACCACCAGAGGAGATAATTTCCTGGGCTATTAAATTTGGTAAAAACCCTGTTGTCACCACAAATTTTAGGCCTTATGAGGTGGCTATTCTAAATGCTGTTACCGAAGTACGGAAAACCATTCCGGTTGTTTGGTGTGATACGGGCTATAATACCCCTCAAACCTATAAACATGCTGAGGAACTGATAACCACATTGGGTTTGAATGTAAAGTTGTTTGTTCCCAAACAGACATCGGCACATCGCGATGTTGTCATGGGTATTCCGGGAATAGACGATCCAAATCATACTGAATTTACCGAACAAGTAAAATTGGAACCTTTTAAAAGGGCAATGGCCGAAATGAAACCTGATGTATGGTTCACAAATCTAAGAAAAGGACAAACCGCTTTAAGGGATACTCTTGATATTTTGAGTGTAAGCAAGGATGGTGTTCTCAAAGTGAGCCCTTTTTACCATTGGAGCGACGGACAATTGGATATGTACCTTGAGGAAAGAAATCTACCGAACGAACATACTTATTTTGACCCCACAAAGGTTTTGGAAAACCGGGAATGTGGTCTGCATACCTAATAATTAATTGAAAACTTTTAAGTACGAACTTGAACGTGACACTTGAACTTGAGTATGAAAGATACATCACATATAAACGCATTGGAGAATGAGGCCATTTATATCATGCGGGAAGTGGCTGCCCAATTTGAAAAACCAGTTCTTTTGTTTTCTGGGGGAAAAGATTCGATAACCTTGGTACGGTTGGCTCAAAAGGCCTTTTACCCTTCAAAGATTCCTTTTCCGCTGATGCATATTGATACAGGTCATAATTTTCCGGAGACCATTGAGTTTAGGGATAGATTGGTTGAGGAACTTGGACTGCAGTTAATTGTAAGGAACGTTCAGGATTCCATTGACCAAGGAAAGGTCAAAGAAGAAACAGGGAGGTATTCAAGTAGGAATTCATTGCAAACCACCACACTCTTGGACGCCATTGAGGAATTCAAATTTGACGCATGTATTGGCGGTGCCCGTCGCGATGAAGAAAAAGCTAGGGCAAAAGAGCGTGTTTTTTCTGTTCGTGATGATTTTGGGCAGTGGGATGAAAAAAATCAGAGACCAGAATTATTCGATATGCTCAATGGTCAGATAGAATTGGGACAGAACGTTCGGGTTTTCCCCATTTCCAACTGGACGGAATTGGATGTATGGTCCTACATTGAAAAAGAGAATATCGAAATCCCGTCTATCTATTTTGCGCATAAAAGAAAGATATTCTTGAGGGATGGATTGATTTGGTCACATTCAGATTATGTATTTCAAGAAGATAATGAAGAGGTTTTGGAAGAAATGGTTCGTTTTAGAACCGTTGGGGATATGAGCTGTACTGCGGCCGTGTTTTCTGAAGCTGCCGACATTGCCAGTGTGGTTCAGGAAATAAAGGAATCTACCATTTCGGAAAGAGGGGCACGAATTGATGATAAGCGTTCCGAGGCCGCAATGGAAAAAAGAAAACAACAAGGATACTTTTAAAATTTTCTAATGAAAATTTAGCTTTTGGCAATTGGCCGTTAGCTTATAATAATCAAATAAATATGGCCAGTGGCAATTAGCTAAAGGCTAACAGCTAAACAAGATGGAAGTACTAAAAATAGCAACAGCGGGAAGCGTAGATGACGGGAAAAGCACCTTGATCGGTAGAATTCTATACGATACAAAATCACTGACGACAGATAAGTTGGAGGCTATCGAAAAAACCAGTAAACAAAAGGGATATGATTATTTGGATTTTTCCTTGGCAACTGATGGCTTGGTAGCAGAAAGAGAACAGGGAATTACCATAGATGTAGCACATATCTATTTCTCAACTGCCTCAAAAAGCTATATAATTGCCGATACTCCTGGGCATGTGGAGTATACAAGAAATATGGTTACCGGGGCATCTACTTCCCAAGCAGCGATTATCTTGATTGACGCACGTAAAGGGGTAATAGAGCAGACCAACCGCCATTTTTTCATCAATAATTTATTGCGTATCAAAGACGTAATTGTGGCCATAAATAAAATGGATTTGGTTGATTATTCTGAGGAAACCTACAACGGAATAAAGGCGGATTTTGAAGCATTGATGAGTAAAAGGGATTATCAAAATCAGCATATTACGTTCATTCCGGCCAGTGCGTTGAAAGGGGATAATGTTGTTCATACTTCGGATAAAATGCCTTGGTATGATGGGCAATCAATATTGGAGCACTTGGAACTTTTGGATAGAAAGGACATTTTTAATAAGGGTATACCAAGATTTCCAGTACAATATGTTATACGTCCTAAAACAGAGGATTTTCATGATTTTCGAGGTTTCGCAGGAAAAGTTTATGGTGGGGAATTAAGCGTTGGGGATGAGGTTGTGGCCCTACCTTCGCAGACCAAATCAAAGATCAAGGAGATTTATTTTTATGATAAAAAATACCAAACCGCAGCGAGGCGATCATCCGTAACAATAACCTTGGAAGATGAGATCAATGTAAGTAGGGGCGATATGTTGGTGAAAGTTGACGAGATACCGACAATAGACAAACAGTTTACTGCAACTATTTCTTGGATGGATTCCCAGAACTTAAATCCAGGCAATAAATATGTATTACAACACGGTGTAAATAAAGTATTGGCCAAAGTGGATACTATCCATCATAAAATCCATCCAGATTATTCAGGTATTGATGAAGGGGCAAACTCATTGGTAATGAACGATATAGCGAAGGTTTCATTTAAATTGAACAAACCCATATTTTTTGATTCCTTCAAAAATCATAGAACCAATGGCTCTTTTATTTTAATTGATACCCAATCTAATAATACCGTGGGAGCTGGTTTTATAAGTGAATAGTGCTTTTTTGAAAGATTAGTTCGAGCGGCCTTCTTCATTGAAAGGGGAATTCGGATAAGTTTAGGTAAGAGGTATAAATAGCGGATTATCGTGGTATAAAACCTATAACACCGATAGGTATAATAGGATAATAAATATTGTTGCTAACATCTAGATTCAGACTCAAAAAGAAAAATATGCGAAGTTTTAGAACAGAAATAGAAAATCCGGTTGTTGAAAAGGATATCATTGAATTGGAGGCTAAAATCCGTCAATTTAAAGAAGGTAATCTAGATGAGGAAAAGTTTAGAAGTCTTCGCCTAGCCCGTGGTGTATATGGGCAACGTCAGTTTGGAGTCCAAATGATTCGAATAAAATTACCTTACGGTAAGGTTTCTTCCGCCCAATTAAAACGTATTTGCGACGTTTCCGATGAGTATTCCACGGGACGGCTTCACATTACCACTCGTCAAGATATTCAAATACATTATGTTGATTTGGACCGAACTCCCGAACTATGGGCGCAGTTAGAGAAAGATGAGGTAACACTCCGTGAAGCCTGTGGTAATACGGTGCGTAACGTAACAGCAAGTGAAACGGCAGGAATAGATATTGACGAACCTTTTGATGTTTCACCATATGCACATGCGCTTTTCGAATATTTCTTGCGCAATCCCATTAGTCAGGAAATGGGAAGAAAGTTCAAGGTGTCTTTCTCAGCCAGTGATGCGGATACGGGATTATCGTATATGCACGACATTGGTTTTATAGCCAAAATTGAAAATGGGGTGAAAGGTTTTAAGGTAATGTTAGGTGGTGGGCTGGGCTCTCAGCCAAGACATGCCGATGTTTTGTTCACCTTTTTGCCTTCCGATAGGATAATCCCATTGATGGAAGGTGTTGTACGCGTTTTTGACCGCTACGGTGAAAGAAAAAGTAGGGCAAAAGCCAGATTGAAATTTCTATTGAAAGACCTAGGCTTAGACGGTTTCAAGCAATTGTTGGAAGAAGAGCAAAAAGCTGTCCCCCATAAAATATTTCCAATCAATGTAGAAACCTATCCAAAGGTAAATATAGCCACAGCAGCTATTCCCACCGTTGAAATTGTGGATCAACAGGCATATGAACAATGGAAATCGACAAACCTAGTCCCTCAAAAACAAGATGGTTTTGTAGCTATCGGAATCAAAGTATTATTGGGCGATTTTTATACTGATAAAGCACGTTCATTAGTTGATTTGGTTGAAAAATATGCTGCTGGAGAGATTCGCTTGTCCTTACGACAGAACATATTGATACCCTATGTAAAAGAGGAATTGATTCCCTTCTTTTATGTGGAATTGAAAAAATTAGGATTTGCCGAAATAGGATATAATAAGGCACTTGATATTACCGCATGTCCTGGTACCGATACCTGTAACCTCGGCATTGCGAGTAGTACAGGAATTGCCCGGGAATTGGAAAGGGTAATCAAGGCAGAATATCCTCACTATATTAATAATCCTGATGTGGTTATTAAGATCAGTGGTTGTATGAATGCTTGTGGTCAACATAATATGGCCAATATCGGTTTTCAAGGAATGTCAATCCGAACCAAGGACAAATTAGTTGCCCCAGCACTTCAAGTATTATTGGGTGGTGGAAATATCGGAAATGGGAATGGCAAATTCGCGGATAAAGTAATCAAAGTTCCTAGTAAAAGAGGTCCTGAGGCTTTACGCTTGATATTGAATGATTTTGATTTGAACGGCGATGGGGTATCATATGCAACATATTATGAAGAAAAAGGAGAACCTCATTTCTATGAGCTTTTAAAGCCATTAGGGACTTTAGACAATCTTAACCAAGATGATTTTATTGATTGGGGTACAAAAGAAAGGTATCAGAAAGCTATTGGAATTGGAGAGTGCGCTGGCGTGGTCATTGATTTAATTGAAACCCTATTATTTGAAAGCGAAGAGAAAATACAAAGTGCAGCGGCTACTTATCAAGAAGGTAAATGGGCTGCCAGTATTTATTATTCCTATGCATCAATGGTAAACTCAGCAAAAGCTTTGCTAACATCGGAAAAAACAAAGACAAATACCCATGCCAGTATTATCAAGGACTTTGATGAAATCTTTATTGCATCAAATAGGATTGGTTTGGTCCAAAGTTTTTCAGAATTGGTACTTCAACTTAATAAAAATGAACCCACTGAAAAATTTGCGCTAAATTATCTGGAAGACGCCAAAAGTTTTCTTGAAAGTGTAGCCTCATTTAGAAAACAGGAATTGATAGCAATTTAATAGATGAACAATTCAGTAAACATAAACAAACCTGACCGAGAAAGTGTTCCCCCTTCGGGGGCTAGGGGACTTTTAACGGTAGTAGGAGCCGGTCCAGGCGATGTAGACTTGATTACCTTGAAAGGTGTCAAAGCCTTGGCAAATGCCAATGTGGTTCTTTACGATGCCTTGGTCGATGTTGGGTTATTGCAATATGCGCCAAGTGCGGAGCATATATTTGTTGGTAAAAGAAGAGGTTGTTATGCATACCGACAAGACCAAATTAACGAGTTGATTGTAAGCAGGGCAAAATCCCATGGGCATGTGGTTCGTTTAAAAGGAGGAGACCCATTTGTCTTTGGTAGAGGCGCTGAAGAAATGGAATATGCCGCTGGTTATGGTTTGGAGGTAGCAATGGTGCCTGGTTTATCTTCTTCAGTATCGGTGCCCGCAGCACAGCACATTCCTGTTACTAAAAGAGGTGCTGCTGAAAGTTTTTGGGTAATTACGGGGACAACAAAGGAACATAAATTATCCCAGGATGTTCACCTGGCAGCTAAATCAAGTGCAACGGTGGTAATACTTATGGGTATGAGCAAGCTACCGGCCATTGTAAAACTTTTCAAAAAAGAAAATAAAGCGAATACACCAATTGCGATTATTCAAAACGGTACTCTAAAAAATGAAAAAGTAGGAGTAGGTACTATAGCTTCCATCGAAGAAATAGTGAAAAATCAGGAATTGGCAAATCCGGCGATTATTATCATAGGGGATGTAGTCAAACATCGAGAACGGATTTTGGATATTCAAAGGAATTATGCGCTGCAAGAGCTAATACAATGATTATGGAAAGAAATAATTTATATCCTATTTTTCTTAAAACTTCAAAACTGACCATATTAATCGTTGGAGGTGGTAATGTGGCAGCGGAAAAATTGACTTTCTTGACCAAATCAAGTCCTGATGCCAAAGTTATTATGGTATCTCCTGAATTTAGGGAAAGTACTTTACTACTGGCTAAAAAGTATAATGTTGAATTGATTTTAGATGAGTATCATGAAAAATACTTAGTCGGAAAGCATCTGATAGTAGCTACAACAATTAATTCCGAGGTAAACATACAAGTTTATCAGGACTGCCGAAAATTGGACAAATTGGTCAATGTGGCTGATAATCCTCCTTATTGTGATTTTTATATGGGAGGAATCGTTACCAAAGGCAATGTCAAAATTGCTATTTCTACTAATGGCAAATCTCCAACAACCGCTAAAAGGTTACGTCAATTCTTTGAAGAAGTCATTCCAGAGGATATTAATAAAATGGTGCTTAACCTAAATTCCTTTAGAAAAACCATTAAGGGCGATTTTGAACAAAAAGTTGAAAAAATGAACGAAGTAACCAAAGCACTGGTTGCTACAAATGAATAAATATTTAGTGAATGGTCTAAATTTCGGGCTATTCCTTGTTTTTGAATGAACTCTGCCGTTTCTTTGCAACCAGTTCATTAATAAATTGAAACCGTTATCAAGAAAGGCGGAGGGACTAGACCCTGTGAAACCTTGGCAACCCTTTACTTTAAAGAAGGTGCTACATTCTATCTCGCCAAAGGCGTGACAGATAACAAAAGAAAGACTTTGGTCTATTCCTTTTATACTTGCTTGATAATCAGTACTGCGTTACCATTTCCATGAATGTAAATGGTCAGGCTTTCCGCTGTGTTTTTTTGGCAACACCTACAAGGTTTTGAAAACCTTACAGGAACCAAAAAAGATGCCGCTGCAATCCCTAACGTAAAAAAGCACAAAGAATAGAACATACTTTTAGCAAATTAAGATGCATGAAGGACATTAATAAAATATTACAGGAACGGGTTTTGGTCTTGGATGGTGCCATGGGTACCATGCTCCAACGGTATAAGTTTACTGAAGAAGATTTTCGTGGAGAACGTTTTAAAGAATGGCCATATCCGTTGCAAGGAAATAATGATCTCTTGTCATTGACCCAACCAGAGGCAATCGCTACTGTTCACGCCAAATATTTTGAAGCAGGAGCAGATATTGTTGAAACCAATACTTTTTCAGGGACAACTATAGCCATGGCTGATTACCATTTGGAAGAATTGGTCTATGAGATCAATTATGAATCTGCGAGGATCGCAAAAAAAGTGGCTGATGAATTTACGGCAAGGGAACCGTATAAACCTAGATTTGTTGCAGGTAGTATTGGCCCAACCAATAAAACAGCAAGTATGTCCCCAGATGTAAATGATCCAGGATATAGGGCTGTTTCTTTTAATGATTTACGTATTGCTTACAAACAACAGGTTGAGGCTTTGTTGGATGGTGGTGTTGACCTTCTTTTAGTGGAAACCATTTTTGATACCTTGAATGCGAAGGCAGCGCTTTTTGCTATTGAAGAGGTTAAAGAAGAGCGGAATATAGATATCCCCATTATGGTTAGTGGTACAATTACTGATGCATCAGGTAGAACCTTATCTGGGCAAACAGCCGAGGCCTTCCTAATATCCATTTCGCACATTCCTATACTGTCCGTTGGTTTTAATTGTGCTTTAGGGGCAAGTCAATTGGTGCCTCATTTACAAGTATTATCCGCAAAAACAGATTTTGCCGTTTCAGCACATCCCAATGCGGGCTTGCCAAACGCTTTTGGGGAATATGATGAAACTCCAGAACAAATGGCTGCGCAAATAAAAGAATACCTAGAAAAAGGACTTGTGAACATTGTAGGTGGATGTTGTGGTACCACCCCTGAGCATATAAAAGCAATGGCTGAGTTGGTAAAAGACTATAAACCTAGAAAGTTGATGGTTGATAGTTTATAGTTGATGGTTATGGAATATACTGAATTGGAAGTGTGGAAAGAATCTAGAGTATTGGTTAATATACTATATGAAATTACAGGAAAATTTCTTAAAGAAAAAATGTGCAGTTTGACAAGCCAAATGCGACGATCTGCAATTTCAATACCCTCTAACATAGCAGAAGGATGTGGACGAAGAACATCTGCCGATACTGTTCAATCTTTAAACATTGCTAGAGGTTCTTTATATGAATTGGAAACACAAGTATATTTGGCTTCAGACCAAGATTATTTGAATAAGGAAAGTTTTGAAAGCTTACAGGAACAGATGGTAAAGTGTAAAAAGTTGCTAAATGGATTTATCAATTATTATAAAAACAATATTCGATGATAAATGTTGAATCCAACATACAATCAACTATCAACCATCAACAAGAAACCAGATACTTAAAACTAAGTGGTCTTGAACCATTGGTGGTAACCCCAGAAAGCAATTTCATAAATATAGGGGAACGAACCAATGTAGCTGGGTCAAAGAAATTCCTTCGCCTTATAAAAGAAGAAAAATTTGAAGAGGCTTTGGATATTGCACGTCATCAAGTCGAAGGAGGAGCGCAATTAATAGATATTAATATGGATGACGGACTTATAGATGGCAAAGAGGCCATGGTTAAGTTCTTGAATCTCGCCATTGCGGAACCTGACATTGCACGAGTACCCATTGTGATTGATAGCTCTAAATGGGACATTATAGAAGCAGGCTTGCAAGTCGTTCAGGGTAAATGTGTTGTTAACTCCATTAGCCTGAAAGAAGGTAAAGAGCAATTTATTCACCAAGCTAAATTGATAAAGCGTTATGGAGCCGCGGTAATTGTAATGGCTTTTGATGAGGTAGGCCAAGCAGACAACTATGAACGTCGTTTGGAGATTGCCCAACGTTCATATGATATTTTAGTCGATGAGGTGGGATTTCCTCCTGAAGATATCATATTCGATTTAAATGTTTTCCCTGTGGCCACCGGAATGGACGAGCATAAACGAAATGCGTTGGACTTTATCGAGGCCACGAGTTGGGTTAAGAAAAATTTGCCATATTGCAGTGTTAGCGGTGGGGTTAGTAATGTCTCTTTCAGTTTTAGAGGAAACAATCCGGTTCGTGAAGCGATGCATTCGGTCTTCTTATATCACGCCATCCAAGCTGGAATGAATATTGGAATCGTAAATCCGACGATGTTGGAGGTTTACGACGACATACCTAAGGATTTATTGGAACGTGTTGAAGATGTAATACTTAATCGCAGAGAAGATGCCACAAAAAGATTATTGGATTTTGCGGAATCAGTAGTCGGGAAAGCAAGGGAGAGCAAGGTGGATTTGTCATGGCGCGAAGAACCTTTGCAAAATCGAATAACCAGAGCATTGGTTAAGGGTATTGATCAATATATTGTTGAAGATGTTGAGGAGGCAAGAATAAATGCCAATAAACCGATTGAGGTCATTGAAGGTCATTTGATGACAGGTATGAATGTGGTCGGTGACCTGTTCGGTAGTGGAAAAATGTTCTTGCCGCAGGTAGTGAAATCTGCACGGGTAATGAAAAAGGCGGTTGCTCATTTGCTGCCATTCATTGAAGAAGAGAAGTTGTTAAATCCACAAGTTGGAGACTCTAGGGCTGCTGGGAAAATCCTATTGGCGACTGTTAAAGGAGATGTACATGATATTGGAAAGAACATTGTAAGTGTGGTCTTGGCATGCAATAATTATGAAATTGTTGATTTAGGTGTTATGGTTCCGCCTGAGAAAATCATTAATGCCGCTAAAGAAGAAAATGTAGACATCATTGGCTTAAGTGGGTTGATAACGCCCTCATTGGACGAAATGGTGTTCCTTGCCAAAGAAATGGAACGACAAAATTTCAACGTTCCATTGCTTATTGGAGGTGCCACTACCAGTAAGGCCCATACAGCTGTAAAAATAGACCCACAATATCAAAAGACGGTAGTACACGTAAACGATGCCTCCAGAGCGGTAACGGTGGTTGGTGATTTGCTTAAAAAAGAAAGTGCTGATGGGTATAAAAAATCCATTAAACTTGACTATGAAGTGTTTCGTGATAAATTTTTAAAACGCTCCAAGCATAAGGAATACAAGACGATCCAAGAAGCCCGAAACAATAAATTTCAAATTGATTGGTCAGCCACGGAAATTGTAAAACCAAAAGAATTGGGAATCCAAGTAATTGATAATTTGGATCTTGAAAAATTGGTGCCCTATATTGACTGGACCCCCTTTTTTAGAAGCTGGGAACTACATGGAAAATATCCTGGTATTCTTACCGATGAGGTTGTTGGCGAACAAGCCACTGAATTGTTTTCAGATGCACAGGCGTTACTTCAAAAAGTTATTGATAAAAAGTTGCTTAAGGCAAAAGCTGTGTTTGGTTTATTTCCTGCAAATTCGGTAAATACCGATGATATAGAAGTACATGTCCTTCCTGTCAGTTCGAGCCTGCCTGTTCGGCAGACAGGCGTGGTCGAGAACAAAGGAAGTACCAAGAAATACACTTTCTGTACATTAAGACAACAGTTAAAAAAATGGGAAGGGGCACCTGATATTGCCCTGTCTGATTTCATCGCTCCAAAAGAAACAAGAATCCAAGATTATATAGGCTGTTTTTGCGTAAGTACAGGATTTGGTACGGCAGCATTGGCGACTGCATACGAGGAAAAGCATGATGATTATAATGCCATTATGATTAAAGCATTGGCAGATCGTTTGGCAGAGGCTTTTGCGGAATATTTGCATAAAGAGGTGCGTACGAAAAATTGGGGCTATGCCACGAATGAACATTTGAGTAATGAAGATTTGATTAAGGAATCATACAAAGGAATTCGACCAGCACCCGGTTATCCTGCTTGTCCAGACCACTTGGAAAAATTGACTATTTGGGAGATTTTGGAAGTTAAGAAAAAAATTGGTGTTGAACTTACAGAGGGCCTGGCCATGTGGCCTGCCGCAAGTGTAAGTGGTTATTATTTTGCGAACCCAGAAGCGCGTTATTTTGGGTTAGGTAAAATAAAGGAAGATCAAGTACAGGATTATGCAAAGCGTAAGGGAATACCTTTTGAGGATGCTTCAAAATGGTTAGCTCCCAATATTGCAGAAGCCCCCTAGCCCTTGTCTGCCGTCAGGCAGGCCTAAAGGGGGAATATATTCTTAGACATTTTTTAAATTGTCGAGAAAAATCGGAGCTTTGCGTTAGGGATGGAAGCGGCATCTTTTTTGAGCCTTTTTACTCAAAAAAATATAGCGGAGAGCCCGTTAAAACGCCCAAATAAAATGAATGAAGACAAGATTATGTATAAATTTAAATTGAATAACGTAAACAAGCTCCCTCTCTGTTGGAGAGGGCAGGGGGAGAGGCTATGAAGGTTACAGATCATATATTGAATGCCAAGGGCGAGACTTTGTTCTCTTTTGAATTGATTCCACCGGTAAAAGGGAGAAACATCCAGGAACTGTACAATAACATTGATCCTTTAATGGAGTTTAATCCTCCTTTTATAGATGTGACCACTTCACGCGAAGAATATGTATACATTGATCGAGAAGGCCTTTTGGATAAAAAATTGACACGTATGAGACCTGGTACGGTGGGTATTTGTGCTTCGATAAAGCATAAATATCAAGTTGATACCGTTCCTCATGTATTGTGTGGTGGATTTACCAAGGAAGAAACAGAATATGTTCTTGTAGATTGTCACTATTTGGGAATACAGAATGTTATGGCGTTAAGAGGTGATGCCAGGCAAGAGCAAAAATATTTTGAACCAACAAAAGGAGGGCACCCATATGCCATTAATTTGGTAAAACAGATTAAAGACTTAAATCATGGCAAGTACCTGCATGAAGTAATAGAAACCGACGATTGTGCTAATTTTTGCATAGGTGTTGCCGGCTATCCAGAAAAGCATTTGGAAGCACCATCATTACAATCAGATTTAATGCGATTAAAACAAAAAGTTGATGCTGGAGCAGATTATGTGGTGACACAAATGTTCTTTGATAATAAGAAGTTTTTTGAATTTGTCGAAGCATCGCGGGAAATAGGAATCAATGTCCCTATTATTCCTGGTATAAAGCCAATTGCTGTGAAAAGACATTTGCAATTATTACCGCAAGTATTTCGCATAGATTTACCCCAGGATTTAATTGCCGCTGTTGACGATTGCAAGGACAATAAAGCAGTTCGCCAAGTCGGCATTGAATGGGCAATTCAACAGTCCAAGGAATTAAAGGCCTCGGGAGTACCTGTATTGCATTATTACTCCATGGGTAAATCAGACAATATCCATGCGATAGCAAAAGGGGTGTTTTAATACTTTTCTTACTGCTAAAAACTACTTGATGGGCAGTTATTCAATCCATGCGTAAAAAGAAATGTATTAACTTCGTGCTTTGCTTTAAGCACTTCCAACGTACTATTACACCTAATGAACCTAAGATTACTTCCCATATTTATTTTGGTATTTGCAATTGGTTTCTCTCAAAATGATGATGGAAAATTAAGAAAATATACAATTGACTTTAATCAATATTATGGTTCAATTTTGCTTCATAATACGGATATTTCACATCTTATTTCTGACCATCCTACAGGGTTGATTTTTAGTTATAATCGTAAAACTTACGGAGAAGAAGAATGGCAAGAAGAGTTCAATTATCCTGACATAGGATATTCTTTTGTCTATCAAAATATGAACAATGCCACTTTGGGTCAAAATTTTGGATTGTTTGCACACTACAATTTCTATTTCTTCAAAAGATTCATGCAATTTCGAATAGGTCAAGGCATAGCATACAATACAAATCCGTATAATAAATATGAAAATTTCAGGAATAACGCCTATGGTTCCCATTTCATGAGTTCTACCTATCTCATGTTGAATTATCATAAAGAGAATATATTCAAAGGCCTTGGTTTTAAGGCAGGCATCACCTTAGTTCATTATTCAAATGCCAATTTTAAGGCCCCCAATACATCTACAAATACTTTTGCCCTGAACGCAGGATTGGTTTATGATTTGGATGGCGAACGGGAAATCGGGTATTTGGTCAACCCGGAAAAAGAAAAGATCATTGAACCTATTAAATATAATTTTGCCCTTAGATTTGGATTGAATGAAAGTGATGTCATTGATTCTGGACAATATCCTTTTTATATTGTCTCGGCATATGCCGATAAACGCTTGGGAAGAAAGAGTGCTATTCATTTAGGAACCGATATTTATTTTTCTAACTTTTTAAAGGAATTAATTCGATTTCAGTCCATTTCATTTCCCGAGAATGGCGTTGCAGCTGATGATGATTATAAACGTGTTGGGGTATTCCTGGGGCATGAATTGTTTATCAATAAAATGTCAGTGATTACGCAGTTGGGTTACTACGTTTATTATCCTTTTGATTTTGAAGGGCAGATGTATAATAGGGTGGGTATGAAAAGATATTTTGGAAATAAGGTCTTTGGTGCCATTACATTAAAATCACATGGCGCAAAAGCGGAGGCGGTTGAATTTGGAATAGGGGTAAGGTTGTAGGAGAATAAGTTAAGAGTTAAGAGTTAAGAATTATGAGATTAGAGTTGACATTTAACAAAGGGAATCTTCCCCTTGAGGGGACTTTAGGGGTGTTTCCTATTCTTTGGAAGTATGTTTTTGGATGCTTATGTTTTATGTATTTAGTTTCCTGTAACAACGAGAATGCACCGGATTGTTTTCAAGATGCAGGTGAAATGCTACGCACAGAAGTTGATCTGGAAAATTTTTCTAAAATAACGGTATTTCAGAAAGTGGAACTGATATTAAAGCAAGGAGATGTCCAGAAAGTGGAAATTGAAACTGGGGAGTTTCTTCGTAAAGAAGTTACGGCAGAAGTGCAAGGTGACCGATTGCTATTGCGAAATGACAATGGGTGTAATTTCTTAAGGGAGTATGGCCTAACTAGAGTTTATGTGACATCACCCGATATAACTGAGATTCGAAGTAGTACGGGCTTACCCATAAAGAGTGATGGTCTATTAGGATACCCTTCTTTGCTATTGTTATCTGAAAGTTTTACTGACCCTGAAGCGGAGACTACTGATGGCGAATTTGATTTGGAATTGGATGCAGAGAATGTAGCCGTAGTAGTCAATGGTATTGCGTATTTTAAATTAAAGGGAAATACTGGGAATTTGAGCATTACGGTCGCAGCGGGAGATTCGCGAATTGATGCGGAAACCCTTGTTGCTAATGATGTGCGCTTAAACCATAGGGGCACCAATGATGTGCAAATTAATCCACAACAATCAATTTCGGGTGTTATTCGGGGAACTGGGGATGTTATCAGTTTCAACCAACCAACGGTGGTTGATGTTGAAGAGTTGTATACGGGAAGACTAATTTTCAGAAATTGAAATCCGTTTTAACATATCTGAAAAACGTATTTACCATTCAAAAAGATAGATTGGACAAAACCCAGTTGCAAGGAATCGAAAAAACGGATGATTTGCTAAACTCCATGATCAAAGAAAAAAAGATTCCCGGATTGGCCATTACGGTTTTGAAGAATGGAGAATTTTTTTTTCAAAAAGGATATGGCTATGCTGATTTAAAAGACAAAAAAAAGTAAATCCAAAGCGTACTAATTTTGGGGTTGCGAGCGTATCCAAAAACATTGCTGCCACAGCTCTTGCGCATATGGTGAATGATGGTTTGATTGACTTGGATGCCTCGTTTTATGAATACGTCCCATATTTCCCTCAGAAAAAACACGATTTCACCATTCGACAATTGGCTGGCCACACCGCAGGAATAAGAGGCTATCGCGGGAAAGAGTACAGGTTGAACAAGGCTTATTCCATAAAGGATAGTTTACGGATCTTTAAAGATGATGGGTTGCTTTTTAAGCCAGGGACTAATTATCATTACAATAGTTATGACTGGGTTTTGATTTCTTTGGCCATGTAAGAGGCCAGTGGTATCCCATTTGAAGAATATGTACGGGAAAAAGTATTGAACCCCTTGGATTTACAAAATACCTTTGCAGAAAATGTCCGATCGAGCGCACCTTGCCTGCCGGCAGGCAGGGTCGAGACCTTGGAAAATTATGATTTCGACCTGGCTACATTTTACTCAAAAAACAGATTGGGGTTTCGAAAGGCCATACCTGTCAACAATCACTACAAGTTAGCTGGAAGTGGTTATGTATCCACTTCAGCTGATATCGCCAAATTCGGACAGGCTTATTTGAACAGCGAGGTTTTGGATAAAACTGTTCTTTCCAAGTTTCTAACTTCTGAAAATATAAATGGAAATCCTACTTATTACGGTTTGGGCTGGCAAGTGAGTGAAGATAAAAAGGGAAGGGCGTTTTTCGGCCATGTCGGGAATGGCGTGGGAGGTTATTCAAACCTTTTTATTTACCCCAAAGAACAAATGGTATTCTCAATTTTAATTAATTGTACCAAGCCGCAGATACAGGATATATTGGATAATTCCATCGACTTAATAATCAGCAATTCTTAATAAACGATGCTTTTTAACGAGGATTCTTCAATGAAATAGGGAATACCTACAAAAAACAAAAAAAGACGAACGTAAAATTTGATTTTTAAATTTAATAATTACCTTAGCCAGAGATTTAGCAATATAATGACAAAACAATATTTCTATAACGGGTTTTATTTTTTCTTCTTTTTTAAAAGAGAAACGGGACTGTTGTAGTGTATTGTAAGCATAATATAACATTAAGTCCCGTGAAATACGGGACTTTTTTTGTTGAAAAAATGTCGAATTAATCTAGACAACAGTATAGCAATGAATTTAAAAATAGCCATTCAGGGAATCAAAGGTTCTAATCACCATCAGGTAGCTCGGGAATATTTCAGTGAAGATATTGTCTTGGTAGAGTGTATGTCTTTTCATGGGTTGGTTGATCAGTTGCTTGAATCAACTGCCGATAAAGGGGTTATGGCTATTGAGAATTCTATTGCAGGATCCATTATTCCGAATTATGCGTTAATCTATGATAAGAGTTTACATATAATCGGAGAGCACTATTTAAACATTCATCATAATTTAATGGCACTAAAAGGTCAGACAATCGATGATATTGTTGAGGTGCGCTCACACCCCATGGCACTTTTGCAATGTAGGGAGTTTCTAAAGACGAAACCCCATATAAAAATGGTTGAGGACGTAGATACTGCAGAGACTGCAAAACAAATTCATGATAAACAATTAAAAGGTATAGCGGCCATAGCACCAATAGTTGCGGCCAACTTGTATGAATTAGATGTCATTGTCCCTGAGATACAGACTATAAAGAACAATTCCACAAGATTCATCATCGTCAAGACAAAGAATAAAGAATTGCCTAAAAATGAGATCAATAAGGCATCTTTACGATTTGTTACCGATCATAAGAGGGGTAGCTTAGCGACGGTTTTGAATGTGATGAGTGATTGTAATTTGAATTTGACAAAAATACAGTCCTTGCCCATTATAGAAACCCCTTGGAAGTATGCCTTTTTTGTTGATGTCACTTTTGATGAATATGATAATTTTGCCAAGGCCAAATCGCTCTTGGAAATAATGTCTGAAGACTTTAGGGTCTTGGGGGAATATAAAAACGCCAGAATATGATTGGTACTGCAGAGAGACTAAAAACAATTGAAGAATATTACTTCTCGAAAAAACTGCGAGAGGTTCGAGGGCTTATTGCTGCCGGTAAACCCATTATTAATATGGGTATCGGTAGTCCTGATTTGGCGCCATCAGAGGAGGTTATAGGATCTATCCAGAATTCAATAACGGAAGCTGGAGCCCATCAATATCAAAGTTATCAAGGATTGCCAGAATTACGAGAAGCGATTGCAGACTTCTATAAAACTAAGTTTGCTGTAATTGTAGATCCCAGTACTGAGATTTTACCTTTAATGGGTTCCAAAGAGGGTATCATGCATATTAGCATGGCTTTTTTGAATGAGGGTGATGAAGTTTTGATTCCAAATCCGGGGTATCCGACTTATATTTCTGTTACTAAATTAATAGGCGGTGTCCCAAAACTGTACAATTTATATGCTAAAAATGATTGGTTTCCAGACCTTGATGCTTTGCAGCAGCAAGATTTATCCAAGGTAAAATTGATGTGGGTAAGCTATCCGCATATGCCAACGGGCGCGACAGCTAACCGTGAGCAATTGTTAAAATTGATTCAGTTTGCCAAAAAGAACAACATATTATTGATCAATGACAATCCGTATAGTTTTGTTTTAAGTAATGATCCTTTAAGTGTTTTGAGCATACCAGGAGCAAAAGAAGTTGCTTTGGAATTGAATTCGTTGAGTAAAACTTTTAATATGGCTGGCTGGCGCGTGGGTATGGTTTTAGGACATTCAAATTATGTCAATGCTATTTTAAAGGTTAAGAGTAATATGGATTCTGGGATGTTTTATGGCATACAAAAAGGAGCTGTGGCTGCTTTGCGAAGTGGAAAAGATTGGTTTATATCATTGGACAAAGTATATCAAAGCAGAAGGAAGTTAATGTTCTCATTGGCCGATAAATTGAATTGCACTTATGATAAAAACGCAGTTGGGATGTTTGTTTGGGCTAAATTACCTGAAGGAGCTCTGGCCTCAGAAGAGTTTATAGATAATGTACTTTTTGAGAAGAACATTTTCATTGCTCCAGGCACTATATTCGGTAGTAATGGTGAGGGGTATATTCGGTTTTCACTTTGTGTGAAAGCAGAAAAAATCAAAGAAGTACTAGACAGATTTTAAGATGGATGTATTTATAGTCGGTATTGGATTAATTGGAGGGTCTATGGCCAAGGACATTAAAAGGCTGTATCCACATTCGAAGATTCATGGTATAGATACCAATATATCACATTTGGAGGAAGCATTGGCATTGGACTTGATAGATGTT
>Ga0209121_10001632_pt1 | contig 23492 bp, 20 predicted proteins | sample Cruoilmetagenom3_FD_187292 | JGI IMG/M metagenome (GOLD analysis project Ga0209121, IMG submission 187292) | Oil polluted marine microbial communities from Coal Oil Point, Santa Barbara, California, USA - Sample 3 (SPAdes) (version 2) | ecosystem: Environmental > Aquatic > Marine > Oil seeps ... | reverse complement strand
CGGTAGATTACTTCTGGCGCAGCGCGTCGAATCGGGCTGGTCGGTGAGCGCTGCATCCCAAGCTGCAGGCATCTCCAGACAGACCGGCGGGAAATGGCCGACTCCGCTACAAGCGCGGTCCGCACTGGCTCTCTTGGCGATGGAGGATCCCGCGTTCGACGATCTATGTGGTTCTGCGCCGATTCGGCCTCAGCCGCCTCAAGCCCAAACGCACCGAGCCACGCGTTCGGTACGAGTGGCCTGAGCCCGGTGATCTCATCCACCTCGATGTGAAGAAGCTCGGGCGTATCAAGCTCGGTGGGGGCCACAGGGCGTTCGGGCGAGGACCGGGAATGCGCCACAAAGGTGCGGGCTGGGAGTTCGTCAGAAGAGCCCTGGACTTCTTCGAGTGTGCCGGAAATCGAGACGAGGCGCGTACTCACGGACAACGGCGCGAACTACAGGTCGCACCTGTTTTGCGGATACCTTGAGGATCGCGACATCAAGGTGATCAAGACCCGTCCGGCCACCCACAGACCAACGGCAAGGCAGAGGCGTTCGTCAAGATCGTGACCAACGAGTGGGCCTACGGAGAGACCTACAGGAGCAATGAGGAACGGGCCGAGATGCTCGACCCGTTCCTTGAGTACTACAATGTAGAACGTCCACATGGAGGCATTGGTGGCCAGCCACCGATCTCGCGGGTCAACTGACAACAACGTCCATGGGAACTACAACTAGCTCTCTTCGGCGTTGATGAGGATCGCGTCGCATAGGAACTGAGCGAGTCCCGGGCGCACGTTGTCGTAGGTCTTTGCGAACCGGGGGTCGGCGACGTACATACGCCCCAGTCCCGCGTGCATCTGCTTGGAGCACGGGTAGAAGTTGCGGTCGATCTGGAGGCGGTGCTCCTCCGCTAGACGCTGCACCTCTTCGTCGTCCGGTCCCGCACCGGCTTCCATGCGAGCCGCGAGTCCCTCGACGACAACAGCGCCCTCATCCTTGATACGGAGCCAGTCCTCTTTGGTGTACTTCTTGGTGCGCCGCGCGGACTCGACGTACGCGTCGCTGTCGCCCCACCGCTCTTTGACCTCTTCTTCATGCTTGGCGGGGTCGAAGTTTCCAAAGACCTCGAACATATCCTCTTTGTTCATGGCGATCCCCTTGTCGTGGGTGTCCAGGGCTTGGTCGATCGTGTTGATCATGGCGTGCAGCTGCGATGCCCGCTCACTCAGCAGTTCGCGCTGCATGAGCAATGCGGCCTCGCGGTCGTGTCCGGGTTCACGCATGAGCCCGGATATGACGTCGAGAGCGAACCCCAGCTCTCGAAAGAACAGAATCTGCTGCAACCGCTCTAGGTCGGCATCGCTATAGAGTCGATAGCCGGCATCGCTGCGACTCGAGGGAACCAGTAGGCCCGTCTCGTCGTAGTGGTGCAGCGCGCGAACGCTCACCGGTGCGAGTGCTGCCACCTGACTCACGGTGTATGACATGCGGGTACGCCTTCCAGTTCGTTCGGTCAGCTTGTGCGCTCAGCGTAAACCCTCACGTTACGTGAGGGTCAAGAGGGAAATTCGATAGTCTTTTCCGGTTGACACGCTGAGGAGCCTTGCATATAGTTCAGCGCGTGAATAATTCAAGCGTTGAAACAAACAACATTTCCGAAGTGAATGTCATAGAGGTGCTGGATCAGCTTGACGCGATGATGCTCAAGTTCGGTCGAGCTATGTCTTCGGATGGCCCGTTCATTCACCTGGGAGTGACTCCGCCCCAGTACATGCTGCTGCGCACCCTCTCACATGAGGGCGCGTCACGCGTGTGCGACGCCGCTACACTTCTCGGGGTCGGCAATCCCGCCGCGTCCATGCTCATCAAGTCCCTGGAGTCGAGAGGACTCGTTCACAGGGAGCAGGATCCCGATGACCGGCGTGCTGTTCAAGTGGCGATCACCGATGAGGGTCGCGAGATCGTCAGCAGCGGAGAGCAGTTTCGACGTGAAGCTCTTCTTCGGCACACGAAATCCGTGGGTCTTGGCGATATGGAGACGTTCATGCGCGTGCTGGGCGTCTTCATGGAGGCAATGGCCACTGAACATGGAAGTAACGGAACAGAACAGCTCTAACACACGAGAGGAACAGAATGGATCGCATCACACGTTTCAGCCTGAAAAACCCGACGGTCATCGTCATCACGGCACTCTTGGTGTTGTTCATGGGATTGTATTCTGCGGCCAACCTCAAGCGCGAGACGATGCCCGACGTCGCGATTCCCATCGTCGCCATCGTCACGCCATACCCCGGTGCGGCGCCTCAGGACGTCTATGAGCGGGTTACGATACCCGTTGAACAGGCGATCGGTTCGGTATCCGGACTGACGGACCTCTCCTCGAGTTCCGCTGATTCGGTCTCCATCATCGTGGCCAGCTTCGGCTACTCCGTGGATATGGCCGATGCCGAGGATGAGATCGGGACCCTTCTGGACGCGGTATCGCTCCCGGACAATGCGCTGGACCCCGACACGGTTCGCATCACCTTCGGTTCTGCCCCCATCCTCAAGCTCTCCGCTTCGGGTGGACAGTCTGTCGATGAGCTCCGCGCGGCAGTCAATGACATCGTGTTGCCCAAGCTCGTAGGCATCGATGGTGTCGGCAACATCAAGACGACTGATGACGCCGCAGGTCAGGTCAGCATCTCTTTCGATCCGGATGCCCTCTCTGAGCATGGCCTGACCGCGTCCGATGTGATGCAGCAGGTACAGGCGGCCAATCTCTCGTTCCCTGTCGGCTCGGTCATGATCGACGAGGGCGAAGAGCCTGTGCGTGTCGGTGGTACGGTCGAGACCGTCGAGGATATCGAGAACCTCAGTATCGTGATCTACCCCAACATGAACGCCATCTATGGTGATGCGTTCGCCTCGATGGGCGAGGGCATGGGCGCGCTTGGCGGTGCTGTCGGCCAGCTGGGCGGAGCCGTGGGTCAGCTGGGAGTCGCCGTCGGCGATGTCGGCGCCGGTCTCGGTGAGGTCTCACAGGGTCTGGGCATGCAACTCGGTCTCGTCGCAGCACTTCAGGACACCGAGGCTCAGCTCCTGGATGCCAAGCTTGCGCTCTCAGAGGCCAACTCGGTCTTGCGTGATCCCGCTGCGTCCGCCGAGGCGACCATGGTCGCCGGTGCAACGGTCGCACAGCTGAACTCGGTCATTCCCGCGCTCGAGGGCGCGGTCACCGGTATCGAGATGGAGTTGCAGGCCACTCAGGCCGCCGCCGCAGCCGCGGCCGCAGCAGCCGCGTCCGCACCCGCGCCAACGGCACCGAGCATGGCGGCACCTTCGTCGCTCTCCATGCCTTCGGCACCCTCCTCTGAGATGCCGGAGCTCGAGATAGTCAAACTCTCCGATCTCGCAGAGGTCACCTATGAGGGTGGCGCGGATTCCACCTATGCGCGTATCAACGGCGATCGCGCGGTCCTCATTGACATCATCAAGTCGCAGGAGGCCAACACGGTCACCGTTTCCGAGGACACCATCGCTGCAATCGACTCCATCAACGATGAGCTGCCCGAGGGAATCGAGCTCATGCTCACGTATGACGCGGCGATTCAGATCAACAACTCGATCAGGGACATGGTCCAAGAGGGTCTCCTGGGCGCGGTGTTCGCGTTCATCGTGATCCTGCTGTTCCTGCGCAACTGGCGCTCGACGCTGATCTCCGCCATCTCGATCCCGTTGTCGGTGATCGCGGCTCTCGCATTCATCGGCCAGTTCGACATCACGCTCAACGTCATGACTCTCGGAGGTCTCACCGTCGCGATCGGGCGTGTGGTCGACGACTCCATCGTGGTCATCGAGAACATCTATCGCCACCTTCAGATCGGCGATGTCCGCAACGCAGAGCTCGTGCGCGTGGCGACTCGCGAGGTGTCGACGGCCATCACGTCCTCAACGCTCACGACCATCGCCGTGTTCGCGCCGATGGCGCTCGTGTCCGGCATCGTGGGCAAGATATTCACGCCCTTCGCCATCACGGTCGCCCTCGCGCTGTTCGCATCGCTGATCGTCTCCGTGACGATCGTGCCGCTGATCGCCAAGTGGATGCTGCTCAACGCCAAGGTCGCTCCGCGCGATGAGGCCGACGTGCGCACCAATGGCTTCTACGGTCGCCTGCTCGCATGGTCGCTCTCCCATAAGAAGCCGATTGGAGCGGCAACTGCACTTCTGCTCGTCATCTCGGTTGTACTCGTAGCGTTCATCGGAACCGGCTTCATGCCGCCGTCCGCAGAGAAGTTCGCCACGGTCGATGTGGCCTACCCCTCCGGCACTCAGGCCGGGACTGTGGATGGGATGCTCGATCAGCTCGAGGGTGCCGTTTCGGGTCTCGATGATGTGGTCTTCTATCAGGCATCCGTGGGTACATCGAGCGGGTTCGACGTGGTCACTGGCGACAACAAAGGTTCACTCTTCATCAAGTACGAAGAGGATGCCGACATGGATCCCGCGATCGAGGCACTCAAAGAGGCCGTGGAACCGTTCAAGAGTGACGATGTGCGTATCGCCGTCGCTCAGGTCGACGTGTCAGGTGCGGGGGCGAACTCGATCGACCTCATCGTGACCGGACCCGATTCGGAGTCTCTGGAGACTGCAGCCGCCGCCATCGAGGGAATGATGGAGGAGGTTGACGGACTCGAAAGCATCTCAAGCAACGTGAGCGAGGTTCGCAAGCAGATCACCATCGAGGTCGATCAGGCCAAGGCCGCCGAGAAGGGTCTCAACACGGGGATCATCCTCGGTGCCGTACGCGGATTCGTTGCCGAGGAGAGCGCCGGCGTCATCAATATCGATGGCAGTGAGACCGATCTGCTCTACTCCACCGATATCGGCGATATCGAGTCGGTTGATATGATCGCCGACTATGAGATCGGTTCACCCATGGGTGACATGGTCAAGATATCGGACGTCGCTCTGGTCCAGGAGATCGAGACGCCCGTCAGTGTGCTCACCCTCGATGGAGCCGAGTACGTCGCCGTCTCCGCCTCCGTGATGGACCGCGACTCCAGTACCGTCATCGCTGCAGTCACCGAGAAGCTCGACACCCTCGATCTCCCTGATGGTGTCGAGGTGAAGATCGGCGGCATGGCCGAGATGATGAACGAGAGCTTCGAGCAGCTGGGCCTCGCGATGGTCATCGCGGTCGCTGCCGTGTTCCTCGTCATGGTCATCGCCTTCGGTGAGGCACTCGCACCGCTTGCCATCATGGTGTCGCTGCCCCTCGCGATCATCGGTGGCATCATCGGTCTGGCGATCGTGGGAATCCCGCTCGACATGCCAGCTATGATCGGTGCGCTCATGCTCATCGGTATCGTGACCACCAACGCGATCGTGCTCATCGAGCGTGTCATCCAGAAGCGCGACGAAGGACTTCCACGTCGCGAGGCGTTGATCGTTGCGGGAACCGATCGTATCCGTCCGGTTCTCATGACGGCGCTCACCACCATCATGGCGCTACTTCCCATGGCCAGTGGACTCGCCGAGGGTGCACTGATGTCACAGTCGCTCGCGGTCATCGTGGTCGGTGGTCTCACGACCTCCACCGCACTGACGCTCATCGTGGTCCCCGTCGTCTACGACACCCTCGAGGGCTTCAAGGATCGTATGTTCGGTGAAGAGTACAACGAGCGCATGAAGCTCGCCGAGGACACCAAGTAGCAGCAAGCGTTTGAAATATGCGAACAGCCGAGGAGGATCATCTCTCCTCGGCTGTTCTTGTTCTCGACGACGCGATGAGGGCGGAGAAAGTTCTGTGCCTCATCTTCCCAGTCGCGGTAGAATCAGGAAGCTTCTCCGTTCACCACGCGTCCTTTCGAGGGCGGTTCGGAGGGGTCTTCATTGAGCAGATCGGTACATGCTGTGACCTCGGGGGAGACTGGATGGACATCTTTGATAAGGCCCTTCGCTACACGGATGCGAAGGATGTAATGGAAACGGGGCTGTATCCGTACTTTCTGCCGCTAGAGTGCAACGAGGGCGCAGAGGCCGTGTACCAGGGTCGCAGGGTCGTGATGTGCGGTTCTAACAACTACCTTGGCCTCACCACGCATCCCAAGGTCCGACAGGCGGCCAAGGACGCGATCGACCTGTACGGGACGAGCTGTACGGGTTCGCGATTCCTGAATGGTACGCTGGAGCTGCATCTGGAACTCGAGCGACGTCTCGCAGACTGGGTCGGTATGGATGCCGCACTCGTGTTCGCGACGGGCATGCAGGTCAATCTCGGCACCATCTCAGCCATCGTCGGCCGGGGAGATACTGTCGTGCTGGACAAGGCCGATCACGCGAGTCTCGTCGATGGTGCACGTCTCTCATGGGGTGAGATCAAGCGTTTCCGCCATAACGACATGGCCGATCTGGAGCGTGTTCTCGCTTCATTGCCTCGAAACAGCGGTAGTTTAGTTGCGGTAGATGGCCTCTACAGCATGGAGGGCGATATTGCTCCGCTGCCTGAGATAGTCCCGCTCTGTAAGGAGTATGGTGCGCGTCTCATGGTCGATGACGCGCATTCTCTTGGGGTGCTGGGCGGCGGGAAGGGTGTGGGGCATCATTTTGGCGTGCAGGACGATGTTGACCTCGTGATGGGGACGTTCAGCAAGTCGTTCGCGTCGCTCGGTGGATTCATTGCCGGTGATGCCGATGTCATCCACTACATACAACATCACGCACGCAGCATGATATTCAGTGCGAGTATCCCTCCCAGTAATGCGGCCGCGGCACTCGCCGCTCTTGACGTGATGATCGAGGAGCCTGAGCGGATTGAACGGCTCGCCGCGAATGCTGACAAGATGCGCACGGGCCTGCGTTCGCTCGGCTTCGACATCGGAGATTCGGAGACCCCCGTCGTCCCGGTCATCATAGGGAGCGACGAGCTCACGCTCGTCACCTGTCGAGCCCTGCTGAATGCCGGTGTATACGTCAATCCGGTGCTCGGACCTGCAACGACGCCCGGGCGGCAGTTGCTGCGCACGAGCTACATGGCAACTCACACCGATGAGCAACTCGATCATGTCCTCGGCGCGTTCGAGCATGTTGGCAAGGAGCTCTCGCTCATACAGTAAGACACAGGTGCGATTCGGGTCAGACCCTCGCGCGACGATGCATGTGGCACAGGCGCTCCTCAGTCTCCAGACAGGAGGCATCGCATGCATCACAGAACGTGGAAACAGGTCGTGGTCGGTCTCGTGGCCATGACACTCGTAGTTGGGGCCATGGGCCCTGCGCCTGCACTCGCCCGGCGGGAGGCCAAACAGGTCCGTGAGCGGACTCAGTGGCCGTTTGACCACCTGCCGGAGTCGGACCCACCCGCTCGGTTGCGGGTTCCCGGCCCGCTTGTCGCGCAGCCCGAAGGTGTGACTGACGAGCAGCTCGCAAAGTCCGATCCGCAGGCATACGCAGCGCTCGTACCGGAGTGCCGCGAGATCGAGGAACAACTCACGCAACGGATACACGAGCGCCTCAGTGAGGCCGGATTCGACGAGGGGGCACAGGCTTCGGCCAGTGGCATGAGTGTCGCATCGGTTCTCGCGGCCGCCACATACTCTCCTTACGCGTATCTTAAGTTCGTGCTGGTTCCCAGTTCGGGCTCCATGACGTATAACGGTTATCGAGGGACTTTGTACTTCCGCTACGGGTACTACAGTTCCTACACGGACAGCTATCGGTGGTACACCGTGTCCTATCCCGCAATCTCGGGCAACAACGTTCCTCGCTATCAGGCGGTGCGCAACGTTGGCCCGATCCCTGAGTACACATGGGACTTCGGATTCATCTATCGCAGCTACCGCGGCTATGAGGCCGATTACCGGACATCGTTCTATCCGGGCAAGTGGCGTCTCGACCCGTGGACTGGCGGGCCATATGGGCGTGGGTACTTCGAGGTGCACGGTGGCACGGGGAGCCGGTACTTCAAACCCACGGCCGGCTGTATTCGTCTGACGCCGTCGGCGATCAGCAGTCTTCGCTGGTATCACACGTACCGAATGGCCAACAAGTACAACCGCGGAAGTGCGCACGTGTACGTGAATTACTGAGGCAGTAACGGACGGGGGTCCGTAGATGGGGGATGTGCCCGCGGGCACAGGGAGGAGAGATCATGTCGAAGATGGTTCGTTCGATCGTGTGTTTGGCGCTGCTCATTGGAGCGCTGGCGTTGGCGGGGTGTGGCGAGTCGAGCCAGACAGGGGCTGTGCAACTCGAACTCGAGGGTTGGCAGAGCTCACAGTTGGAGGACTCGCCGGAGGCTGTCCTTGCGGTCAAACGGGCCGATGACAAGAGCGATTCCCTGTGCCTCGTGGGTCTGGATGGTTCTATCAGCACGGTGTGGAGTGCCCCGGAGGAGTTCTCGGTCTCCCTGTTCGACTGCGACCCTGTGCGGAAGAGAATACTGGTTCGTCTGAGTGAGATGGGCGACGAGACCTTCGCAAAGGTGTCGGATCATCTGGTCGTTCTCGACTCGACGGGTGACGCGACCGTTCTACCGCATCGAACGGAAGAGTTTCCGTACGTGGCCGACGGCGTGTTCACGGCGGACGGCGCAGTGGTGTGGGTCGAGATGCTGGAGTCCATGGATTCGATCGAGACTACGTTGTCGCGAGCGCCCATAGATGGGAATCCGGAGAGAGTCCTTCTGGACGGAGATGTACCTGAACATCACTACATCTGGTCGTTGGACAGGTGTATCGGCGGTGAGGAGATCAACGTCGTGCTCAAGACGCAGGGGACTCCGGCCACGGATGACGATTTCGCTTCTCTGTTCTGCGTCGCGAGCGGAGATGTGCTCACCGTACAGGGGGAGCCGTATCGAGATGATTCGCTGTTCACGAGATCGGTAACCGATGAGGGAGTGTTCGTGTTCATGCGCAACTCGGTTCATGCGGATGAACTCGTGGTCGACTTGGTCGAGGTCGTATTCACAGGGAGTTCCTGGGTTGAGCGCACGTTGATCTCGGATGGTGCGTTTGCCCCGGGCTTCGAATATGACACCGTGTGCGGTCGTGGGCCGAGTGGAACGGTGCTCGTGCGGATGGCCACGCGAGACCAGGAAGAGAACGCAGGCGTTCTGGCGAGTTTCGAACCGGGGTCCGGATCGCTGGAGTTCACCGAGGTCGGTATTGCCGAGGAATCGATCGATCAGTGGATCTGGCTTGGTGACGACGGGGTGTGAGAATGCCGCAGGCGCGGTATCTTTGCACCATGGAAACACGAACAGCATCCCAGATCGGTTCCACCTCGGAGGCCTACGCGGTCGTTCTGGGCGGCGCCAACACGGACATTGTTGGATTCAGTGATCAGGCACTCATTGCCCGGGACTCCAATCCCGGGCATGTGTGTGTTTCGAGCGGCGGTGTGGGACGCAACATCGCGGAGAATCTCGCCCGCATCGAGGTTCCCGTCAAGCTGGTGACCGCCTTCGGCAACGACGTCAATGCTGCTCGATTGCGCGCCAAGTGTGTCGAAACGGGAATCGACGTCGCGCACTCTCTTTCAATCGGCGATCTGCCGGGATGTGTCTATCTGGCGATAGCGGATGAGTGCGGGATCATGAATCTTGCACTCAACGACATGAGAGCACTCGACCGGGTGGTTCCCTCCGCGCTGGAGTCGCTGAGGTCCGTCCTGCGAGACGCTTCGGTGATCGTTCTCGACACCAATATAGGGGAGAGTACGATCGAGTGGATGTGTGAGGTGGGGGCGAGCGTGCCCATAGTTCTCGACCCGGTTTCGGTCGTGAAGTCGGCACGGGCTCGATCATCGCTCGGACGTCTCCACACATTGAAAGCGAACGAAATGGAGGCACGTGCTCTAGTAGGTGACGCATTGCCCGGTGATGCCCCCATTGAGCTTGTGGCTCGGGAACTGATCTCCACGGGCCTGCACCGAATTCTGATAACAATGGGGGAGCGTGGGGTCTATGCACTTGAGGGCGATGAGTATCTTGAGATCCCCGCTCCGTCCGTCACCGTTCTGAGCGACACGGGTGCCGGTGATGCGTTCGCTGCAGGGGCTGCCTGGGGCGCGATGCAGCACGCGTCCTTGTGGCAGACCGCGAGATTCGCCTCGTCTCTGGCGTCGCGGGCGCTCACGACTGAGGAAACAGTTGACTCGAGTTTGTCGAGAAGCATCGTTGAACGTGTGATGGAGGAGGCCCAGTGAACGAGTATCTGTCGGTAACGCCCGAGGTTCAAAGCGCATTGGATGAGGGCCGACCCGTGGTGGCGCTGGAATCCACGATCATCTCGCACGGGTTCCCTTACCCGGCCAACGTGGAGTGTGCTCTTGAGGCGGAGAGGAATGTGCGTGTCGGCGGCGCGATTCCGGCAACGGTCGCTCTACTTGGCGGCAAACTGAGGGTGGGGCTCACCCCCGACGACATCGAGCATCTCGCTCGTGCTGGTGATGTGGAAAAGGCAAGCCGACGGGACATCCCGGTGCTGCTGTCGGCCGGCCGTGATGGTGCGACAACGGTTGCTGGCACCATGCTCGTTGCAGCTATGGCGGGCATCTCTGTTTTTGCCACCGGTGGGATAGGCGGGGTGCATCGGGGAGCGCAAGAGAGTTTCGACGTTTCGGCGGATCTACTGGAACTCGCGCGTACAGATGTCGCGGTTGTGTGCGCAGGTGCCAAGTCAATCCTCGACCTAGGGCTCACGCTCGAGGTCCTCGAGACACACGGTGTGCCCGTCTTGGGCTATCGTACCGACGAGTTCCCCGCCTTCTACACGCGATCGAGCGGTCACGGCGTGGACAGGCGACTGGATTCGGCAGCGGAGATTGCTGGCGTGCTTCGTGTTCGACGTGATCTGGGACTCGCTGGAGGAACGGTCATCGCCAACCCCATAGCAGTGGAGCATGAGCTCGATCCCGAATGGCTCGACGGAATCATCGCGACCTCGCTTGCCCGTGCCGATGAACTCAGGATTCACGGGAAAGAGATCACTCCGTTCCTGCTGGGGAGTATCCATGAGCTTTCCGGGGGAGCGAGCGAGGCGGCCAACAAGGAGCTTGTCTACAGCAATGCTCGTCTGGCAGCGGCGATTGCATCGGAGCTCGCACAGGCCAAGGGTTAGTCTCGATCTGCGCGGAGCGGGAGATCACTCGAAGACGCGGATACGCAGGGCGACCCCTGTGCCCTCGGGGACCACCGCTCCCGGATAGGGGACCTGCGAGTACACGTACCGCTCGGAGCGTTTGCCTTCATCGTTTCCCTCGATGAAGCTCACTTCCAGTCCGGCGTCCTCCAGTTCGTTCTTTGCGTTTCGTTCGCTCAAACCGCGAACGTCGGGAACGCTCACCGGAGGTGGGCCGGCGGACACGACTATCTCCACGGTCTCGCCCAGTTCGAGTTCAGTGCGCGTTCGAGGGTACTGCTGGATGACGTATCCCTCGGCTCGGTTCGCGTACTCATCGGTCACCCATGGCCGCAGGCCCACGTCATATAGGAAGCCGCGTGCGTCACGCTCCTGCAGTCCCGTCACACCGGGGACGTTCGCTGTTTCTGGCCCATCGGAGAGGGTCAAAGATACCTGCGTTCCCTTGGGCACCCATCGCCCGGCAGGAGGGTCTTGGTTCAGGACCTCACCCTCTGGGGCGAAGTTGTCGTTCACACGGGTGACTGGCCCCCGAGACAGCTTGGCTGCGGAAATCTGCGATCGTGCGCTCGATCGGCCTTCGCCCCTCAGATAGGGGACTCGGACCATCTCGGGTCCTGAGATCACGATCGAGATCCTGCGACCGTCGCGGACGAGCAGCCCGGCGTCTGGTCGTTGGTCGATCACTCGTCCAGTTGCACCAGGCGCGTTTGCGTCGTAGCGCACGCTTCCAAGCTTCAGCCCGACGGATTCGAAGTCTACTTCGGCCCGTTCGATGGTTCTGCCGAAGACATCGGGCACAGCGGTATCACCCGCGCCACACGCGGCTACAAAGAACATCAGGAAGACTACGCACATAAAGGCGCAGCCGAGTCGTTTACCCATGCATCCCTACCCCGGAGGTCCGTTGTACGCGGCGATGTTCCGGTCGCGCGCGTACCCTCTGAAGTAACTTTACACTACCGCTGTGGCTGACTAGCGTAGTTGACAAAGTGAAGGTTATCCGTGCATAGTTTGAGGGTTGCGGTCTCCTTAATGGTGAAGTCTGGGATCGCCGTCATAGCGCGGAAGTGTCGCGCTGTCATCGTTGACGCAAGCGTCGACTCCATGAATTCAGGAAGAAGGACCATGCACACCAAGATTCGAAACATCGCCATCATCGCGCACGTCGACCACGGTAAGACCACGCTGGTCGATCGGCTACTTGCGACCACGCACGTTTTCCGCGACAACCAGAAGGTCGACGACTGCGTACTCGACAGCAACGATCTCGAGCGCGAGCGCGGCATCACGATCCTCTCCAAGAACATCTCCATTCGATACGGGGACGTCAAGATCAACGTCATCGACACCCCCGGCCATGCTGACTTCGGTGGTGAGGTCGAGCGTGTGCTCCGTATGGCCGACGGTGTTCTGCTGATCGTCGACGCATTCGAAGGGCCCATGCCTCAGACTCGCTTCGTGCTCAAGAAGGCTCTCGGTCACGGTCTCAAGCCGCTGGTCGTCATCAACAAGATCGATCGTCCTGGCTCTCGGCCGGCCGAGGTTCTCAATGAGGTCTTCGACCTGTTCGTCGAGCTCGACGCAAACGACGACCAGCTCGACTTCCCCGTCATCTACGCTTCCGCGACCAACGGCTATGCGCGCTACGAGCCCGAGGACGACAACATGGACATGATCCCGCTCCTGGACTCCATCCTCAAACATATTCCGTGTCCTGACGTGAAGCTCGATGGACCTCTTGCGCTGCAGGTGTGCACGATCGACTACTCCAACTTTGTGGGCCGTATCGGCATTGGGCGCGTGTTCTCCGGAACTCTTCGCGCGGGCGCGCGCGTTCTCATCGTCAAGAATGACGGAAGTCGCTTCATGGCTCAGGCCAAGCAGATATTCACGTTCGAGGCTCTGGGACGACAGGAGGCCAAGGAGATTCGGGCGGGCGATATCGCAGCGGTGGTCGGAGTCGATGATATCGACATCGGCGACATGGTCACGTGCGAGATCGAGCCCATGCAGCTTGAGCCCATCGCCGTTGAGGAGCCCACGGTATCTGTAGTGATCTCGGCTAACAGCAGCCCGTTCGCAGGCCGCGAGGGCGACAAGGTCACTGGACGCCAGGTCAAGGATCGGCTGTTCCGTGAAGCCGAGTCCAACATCTCGATGAACATCTCGGAGACCGAGGAGCGCGACGGAATGATCGTCGCTGGCCGAGGAATCCTACACCTTTCAGTACTGATGGAGACGATGCGCAGAGAGGGCTTCGAGTTTCAGGTGGGACGCCCGCGCGTGATCCTCAAAGAGGAGAACGGCAAGAAGATGGAGCCGATCGAGCTCGCGGTCGTCGATGTGCCGGGCGAGTACGCGGGCAAGGTCATCGAGATCATGGGTGCTCGCTCTGGTGAGATGATCGACATGTCTCAGCGTGGCGATCAGACCCATCTCGAGTTCAAGGTCCCGTCCCGAGGGCTCTTGGGACTTCGCACTCGGATTCTTAACGCCTCTCGTGGCGAAGCAAGCCTGTTCCATCACTTCTCCGAGTACGGCCCGTGGCGTGGTGACATCGCGAGGCGTCAGAACGGCACGCTCATCTCCATGGTGACCGGGCCGGCCATTGCGTACTCCCTTGATACATTGCAGCAGCGCGGAACGATGTTTGTGAGCCCAGGTGTCGAGTGCTACGAGGGCATGATCATCGGAGAGAACTCTCGTGACAACGATCTCGCGGTGAACGCGGCAAAGTCCAAGCAGCTGACCAACACGCGTGCCTCGGGCTCCGACAAGGGGATCATGCTCGCTCCTGCGGTTGTGTTCACACTCGAAGAGTCGTTGGAGTATATAGAGGAAGACGAATTGCTCGAGATAACTCCCCAGAACATTCGGATGCGCAAGCGTCTGCTCACTGAGGGTGAACGCAAGAAGGCTGGCCGACGTTAGCGCGTGTCGGGACCGCCTGATACTCTGTTGCGGTAGCGTAATTCGCTCAGGAGGGTGGGTCCACACATGAAGCGTACATCACTGATCGTGTTGGCACTATTCGTGGTTCTTGTTGTTGCAGGATGCGGCGGCGGAGATGGAGCCACCGTTGAGTTCGGTCCCAACGACGCGCCCTCGCCAGACGATGGCGTAGTGCAGGTTGCCCTTGTGTGGGACGAGCCGGTGGATCTGGATCTCGAGGTCTGGGATAAAGACGGCGTGAGTCCGATCACTGCGGCAAGTATCGAGAACGGCGTGGATGTCTTCGACGGCACAGAAGGCGCCGAGTATGTCGATTTCACTGACGAGGCTGAGCTTTCGTCAGGCACCTACGTGGTCTCGGTGTACTTTGCAGAAGAGGCCGGGGATATCGGTTCAGCTGAGGTGCAGTTGATCATCACCGACTCAGATGGCGATGTCTCTGAGTATGAGGGAACCGCGCTCTGGGAAGAGGGCAAGGATCAGTGGCATGCGTTCGAGATCGATGGTGCCACTGGCGAGTACAGTGAGATCGATGAGTACATAGAGATCACCGTCTCCGAGTAGACGTTCTGCGCGTTCGATCCCAACAGGTGTTGTTGGCAGGGTCCAGATATTTCGGGCCCTGCCTTCTCTTTGTGGTATTTTTTGTCGTTCTGCCCTGTGCTCGGGTTAGAAAGAACGGTCGTTCTGGGTACTTGAAGTGCAGAAAGAGGTATAAAGCGCTGGAAGTCAATGTTCGATAATCATCATGGAGTTGGCTTGCGACTTGACAAGGCTTTTTCAGGCTCATGCGTTTCAACTGCTACGCGCGGATGCCGGATCTCTGAGGCGCGTGAGTGAATAAGCGAGTGCAATGTACTTGGACTACGAGGAACAAGGAGGTGATCGTGTTGACTGAATCTGAATCGTCGGTGACAGAGCGTCCGTCCCGCCGCAAACTCTATATATGGGCTGGCGTGCTCGTGGCACTGGTGGTTGTCATGGTGGGAGTACTTGAGGTGACGTCAACACCTGCATTCTGCAGGAGTTGCCATGAGGTCGAACCCTCGGTAGTCGGCTGGGAAGAGTCCGCGCATGCGGATGTCAGCTGTTTGAAGTGTCATGCCGGAGACGGTGTCATCGGATACTTGCAGACCAAGATCGGCGGCCTGCGCGAAGTGGTGGTACACGTATCCGACAAGCCTGAGAATGAAGATCTCATGGGCGAGGTTGAGGCGAAGAAGTGCCTCAACTGTCATGAGGACGAGTGGGACGATGAGACGTTCATGGCCGAGCATCCCTCAAAGGATGCCCCATGCGCTGCGTGTCATCGCGAGTCGTTCCATACCAATGCACGCCCCGTCTATCCTGAGCTCGAAGTAGCCGACGGCGAGGAGCTTTTGGAACTCGCATACGGTGACGATCTCACGTGCGCACAGTGCCACACGGATCGCGGGCTATTGAAGGCCGATCTCGAAGCTGATCCCAAAGTGGTGGCTGAGGCGTCGGACGCAAGTGAAGGCGAGGGTTGAGGTGGATCGCTTCCTCCGGTGGAGGATGATATAGCGGTCCTGGTCAGCTCTGAGTTCTTCGAAACAGGTCACGCCGTACTCAGCTGTGTTGACTGCCATGGTGGAGTCAACGAGGCTGCAAGCCGTGCTGAGGCACATGAGGGCATGGAGCCCTTGCCGTCATCGACGTACGGAGATTCGATCTGCGCCGCATGCCATGAGTCGATCGCGACCAACTTCGCGAATACGCTTCATGCGGACACGTTGGGCGTCTCCGGCCCCGAGGACTCACTGGTTCTCGCGCGCGCCGACGAGAGCACGCTCGAGGTCGTTCGCGAGGGCATGGCAGCCAACTGCAACTCATGTCACGTCTCCGGTTGCGGAGACTGCCACGTTTCGAGGCCTCAGTTCAACGGTGGTGGCTTCGTGAGTGGTCACGTGTTCAATAAGACGCCGAACACGATTCTCAATTGCGTTGCCTGTCACGGCTCCCGTATCGAGAAGGAGTACACGGGCAAGGGTGAGAGCGGGAAGGCCGAGCTTCATGCGGACGCCCACTGGAATCCGGGTGGCATGCAGTGCGTCGACTGCCACACGCAGGACTGGATCCACAACGAGGATCAGACGTACAAGGCTCGCTACGACAACATGAGCGCCCCGGAGTGCACCGACTGCCACATCGTCGATGACGCGTTCCTCGCGATCGGTTATCACGAGAAGCATGCGACACCCGATGCTGAGGCGTATCTGCAGTGCCAGGTCTGTCACGCACAGGACTACAACAACTGTATCCAGTGCCACGCGGCCAAGGACGATCAGGGCCTGCCGTACTTCGTGACCGACGAGTCGTACTTCGATCTCAACATAGGGCGCAACTACGAGCAGTCCGAGAGCAAGCCGTGGGACTACATCGTGGTTCGCCACGTCCCGGTCTTCGACGGTACGTTCGACTACTACGGCGAAGACGCGCTTCCCAACATCGCCGCTGCGCCGACGTTCAAGTACGCGACCCCGCACTCCATCGCGCGTGTCACGCGCCAGTCGGAGAGCTGCTCGACGTGTCACCTGAGCGACGACATCTTCCTCACGCAGGACGATCTCGATCGTTTCTCGCCTGAGGAACAGGAGGCCAACAAGGACGTCATCGTCGATCGCTAGAGAACTACTGGAATAGTTGAAGTGACCGCTGAGTGCCGGAAAGCGGTTGTCGATAACAAGGAGGAACAACATGAATGGAAAGCGATGGTTGGCATTGGTTCTGAGCTTGTTGCTCGTGCTCAGCCTTGCACTCGTGCCTGGATGTGCGAGTGACGACGAGCCCGAAGCTGAGGAGCCTGTTGTCGAAGAGCCTGTTGTAGAAGAAGAGCCTGCTGTCGAGTATGTCGACGCCTCCGCGGAGATTCTCGCCGCTGGTGCCGCGTATCTCGGATCAGGCCCTGCCCCCACGATCGCCTCAGAGGATCTCTACAACGCCCTGCAGGCTGGCGACACGAGCTACCAGGTCGTGTCCATTCGTGGTGCCGATCACTATGCGCTCGGTCACATAGAGGGCGCCATCAATATCGGGTTCAAGGAGATCTACACCGAGGAGAACCTCGCCAAGCTCGATCCTAACAAGAAGATCGTCGTGGTCTGCTACACCGGCCACACCGCCTCGATGGCAACGATGTTCTACAACCTGCTCGGCTATGACGCCACCGCACTCAGGTTCGGTATGAGCGGCTGGACCACGGACGAGGTAGTGTACGCGGCTGGTGCGCTGCCTGATGGCGTCGCCAAGGGTTATGAGACCACGACCGAGGTGCCTGAGACCGGTAGCTTCGATCTTCCCATGGTCGACGGTGAGTACATGGAGGCTCGTGACGCCATCATCGGTGAGGCTGAGAAGTTCTTCGCCGCCGGTATTCCGTTCACGATCAGCGCCGACGACGTGTACAACAACGTTGTTGCCGCAGCCGATCCTGGCTACCAGATCCTCTCCGTCCGCATGGACGACGTGTATGGCGCCGGTCACCTTCCCGGAGCGATCAATGCAGTGTGGACGTCCGTCGCCGATGAGGCCGTTCTGTCGCAGCTCGATCCTTCCAAGAAGACCATCGTCTACTGCTACACCGGTCACACCGGTGCCCAGGCTGCGATGTTCATGAACCTCATGGGTTATGAGACCATCAACATGAAGTTCGGTATGTCCGCCTGGAACAGTGACCCCGAGGTTGGCGGCAACGGCGGATACGATCCCGCTGCAGTTGCGAACTATGCGACCGTCGCTGGTGCTGAGTAAGCAAGAATCATCACATTGTTCCAGCCACGTGTCTGTGACTGGATAGGAGAGAGCCCCGCGGATCATCGCGGGGCTCTCTTTCATTTCTATCTTCGTTCTCTAGGATTCAGAACCGGAACAGTGCGGCTGGTTCTCTGAGAGGTTGTTCTGCATCCAGAGCGTGAATGGACCCTCCGTGAAGCAGGGTTTCCGCCGCCGCCAAGTCTGCAAGATCCCAGTCGCCGGGTGACCGTTCGGGGTGGACCTCGACGAGTCCGCTGGAGGCGTTGTATGTTCCCCACTCCGGTGCTCCCGTCGGCTTCAGGAATAGGACGTCGACTCGGCCCTCGTGCGCGGCGGTCACGATCTCGGGGAGGTCCCGCGAGACATCGCGCGAACCCTTTCGCTCATGGAATCGTTCGAGGTCCTGCTCCAGGCCAGCGTTGAAGTGGGACGACAATGCGTCCAAGGCGAGTGCCTGCATGTCTCGTGAGGAGATCTCGTCAGGATTGCCCAGAATAGGGGTTTCCACCACGTGTGCGTATGTCTCCACGGATCGGTAGATGGAGAGAAGGTATTCGACTCCGGCCAAGACGAGGGGAGCTTGTTCGTTTTTCAGTAGGCCGTGGATGCCGTGATCGACCATACGGAAGAAGCGGCCCAAATCGGTCTTGGCGGTGTCGGCGGATCCCCCGTGCCCGTGAAAGATGGCGGAGCGTCTCGTGCTACCTGAAGCACCGGATGACGTGCCGGAATGGAACTGCAACTGATTATCATAATCGTCGTACTTGAGAGCTTCTGAGAGGCTCAGCGGCGTGTCGTTGATTTCCATCTCATCGAGGTTCTCAGCGTTGCCGTGGAAAAGGCGAACACGCTTCTGGCTCAAGGCCAGAACATAGAAATGACCCTGTTCCTTCAACTCCGGCAGAACGGGTTTGAGCGAGAATCGATCCTCGACACTGAGGCTCTCGGTCACCCTCAATCGGGTCCTGAACACCTCAGTCGAGTCCTTGGTGATGAAGACGGCGAGTCCGCTCCACGTCGTGCGCCATCGGCTGAGATCATCGTGGAACGCCCATACGGGATTCATGAGACTCTTCATCTCCGCAGGGCGCATCCCTCCTTCTGCGAGTCTCTCCTCGGCGGTTCTGAGCAGGTTCTTGAGCCGGATCCGATCCCCTTGAGCATCTCCGCCCGGTCGGCGAAGTGGCATGGTCAGTGATATCGCCGGCCAGCCAAGATGGCGAGCAAGGGTGGCAAGGGTTTCTCGATCGAGGGCACGCATCACTCAGGCCTCCTTATCGCGGCTGGAGGTCGCGGGTGGCGACCGATCCTCCGCGGGGTGCGGGGTTGATCCGAGATGTCGAACGGTCGGGTGTGAGTGCCCTGTATCCGTGAATGTTCCCACCTCTTGCGCGCTCAAGCGCATTCGGGGTGACGGATCGCCTCTATCCACTCGCAGTCGCGCGCGGGAGGCTCTATACTGTGGTCTCTGCGATTCGTCGGCGCCCTCGAGCGGGCCTCGGACGGCGGTATGTCGTGAACCTGGTCAGATCCGGAAGGAAGCAGCCATAAGCGGCCTCTGCCGGGTGTCCGGGGTCCGCTCGGGGGCGCCTCGCGCGAGCATCTCGCGTCAGACCGACGCGGTATACTTCTGAGCAGGACGTGCCAGTGCTCATTTCACGCTGCGAAAGGTTCAGAACGTGGCTCATCAGTCCCTGTATCGTCAGTATCGCCCACAGTCGTTCGATGACGTGGTCGGGCAGTCCCACATCACGCGCACGCTGCGCAATGCCGTCGCGGAGAATGCGGTTGCACACGCCTACCTGTTCACCGGTCCTCGCGGCACGGGCAAGACTACGACTGCGCGCATCTTGGCCAAGGCGCTCAACTGTGAGAACGGGCCCACTCCTGACCCCGATGTCTCTTGTCAGGACTGTATCGATATCGCAGAGGGCCGTCACCCGGATGTCCATGAGCTCGACGCGGCATCGCGTACACAGGTGGAGAACGTCCGCGAGGAGATCATCGGGCGCGTGGCATATGCGCCCACTCGCGGCACGTGGAAGGTCTACATCATCGACGAGGTGCACATGCTCTCCACGCACTCGTTCAACGCGCTACTCAAGACGATTGAGGAGCCACCGCCGCGTACGGTGTTCGTTCTCTGTACAACTCATCCGCACAAGGTGCCCGAGACAATTCACTCACGGTGTCAGCGGTTCGATTTTCATCGCATAGGTATCGAGGACATCGTCGGTCGTTTGCGACATATATCCTCAGCCGAGGAGATCGAGGTCTCGGACCCAGCTCTGACCATGATCGCCAAGCATGCTTTGGGAGGCATGCGTGACGCCATCTCCACTCTTGAGCAGCTGGGTGCATTCACTGGCAAGAAGATAGCCCTAGAGGATGTCGAGGATCTGTTGGGCGAGGTGGACAGTGCTCTGCTGTTCGAACTCGCCGATCTTGTCATCCATCGCGATATCGCTGGGAGTTTCCGCTTCGTCGCCAGACTCGCCGAGACAGGCGCTGACCTCTCCGAGTTCGTCCGGGAGTTCACCGGTCATGTGCGCGACCTGTATGTCACGTCAGCGGTGGGTGACTCTTCGGGCATCGTCGATACCACTGATGAGAGCCTCGCCAGACTCCACGCTCAGGCGAACGCTATCGGCCAGGAAAGACTGAGCAGGCTCCTCGATCTTCTGGGAGAGCTCGCCGGCGAGATGCGCTGGACCCCCGACCCCCGATTGGCACTCGAAGTGGCACTTACTCGTGTCGCGCGCCCACAGGGGGAGCTCACTCTGGAGGCTCTCGCGGAGAGGATAGAGTCGCTCGAGAGAGGAATCTCCTCGGCTGTGCCAGTGGTGACGACTGCTCCTGCTGTCGCCTCTGCTCCGACCGTCGGGGTTGCGGAGCCGTCCGGCGGCTCACCCGCGACGGGCACTGAAGAGGTCGAGCAGGCCGAGGCTATTCCGACGGCTCCCGTTATGGACTCCGTTGCGGAAAAGCCCGTTCCTGCGGCCAGTACGGGCGGTGCAATAGATCGTGCATCCGTGAAGCGTTCCTGGCCTGCGGTGCTTGCGGAGATAAAACGAGCCAAGGCGACACGAGCAGCGTTCTTTTCCGCCGTTGAAGTGGATGTGGATTCCGACGAGAAAACGGTCGTGCTTGAGTTCTCAGCGGACCAGGAGTTCTCCATGAAGCTCGCGGACACTGCGGAGACGCGGGAGCTGCTTCGTGGCGCACTGGCTGCTGTGTTCGGGACTCCTCCACCGTTCAGGTATCAACTCGGTAGAGGCCCGGTTCGACCTGCTGAGATTTCAGCGGAGATTCCGCAGAGTGCACCGTCGGTGTCAGCCGCAGAGCCTTCGTCGGCGGGATTCGAGACTCCGGCGAATGCGCCGGAGACAGACGGGGACAGTACTACAACGATGAGTGATGAAGCAGAGGCAGAGCGACTGCTGGGCGAACTGGGCGCTGAGTTCGTCGACGATCGCCCGCAGGAGCAGACAACAGACTGAGAGGAACAACCATGGCCAAGCCCAATATCGGAAACATGATGAAGCAGGCTCAGAGAATGCAGGCTGAGATGGCACGCGTGCAGGAAGCACTCAAAGACGAGAAGGTCGAAGCGTCTGTCGGCGGCGGTATGGTCAAGGTTGTGATGAGCGGGGAACTGGCGGTTCTCAGTGTGACCATCGACCCTGCTGTGGTGGATCCCGACGATGTGGCGATGCTGCAAGACATGGTGGCTGCGGCCGTCAATGAGGCATCCCGTCAGGCTCAGGAGTTGGCGTCGGGCAAGATGGCGGCGGTCACCGGTGGTATGAACATCCCGGGCCTGATGTAGCGCATGCTGTACGCGGCGCCCATAGCACGGCTTCTCGAGGAACTCGAGCGGTTGCCGGGGATCGGGCCAAAATCGGCTCAGAGGGTGGCGTATCACCTTCTCAAGACCGACGAGGACTCTGCGATTCGGCTGGCCAGTGCCATCACCGAGGTCAAACGCCTGATCCACTTCTGCCCGCGCTGTCATAACTTCGCTGAGGGAGATCTTTGCGACGTCTGTGCCGATCCTGAGCGCAACGCCAGTGCACTCTGCGTTGTCGAGGAGCCGCGCGACGTGATCGCCATCGAGCGGACCGGGGAATTCCGGGGGTACTATCATGTGCTCCAGGGTGTCATTTCGCCCATGGATGGGATCGGCCCCGATCAACTTCGGGTAAGGGAACTCGTGGAGCGGGTTGCCGCGGGAGGAATCGAGGAAGTCGTGGTTGCCACAAATCCGAATGTGGAGGGCGAAACGACCGCGTTGTATGTCGCCCGATTGCTCAAGCCGCTGGGGGCCAGAGTGACGCGCATCGCACTGGGACTTCCTGTAGGAGGAGACCTCGAGTTCGCCGATGAGGTCACACTGGGGAAGGCGCTTGAGGCTCGAAGAGAGATGTAGCAACACGATATGACATTTTCTGGCTACCGTTCACCGATAATTCGGCGCCGTTGACCGTGGCGACAATGCTGATTACCGAAGCCGCGCCCGTATCCTTGTTAGACCTGTCGTCCGACAGGCCGCTGAGTGGCCTGTTTTTCTGTCCCAGTTCCACAGGATGACCGCCTGGATGTGATCGAGAGAGGGGAGAAGGATGCAGCTTACAGAGATTCGTTGGCACGCTCGTGCCGGCCAAGGAGCTGTTACCGCTGCGAAGCTGGTAGCCGAAACGGCACTTGAGCAGGATCGGTACATGCAAGCGATGCCCGAGTACGGCCCCGAGCGGATGGGTGCGCCGATCAAGGCGTTCACGCGCATCAGCGCGGAGCCCATCGATATCCACTGCAACATTGAGAATCCCGACATCGTCATCATTCTTGATGAGAGTCTCTTGGACGTCGTTGACGTCATCGAGGGAATCGTGGATGGCGGAACAGTCATCATCAACAGTTGTGAGCCTCCCGAGATGATGCGCAAGGCTCTTGGGATGGTCGGCGGCAACGTCGCCTGCGTCGATGCCTCAGGCATAGCGCTCGACACGATCAAGCGCGACATTCCCAACACGCCCATGATCGGCGCCTTGGCCAAGGTCACCGGCGTCGTCGACCTCGAAGCCGTGAAGGGTCTACTTATCAAGACATTCGGTAAGAAGTTCGGACAGGACATCATCGACGCGAACTTGGCGTCGGTCACCAGGTCCTTCGAGGAGGTGAACGTGGCGTGAGCAAGTGGGATATCTCTGAAATAGACTCATGGAAGTCGGAACAGTTCCCACTCGGTGCAGTGATTCCCGAGGGGGGCAACTCCAACGACTACGTCACCGGTGGTTGGCGTAGTGAACGCCCAGAGCGCAACATAGAGAAGTGCACGAACTGTCTCATCTGCTGGATCTTTTGTCCTGACACCGCGATTCGTGTCGCGGACGAGAAGCTTGCAGATGACTGGATCGATCTCGACCACTGCAAAGGATGCGGCGTGTGCGCGAACGAGTGCCCCGTAGACGCGATCAATATGGTCCCTGAGGGCTGCGAGATCAGGGAGGCGAAGTAGATGACCGAGAAGAGAACCGTTGCTGCGACAGGAAACGTGGTCGTGGCCGAAGCATTCCGGCAGTGCGCCCCCGACGTTGTCGCTGCGTATCCGATCACCCCTCAGACCACTATCGTGGAGGAGTTCGCGAAGTT
>Ga0209121_10001631_pt1 | contig 23503 bp, 20 predicted proteins | sample Cruoilmetagenom3_FD_187292 | JGI IMG/M metagenome (GOLD analysis project Ga0209121, IMG submission 187292) | Oil polluted marine microbial communities from Coal Oil Point, Santa Barbara, California, USA - Sample 3 (SPAdes) (version 2) | ecosystem: Environmental > Aquatic > Marine > Oil seeps ... | reverse complement strand
TCCAAAGACAAATTTTCTACTCGAATAGTTAGAGGTCGACATTTTCATACATTTTTAGAAAAAAATAGCGAATTAGATGTTGCTTTTTGTATAGGTAACACTCCTAACATCTTAATTGCCGGAGCTACTTCTGTGGATATTGGAGTTGATGAATTACATATTGCAAATGCATTAGAGCCAATAAAAGTTGTTAAAGCAAATTCGGTTGATCTTTTAATCCCTGCAGAAGCAGAATTTGTATTAGAAGGGCGGGTCTATTTAGAAGAGAAACACGCTGAAGGCCCTTTTGTCGACTTAACAGAAACTTATGACGTTGTAAGAGAAGAACCCGTTTTTGAAGTGAAAAAAATAACTCACAGAAAGGACGCGATTTGGCAAGCTTTATTACCCGGTGCGCTTGAGCATAAAATATTGATGGGTATGCCAAGAGAACCAACTATATTCAATAAGGTGAACGAAACTGGAGTTAAATGTTTAGATGTTAATATAAATCCTGGAGGATGTTCATGGCTACATGCAATTGTACAAATTGATAAAAAGTCAGAAGAAGATGGTAAAAAAGCTATTGATGGTGCATTTATTGGCCATAGTAGTTGCAAACACGTGTTTATTGTAGATAAAGATATTGATATTTACGACCCGTTATCTGTGGAATGGGCAATGGCAACTCGCTTTCAAGGCGATGTTAATACGATAATTAAAGATAAGGAACCCGGAAGTAGTTTAGATCCTAGCGCAGAACCGGGAACAAAAATGACAACTAAAATGGGATTTGATTTAACAAAACCACTTTTGACTAAAGGAAAGAGCTTTGATAGAGCTAATTTTCCAAGAGTAGATTTGAACAAATATTTTTAATACGAAGCAATTGAGGATTATGAGATTAGAACAAATAGAAAAAGATATGCTTGAAGGAAAACATGGAAAGTCCGTCCAGAAATCCATGGAAATATTAACCACATTAGGCGAAATATTTGGTGCTGAATGTATGGTTGATGTTCATAGCATTCAAATAGCAGGAGTTTCCTACGCTAATCTTGGCGAAGCGGGGTTGGAATTCTTAAACGAAATGGCAGAAGATGGGAAAGTTAGAGTTTTAACTACTTTAAACCCCGCTGGAATGGATCGTGAAAATTGGCGAGCGTTAGGAATAAATGAAGAATTTTTTAGAAATCAGAATCGAGCTATAGATGCCTTTGGAAAAATGGGAATAATTACGACGTGTTCTTGTACACCGTATTTAATTGGAAACGCACCTCATTATGGACAACACATTGCTTGGGCCGAAAGTAGCGCTGTTTGTTATTCCAACTCCGTTATTGGAGCTCGAACGAATCGAGAGGGGGGACCAAGCGCTTTGGCAGCAGCTTTAACTGGCAAAACTCCTAAATACGGTTATCATTTAGAAGAGAATCGTCACAGCCAGGTCTTATTTAAGGTAAACGCTTCAGTCAAAGGTACTGACGAATTTGGCGTGTTGGGAAAATTAATTGGCGATAAACTAGTTGAATTAGGAAAAAAAATCCCCTATATTGCGGGAATTCCTTCTGCTACCGTTGAGGAGCTTAAGTCTTTTTGCGCTTCCGTCGCTACTTATGGTGGAACAGCATTATTCCATATGGAAGAAATTACTCCCGAGTATAATAAATACACTAAACCAAGTGAAATTGTTATTGAAATTAATCAGGACGATTTAGATAGGACTCGTGCTGAGCTTATTGACGATGATATTGAGATAGATTTTGTTAGTCTAGGTTGTCCTCACGCTTCGATTCACGAAATTGCGAAAATTGCAAAATTATTAGAAGGAAAAAAAGTAAAGAAAGAATTTTGGATTACTACTGCTCGACCTACAAAAAGAATCGCAGACGAAGCTGGTTATTCTAAAATTATTGAAGATGCTGGAGCAAAATTTGCTGCAGATACATGTTGCGTTGTGGCTCCAATTAAAGGGCGCTTCAAGGGAATCATGGTGGATTCCGCAAAGGCGTGTTATTACGGCCGCGCAAAGAATAAATTCAAAGTAAAAATCGGATCAATGGAACAATGCGTTGAGGAGGCGATTAAATGAAGTTAGAAGGACGAAAAATCTATAAAGGGATTGCAGAGGCAGAAGCAATAGTAACTAAAGATGGGATTTCATTTTATGGTGGGGTAGATCCTGACACCGGTATAGTTGTTGAGGTTGGGCACGATCTTGAAGGACAGTCTATTACAGGGAAAGTTCTAGTCTTTCCTACTGGTAAAGGTTCGACTGTAGGGTCGTACACGATGTATAGGATGAAAAAAAACAACATGGCTCCAGCAGCAATCGTAAACGAAGAGATCGATACAATAATAGCGGTTGGTTGTATAATTAGTGAAATTCCATGTGTAGATAAAATTGATATTAATCGTATTAAAACTGGACAAAAATTAATTGTTAATGGTTCAAAAGGTATTGTGGAGGTGGAATAAACGGGAACTGGAAAAGGATACGGTAAGACCATTCTTTTTGGCGAAATTTACTTCCAACTTCGGCAGTAAACGCAATCATTTTGTAGTTTATGGTCTTCCCGCTATTGCTTCAGCATTAGGTGCCTATACAACCGCAAATGTTAAAGCTGTTAACGGACAAAACTGGATTGTCGACGATCAGAGACCCGCTACACCGGGTTATAAAAAAAAGAAATACGATGAGGCAATGCAATCAATTAGAAATGTATTGGAGCATCTGAAAATAGATACAGAGCGCCAAAAACTTGAAATCACATTTACTGGAAATCTAATTGCTGCGAGTGGAGTTGGAGCTTCTGCTGCTCAATGCACTTCTCTCGCTCGTGCCCTCAACGATAGCTTTAATCTAAAATTAGACGATGAAAAGATAAATGAAGCTGCGTACGAAGGAGAGAAAGCTTATCACGGAACTCCTTCTGGTATTGATAACACTGTTTCAACCTACGGTGGTTTAATTTGGTTTGTGAAAAATTTAAGTGGTGGAAAAAATACGATGGACTTCCTTCAATCTCCAAAAAAAATGCCCTTGATAATCGCAAATTCAGGAATAACAGCTTCAACAACAGAAGTAGTCGCTGATGTTCGGCGTTTAAAAGAAGTTAATTCAGAAGAATTTGAGAAGATACTAAACGAATACAAGGCTCTATCAGAAAAAGCAAAAAGAGCCTTACTTGAAGGGGATATTACCACTATAGGCAAATTAATGAATCAAAACCACAAATTACTTAAAATAATCACAGTTTCAGGAGAAATAAACGATAAATTGGTGGAAATAGCGCTAAAAAATGGGGCGATTGGAGCTAAAATGACAGGGACGGGTCGGGGTGGTTTAGTAATCGCTTTAGCAGAAAATGAGAAAATGCAAGAATCTATCGCTAAGGCTATCGAAAAAGAAGGTTATGACGCCTGGAGAACAATGATTGGATGAGTGTTAATTAAAATTGAAAAGTAGTAATGAAATATTTCTGTTAAAATTGGGTGGAAGTTTATTAACTGATAAAAATATTCCTTTTTCTATCAGAGAAGAAGTTGTAAAAAGCGCAATTCAACAAATTATAGATGCTAATAAAAAATTAATCTTAATCCATGGAGGAGGTTCCTTTGGACACCCGATAGCTAAAAAATATAACATTTCTCAAGGAATTAATATTTCTATTAAAAATCAGATATTTGGGCTAACTAAAACGCACGAAGCGATGATTAAATTCAATTCGCAAATAATTGAAGAGTTTTTAGAAAAAAAGTATCCAGCTCTTTCCATTCAACCTTCAAGTATTTTTATCAAACGCTTAAACGAGATTTCTTTTGAATCTATCGAGCCAATTGAAACTTTGCTTGATCTTGGAATTTTACCCGTTTTATATGGAGATGTTATTCTTGATAAAGAAGGCAATTTTTCAATAATTTCTGGAGATCGCATTATTTTAGAATTGTGTAAAAACTTGAATAAATATGACATTTCTAAAGTTATTTTTGCTATTGAAAAAGATGGAATTTTTGTTGAAGATATTGAAGATGATAAAAAGATTATAAAATTAGCCTCAGAAATTAGTCTTGAAGAGTTAGGTAAAATTAAATTAGCCGATTTAGGAAATAAGATTGATGTCACAGGAAGTATTAGAGGAAAACTTCACGCGATTAAAGAAATCTCTAAATTAAATATTCCAGTTCAGGTTATAAACGGCCTGACGGACGGTAACATCCTTAAGGCCTTAAGTGATCAAAAATTAATCTGTACGAGCATTAGTGGAATTTACGACGAAAAAAGGCAATCAGAGATTTATATGAGAAAGTTAGAACATCTCAAGATTCCAATCATATCTAATGTCCAACACATAAAAAATTATTTTGATAACGTAAAATTAATTCATCATTCGCTTCCGGAAGTCGAATTAGATGATATAGACATCTCAACAATGTTTTTTAATAAAAAGATTTCCGCTCCAATTTGTATTTCTGCTATAACCGGTGGGCATCCCATCTCTAAAGCAATAAACAGAATTTTAGCTAAAGCCGCAGAAGAAGAAAACATCATAATGAGCGTAGGAAGTCAACGTATAGGTTTGGAAGATCCCTCTACCGTTGAGTCTTTTGAGATTGTTCGTGAAGTTGCGCCTAACATTCCGATAATTGGAAATATAGGAATCGGCCAAATTAATTCTTCCACCTTTAAAAAAGAAGACTTTATCGAATGTATTGAAATGGTAAAAGCAGATGTAATGGCCATTCATTTTAATGCTTTACACGAATTGGTCCAAAGCAACGGAAATATATCCTACAAAAATTTCTTTGAAAAATTTCAAATAATTCGAAAAGAAACTAACATTCCTATAATCGCAAAAGAAGTGGGAACTGGCTTCAATAAGGATTTAGCCTTGAGTCTTGATTCACTAGGTTTCGATGGATTTGATGTCGGAGGGACAGGAGGTACAAGTTTTGCTGCAATTGAATCTCACCGCGATAAATTTAGTTTTGAAAAATATACTCGAAGACTCGCAGATTCTTTTAGAGAATGGGGTATTCCTACACCTCTAACCATTCTTTATGTAAGAGAAGTTTCTAAAAAATTGATTATAGCCACTGGTGGACTAAGAAATGGAATTGATATTGCTAAAAGTATCGCATTAGGCGCTGATATCGGAGGATTTGCTTATAAATTTTTATTATCCGCTTGGAAAGATTACAAGAACAACACTTTTTTTCACACAATTAAAGAAATAAAAACACTGAAAGACGAGTTGCGTTCTTCCTTATGGTTAACGAATATAACAAGCGTAAAAAATCTTAAAGACAACAAGGACAAGCGAGTTCTGCTTGGAGAGTTATATCAATGGGTAAATCAATAGCTCCCCCATCTTTTTATCCCACTTTCAATACCTATTTGATCAAGTATTCTTCCTATGAAATATTTATTTAGTTCATTGATACTTTTAGGTTTAATATAATAAGAAGGAATTGGGGGTGCGATTATAACTCCAATTCTTGCTAATTTAAGCATATTTTCAAGGTGAATCGCACTAAAAGGAGTTTCTCGAACTACCAAGACGAGTTTTCTTCGTTCTTTAATTGTTACATCTGCGGCTCTGGTTATTAAATTATCTGCATAACCATTAGCAATAGAAGCCAAAGTTTTCATCGAGCACGGAATAATTACCATTGCATCAATTTTATAAGAACCACTAGCGGGTTTTGCCGTTAAATCATTAACGTCGTAGTTTTTTGTTGATAGATCAATTATATCCTTTAGCTTAAAATCAGTTTCAATGTCAATGATTTTCTCAGCTACTTTTGATATTATTAATTCAGTCTCAACTTCTTTTTTCTTCAGTTGTTGTAGCAAGATAATCGCTAGGTTAGCACCACTAGCACCCGTAATACAAATAAGCAGTTTTTTTTCATTTATCATTTTTTCTTATTTTTTTTAACCTCCTCTCTATACTTCTATACTAATATTTAACAAACTTGATGCTAGTCTTACAATAATATAATAAGAATATGTAATTTAGATATTATCTATTTTTCTCGAAATTATGATAAAAAAAAATGATGAAAAAGTTAAATTGGGATGTTTCATTTAATTTATAAGATTATAATTATTTTAAATATAATTCATCTAATTAAATTTTCTTTGAGCCATAATACATCAGTTTAATACAAATATTTTGAGGAGATAAAATATTAGCGAAGAAAACCTTGATGATAAGCTTATAATTCGGGATTTGAGTGGTAATCGTCGCGGTGATAAGCTTGAAGTCTCATATAAAGTTGTAAATATTGTAGCTACTGCTATTAACGAAATTGATGGTATACTTGATTTAAATCAAATAATTCAAAAACTCTCCAATGTGGAATATCACCCCGATCGTTTTCCAGGGCTTATTATGAGACTTGAAAATCCTCATGCTACTTTATTAATTTTTTCTTCTGGTAAAATGGTAATTACTGGTCTTAAAAAAGCCACAGATGCTAATTTAGCAGCTCAACAAGCAGTAGAGAAGATACAAAACATCGGATTTAAAATAAAAAATCCAAAAGTTACCATTCAAAATATTGTAGCAACTAGCAGCCTGAATATGAATGTTGATTTGAATGTGTTAACTATTGTAATGGACAATGTTATGTACGAACCTGAAGTATTTCCCGCGGCAATTTATAAAATGCTGGATCCAAAGGTAGTTTTCTTAATTTTTTCTTCAGGAAAATTAGTATGTTTAGGTGCTAAAGTAAAAAAAACGATTAACGAAGCCATACCGATATTAATTAAACAACTTAGTGAATCTGAGGTTACTGATTCCTTTTAAAAGTACATTAAAACAATAGAACTATTACAAAAAGGATATCATATCTTTTATTGCTCGACTCACTAAATAGAGTTGTATATTTCTAGCCCCACCAATAATCTCTTGCACTTTTGCAACCTCTAAAGCTTTATCGATTCGCAAGTTATCTGTGAAAGCAATTCCCCCGCATAATTGTTGAGTTTCATACGAGATTTTATGAGCTAAGTTAGAGGCAAGGAATTTTGCTCCTGAACTAAACGATGCGTTGTACTTTATGTATTTTTGCTCTTTAAAATGTTGGCGTTCTATAGTCTTATCGTATTCTGTTGCGCTTGTGAAACCTAACTCCGTAGCGGCCATTAATTCAGTAATTAACTGGGTAATAGGAAAAGAAACACCTTGAAAGTCGTATATTGGGCGATTAAATTGAGATCTAATGTTTGTATATATAAGAGCCGTGATTGCCGTAAGCCAAGCGATACCGAGGCTAGAACCTATGATAGCGCACCTTTCGGCAACCAGTCCAGAAAAAAGGTTCTTATATCCTTGACCTTTGGCGCCAAGAACGTTTTCTTTGGGAATTTTAACTGAATTAAAAATTGTTTGTCCAATTTCTACCCGGGGAACGGATTGAATGCCGAGCCTATTAGTTTCTAAACCTTCAAAATCTCGCTCAACAATGACTTGGTACATTGTACCTCGAGGATCTGAAGTGTCTGATACGCCATAAACTATGAAATAGTCTGCGTTAGGTCCATTTGTCGTATATAATTTTTCTCCATTTAAAATCAAATATTTTCCTCGGTCTTCAATCTTGGTTTTCATATTAACCGCATCAGATCCTTGATTCTTCTCCGTTATACATATACATCCTATCTTTTTACCCGTAACGATTTGACTTAAAACCTCAGTGATACGATCGCTTTTACCAAATTGAAATAAAGGATTTGCAAATATTACGCCAGTTACTACTCTAGCCAAGTCTAATTCAGGATCAACAATCGATGTAGCCATCGCTAGTAGCATCTCGTAGCGCATATTGCACCTTTTACAATCACCAAAATTATTTAATCTTTGAATGTAATTTTTTTTTCCCAATATAGGAAAAAGTTCGTACACCTCTGTGTTGAGATCTATATTAGGTTCAATATTTTTGAGCAAAAAAAGTTCTAGTTCTTCCAAAAAAGCTCTCTCTTCTTCAGTAATGAGGGGTATGATAAAATTATTAAAAATTTTATAGATATTTTTAGTCGTTAATTTTTCCTTTACATCCTCGTCTAATATATCTACTCCAGTTATTTTTTTCATTCTAAGCTCAATTTTTTTAATTTCATTTATTTATTTTTTAATTATTTAAGATTTAGAAACTCAAAATTTTCTTTCTAATACAAATTTTAATAGGTTTTCATAAAATTCTAACTCTGAATGGTGAATTACTGGCTTTAATTTTTCAAGGGCAATTTGAGCTTCCTTATAATAAGTGTTTGCAAGTTTTTTACTATGATTAATGACATCTGCTTCAAGAAATAATTCTCTTACTTCTTGAACTTCATCTTGAGTCATATTAATACTTTCGAGTAATTCGTTGAGTCTGATTTTTTCATTACCTTTTAACATATTATTGGCTTCTATCAGTAAACAAGTCTTTTTAGATTCTCTAATATCTCCGTCTGTTGGTTTTCCCGTTGTTTTTTCGTCACCAAAGGTTCCTAAAATGTCGTCTATTATCTGGAATATAATTCCTAAGTTTTTTCCATAAATTGATAAATATGACTTATATTTTTCTTCCACTTTCGCGTAATTTGCACCAATTAATATTGATTTTTCTAGTAACGCTCCCGTTTTAAGAGAAACCATGTGGATGTAATCTTCCATTTTTAGATTTTTCTTGTTTACCATATCAATTTCGATCAAAACTCCATTTGCTACTTCTCTAAAAGCATGTTCGTAATATTGAATTGCTCTGAGATTTAAGCTATTATCAAAATTGTTAAAAAAAAAAGCTTTAAGACCTAAAAAAAATGCGGAATCTCCCCCAATAATACCTATCGAATTACCATAATCTTCAGCTGGTATTTTTTTAAGGTTATTTTCTTCGTGAAATTTTCTAAATCTGTAGTGAAATGCGGGTTTTCCTCGTCTAAAATTATCCTTATCAATAATGTCATCGTGAACTAAAGAAGCGTTATGTAAGAATTCGACGCCAACGCCTGGAAAAATAATGTCGTCATTTTGTTTTTCACTAAAAGCGTTATAAGTTGCGATACAAAGCAAAGGACGAATTCTTTTTCCTCCCGCTAAGAAATAGTCTCGTAATTCTGAATAATAGACTTTTAAGAACGAGTTCTTTACTTCTTTTAAATTTCTATTATATATTAATGCTATTGCATCGTTTATCTTAGGCTTATAAAAGCTCACATAATCAGTAAATTTCATATAGACTCACTTATTCCATTAATTTTTTCATGGCTATTTCTGAACTACGGTGGTTTTCCCATAACGATAAGAATTTCTTCAAATTTTCATCACTTTGAAAAATCTTGTCTCTCAAAATCCGTTTTGCTTTTAAAACTCTGAGAAATTTTTTGTCTAAATTTCGTTCATAGACAGAACCTAATTTATCTAACTTGTCTTTTTTTTCGCAAGTTTTAATAGCTTCAATAGCAAATTGACCTGACATCATCGCATAGGGTATCCCTTTTCCCGAAATTGGGTCTACAATTCCACCAGCATCTCCTATAGCAAAAATACTATCTTCAAATAATTTAGATCTTAATCCAACTGGGATTAAATGGGGTTTAAAGGTTTCCATCGTTGAATTGTTTAACGCTAGTTTTACAAGTGGGAGCGCTAGAAATTTTTTAAACTCTTCTCTTGAATTTTTTACTAAATTAATTTGATTACCCCATCCTACTGTAATTCTTTCCGCTTTTGGAAATAGCCAAGCATAACCAACACGAATAAGGCTTTCAATACCAAAAAACAGATGAACCGTATCATGTCCAAGAGTTTTATCTATATTGGACTTAGTAGTTTTCATCTCTTTAGTAATCGTTAAAATTAAGTCTTCACTTTTGAAAAAAGGCCAATTTAGCAAATTTAATGTGGGTGAAGTAACGCCATCGGCTGCAATTATATATTTTGCAGTATATTTGTCTTTATTTGTACTGATTTTGTAAACATCATCAACTTTTTCAATGTTAATCATAAGTTCTTTCTCTTTTAATAAGGCTCCACTATCGACAGCCATGTCAGTTAAAAACTTATCAAAAGTGCTTCGCCAAACGACAGCGCCTTTACCTTTTTTAGAATAAGTTTCTCCGTCAACATGATGCAATTCTAATGATTCAATTACCCTACCAATTTTATCTTCTGGGAAGCCAATTTCTTCTATTAGTTCCCACGCAGTAGCTCCCCCACACGCTTTATATCTTCCACTCTCACCAAGCATTTCTTTTTCAAGGATACAAGTCGAATATCCGTTTTCAGAAGCTACTTTAGCTGCAACAGAACCTCCTGGTCCTGCTCCTATAATAATAATATCAAATTTTTTCAAAAGTTTTTCAACCTTTTATTTTATTAAGAAGTTAGCTAAAAAGTTGATGATACTATAAAAATAGTATCACATAACCAATATTATTAAAAATAGAAATTTTTTAAACTGGATTTAGAGATTTTTAAAAAAATAAAAGTTAATTTTAAATGGGGAAAATTTAATCAATATATATGAGTTATACTCCATTTGAAGTGCGTGTAATGCCACTCTTTTTTTATTATCTACTGCTTTCTATTCTAGGACTCTTGCTTACAATAAAGATGTTTTCGAAATGGCGCCAAAGGAAAGTACCCGCTCCCTTTTATCTGTCACTTGTTTTCATTTTCTTTACTACCGCTTTAATAGCACTTACAATAGGTTTGTCTGAAGCCGTAATTACAGGATTTTATAAAGAAATATATAGATTCTCTTTACCCTTTGCTTATGGAATGGTTCTTTGTGCTGATTTTTTTTTGTTTATTTTCGTAAGTCAGATAACAGACAAAGGAGGAAAGGCGGTTATCCCTTTAATTATTATAGGGATAGGTATATTCATTATGCTCTTTTTACCATGGAATTGGTGGGGGGTGCCTCCTGAAGACTATGAAGGGTTACTACATATTAGAATATACTCGACTTTATGTCTAATATTATATTCATACGTTGTTTACGTTTTAATCGCCATTACATGTCGTAAGGCAATGAAAAAAACAGATGACAAGATAACTTCTGCAGGGTTAAATTTGTTATTTTATTCCATGATCTCCATGATTTTTTTCTTTCTTATGTTTATTGGGGATACTTTAATGATATCTATATTTGATCATCCCGGTTACTCTGAGTTTGTTTATGTTGCTTGGATGTTTGCAATATTATTTTATATTTTATCTTATTTATCACTGGTTATGCCTAAGTGGCTTGTTAACTGGATAAATAGAAAAAAATAAAATCAAATATTTTTTTTTAATAATTATTATCAAGCTCAAGTTTTATAGTTACTATTACATGCGGTTCCAAAGTTAAATCAAGATGATTCCCCTTACTTGAAATAATTTTTGCCTTAATTTCGTTTTCAGGTTTTCCCTCCAGAAAGTTTACAATATCCGCGCCCTTGATGGAAGTCTTCTTATGTAAAGATAACCTCGCTTTTTGTGAGGTTGGAGAGACATTATAGACTCTAACGATTAAAGATTCTCCTTCCTCCGACTTCTTCAAAGCGCTAAGCATCACATTCATGTTATCGATTTCAAGGAAGCTTAATTCGGTAGGTAAATAAGGTTTTAAAGGTTGACGAGTTGCTGGTTTAAAATATGAAATGAGCCCAAAAGGTGCTAAAACGACTTTATTCGAAGCTCTTATTGAGGTTCTAACTATTGAGGGGACCACCACCTCAAAAGGGTTGTTAAATTCTTTACTTTTTATGTGAGCGTTCGAATCTAACCAATTAGTTTTGTTTCCTTCGATAACGAGAGAAAGTTCGAAAGTATGCTTTCCAAGACATTGAGCTTCTGGAGTATTTAGGTCCGGACCTGCGTTACTCCTTCTCGATGTAAAATCGTGTCTTGAAAGCCATTCAATACACCGCAGTAAGGTAATAGCTAGCGAAATCGTACCATCTTTATCTATAACTGCTTCGTATTCGGGTAATCCTTTGTTTATAACCGAAAAAGTTTTTGATGTATCGTTAACAGACACAAAGTCTTTCTGGTGGTTAGTAGGTGCAGGTTGTTGAGCCCATCCCTCAGATTTTGGCATTTCAACTTCTCGAGAAATGACGTAAAAATGACCATCGGAATCTACCTTTTTAGATTTAATTTTTGAAGGAAAAAGTACTCGTATTCGATGGTCTTTACTATTGTTTTCTAAATCGATTCTAAAATCAATTCGTTTAATTTCTTTATATACCGTTATGTAGATATCGATTAAGTTTGAAATCAGATATTCGTCTCTACTGTACCTATCCTCGGTTAAAGAAGCAGGTAAATTGATGTTAGCTCTTATTTTCATCGTTTTTTGGGTTACCCCATCTAAAAACGGTGTTATTTCTAGAACATTCAGATCTTCTGAGGTGAATTTTAGATCAGTTTGATTTTCATTTGGCCCAGAAAAGTCATATTCGTCCCCCCAATCTCCTACATCTTCAAAATAGCAAATATTTTCGTACAAAATTTCGCTTTCCTTATCTAAAACATCGATTTTTCCTTTAAAATTTATGTCGATTTTGTAGAATTGATTTTCTAAGCTATTTATACCTAACTTAAATTGTTCACTCTTTATTACAGATTCTTCTGGTTTTTCTCCTGGAACGATATAATAACACCTGTATCCACAAGCAGGAACCTCTGCTAAAAACGAACAATAATAACTAACCGATCCAATTAATCTATATCTTGGTTCTTCGCTGATTTGAATGTATTGGTATGCAATCTCGTTTCCTTCGGAGTCGAGAATCTTGAAAGCGTCTGGATTTTTAAAGCCAGCTTTTTTAGTGTTGGATATTACGTTAAAATTTGCAATATCTTTCCGTTTCCAAGGAAGAGGATTAAACACTACGATCGGAATCTTTTTCTCGTCTTCCTCAACTGTAATCAAATTGTATAGATATAATAATGAATTTTTAAACACTTCGTTACCGATTTGCTCCGCCCAATCAAACCTGGTCTCCATTTCGTTGTGAACTTGATCAATAGAACAGCCACATATGCTATCGTGAGGGTGGTTTTTGATAAGCCACTTCAAACCTGTGAGTATATAAGCTTGAGGGTAATTAAATTCTTTATATTTATCGAGAGACCATATAATTGTCGATAAGGGTTCCGTGTATTTTTCGTACAGATATTCGATCGCAGTGTTTCTCTGCTTGATCCACATGCGAGCTGAAAATACCCCTGAAAGTATATGTGCGTACTTTCCACCCCTTAATTCTCCTTTAAACGATTTTAACTGTGGATTATCGCTTAATACTTTATCGACATAATATTCAAAATCGTTTTGCTCTAAAAGTTTCTCGGGATACATTTCGTTCCATTGCTTAACTATTTCAGGAACCTCCGATCGAGCTTCATGATGGTCTGAACCGCTATTCAAAAGAATATAGGGTGTAGCTGTGAATTTTTCAAACTCAGAAACCACTCTTTTTATCTTATGAAGCGCCAGTTTATATTTTCCGCTTTTTTTTGATAAATTAAGATCAGCAACCGAACCGTAGCTCTGCTTCAAGAATATTCCCAAAATAGAACTAGAATTTCCAGGGGAATTCCAAATGAATTCAATGTTCAAGTTGTTCTCTTCGAATTCGTTACCAAACCCTCGCCAGAATAAAACCGAAGGAATCTCAAATCCCTGAAGTATTTGAGGTAATTGAGCAATGTGCCCAAAAGGATCGGGGATATAACCTGCTTTCATAACTCTTCCAAATTTCTTAGCAATTTGGTGTCCAATTATTAAGTTCCTAATCAAAGATTCACCGCTAACCAAAAACTCATCCGGTAAAATATACATAGGTCCAATCGAAAGCCGCCTTTCTTTTACGTATTTTTTAATATTATCTTCAAATTCGGGTCGAACTTCAAGATAATCCTCTATCGGAATCGTTTGCCCGTCAAGAGTGAAACTTTTATAATCTGGATCGCTTCTTAGGATATCTAAGAGTTTATCCATCATTGTAACTAACCGTGCCCTGTACTCTTGAAAAGGAAGATACCAATCGTGCTTTAAATATTAATTATATAAAGTTTCACGGTCCCAATGAGTTTCAGGCACAATTATTATGTGATTTGCTTTTACCATAACGTTTTCCTCTTTTATAATAATTGTTATAATTAAATGGAATAGGGTTTTAAGGTAAAAAAGGATTACAAATTATTTAGACTAAATTGTTAAAAAACTGTTTCATTATCTGTTTCATTAGCTAAGATTAGTACTTAAATACAGATTTTCCGACAACGCTGAAATGTGGCTTTTCTCCTAATAAATCTAAGAGCGTTGGAACCATATCCGTTGTTTTACAGTACGAAAGTTCCGATAAAGGAATGTTTGGAGATCCTCCTATGATGAATGGCACGGTCATCGACTTTTTAAGTCCTATATCGTGAGAGTATGGAGAATGAGGTACAGTTTTACCATGTTCATAACCAAATCCATATTCTCCAACTGTGGATATCACGATATCGCAAGAGCGTGGATTTTTAAAATATCGAGGAATTTGATCTACCATTATCGGAAAATCAATTTTATTCGTTCCCTCTAACCACTCGTCAATATTGTGAGCCCTATTATCTAAAAGCGCAGCGGACTCTTCGTAATCTTCGTATTTGTACAAATCGTTTTCATCAACGATATATTTTGACGATTGATTTTTTCCATGACCTTCATATTCAATAAGGTTTTTTGAAATTTTTCCTGATTTTTCGTTTAGATGTTCCAGATATATTATCCCTTTGTCAGGCGTGTTATTGTCGTCGCGGTAATACATTAATTTCACGCCCGGAATCTTCCATAAAGTTTCAAATAAATTCAATTTCGTCTTTCCTGAACCGCTTGGAACAAATTCTCTCAATTGTTTAATAGTTGGATGATGATGCCAATCTTTCCCTGGAAAGTTGAAAAATCCAACTGAACCAAAACTAGCGTCAAAATCACCAGTTCCTTTTCTAGGTAAGTATTGCGTTAAACCCATGTCTTTAAAATAAGGTTCAACATCATGCAATTTTTCTGCTTTATAATTTCCATGATCTGAAATAATTCCAATCGCAGTCGAGTCAAAATACCCCTTTTCTTTTAACATCTTAACTATTAGGCCAATAGATTCATCGCATTTAATAATTTCATTAATGTATTGTGGATGAGAAAACCCTTTTTTATGCATAAGGTCGTCTGTTTTTGGTATATAAGCAACTGTTACTTTTGGTACTTCTTTGTTTGAAAAGATTTTTTTAGGATCTTTATATATTTCTTCAACTCCCTTTAATATCGATTGAGTGGTGTATTCTACTGGGGGAATTAATACCGATCCTCGATTAAAAAGGTTCAAAGAGCTTAGAAAATTTCCTTCTCCTGCTTGTTCAAAAATTGTCTGACAATTTGGTCCTAAATCTTTATTAAATTTTAGGATATGGCTTCCCTTTCCTCCATTTCGGATAATCGGAAATCTTTTTCCTTCTGAAGGAGGGTCAGTTCTTCCAACCCAATGATACATAGGTATGCCACTTCCTTCTATAGGATAATATCCCGAATAGGATCCAAGAACTATGTTAGTATAACAAGGATATGTAATACTCGGAAAAGAAGTAATACAATTTTGGCACGAAATTCCATTCTTAGCAAGTTGAGCTATATTAGGCAGCTTATTTTGCTTAATTAAATCAAAAAGATGGGACGCTCGAACATCATCAATAACGATTAAAATTACTTGATTAACCAAACTATTTCGAGGCATAATAAATTTAAAAATAATATTTTAGTGAATAAATTCGCAATACATTTAAAAATTTTTTTATCGATCGCGATTACGGTTACTTTTATCATTTTTCGCAAAAGAAAACACGTTCCTTTAGGGATGCGATGAATTTTGCATCACTAAAAATTGAACCTCTTCTTCTTTAAATACAAGAAAATAATAGATTAACCAATGCAACTCGTTCGACAAGTTCAATTCAAACGATCAAATCTCTTGGACGAGATAACTTTTCTTTCAAAAAACTTGTTTAACGTTGCCACCTACACGGTTCGACAACGGTTCTTCGTGGAGCGTCATTGGACTCGATATAACGAGTTATGGAAATTGCTAAAAACTCACGAGGCGTATAAAAAGCTTCAAGAGATGTGCGGTTCTCATCCGCCACAGCAAGTCCTTAAACAAGTAGATCGAAACTTCAAGAGCTTTTTTAAAGCGATTAAAATGTGGAAAAAAAACCGTCTAAATTTCAAGGAATGCCAAGGCTCCCACATTACAAACGTAAGAACGGTCGTAATTTGGTCTATTTCACTTCATTACAATGTAGGTTGAAGGAAGGTTTTGTTTTACTCACGAGAAAGATGGAAAGATTAGGCTTTCCGAAAATAAAAACGGATCTCGAAAGCGAAACAATAAAATTAGAGATTTTTTCCACAAAACTTCGAGAAAAGTAATCAATTACTGCATTTCTAACGATATTGGAACGATTGTCATCGGGTATAACGAAGGTTGGAAGCAAATGATCGCGATAGGGAAGAGAAACAACCAGAACTTCGTTTCCGTGCCATTTTTAAAACTCGTTCGGCAAGTAGAATATAAATCCGAGATGGTCGGAATTAAAGTCGTTAAGGTTAGCGAAGAGTACACTTCGCAAACTTGCTCTTCGTGTGGAGTCGTACGCAAGTCAAATCGCATTCATCGAGGATTGTATGCGTGTAAGAATTGTGGAGCCGTTCTAAACGCCGATGTGAACGCTTCAAGAAACATTCTACGAAAAGAAGTCCCTAAATCCTTCGGGATAGGGGATAGAGGGTGCTTGAACCATCCAGTAGTGTTGAAAGTTTAACCTACGAATCCACAGCCTTTAGGATATGGTTGTTCAATTAATCATTTCCCTTTAAATTTTGGTTCTCGCTTTTCCTGAAATGATTTCATTCCTTCTCCAAAATCGTATGTTGCGATGTTTTTACAGTATAATTTAAATTCGTGTTTTAACGAGGGAAATAACTCGTTATATTGAGAATAGTTAAGCATAGTCTTGTTATAACCCAAGCATCTAGTAGGTAGTTTGGCTATGGATTGGATAAATTCCTTAGATTTTTTACTAAATTCTGATAATGAAAAGACTTTATTCACTAAACCAATCTCTAACGCTTCCTTGGCATCAAGTTGACGTCCCGTTAAGATTATATCTGTTGCTCGTGCGAACCCTATTATTCTTGGAAGTAGCCAACTTGCTCCGCTCATAACGCAATGAGCCCGATTAACGCGGTGATCTCCGATCTTCAGATTATCTGCCGCTAAACGAAAATCACAAGCGAGTGCTATTTCGAATCCAGCGCCTAGACAATAACCTCGCAGTAACGCAATAAACGGTTTTTGTATTTCTCTTATTAATCGAATAACTCTCTGGTGTGGAAGTTTTGACCCGTCAGCTAATGGTTTAAACCTCGGTCCTTCAGGACCCATACTCTTTAAATCGTCACCGGAGCTGAAGGATTGCTCATTACCTTTAATAACAAAAGCACGGATTATTTTGTTTTTAGAATTTAATTCTAAAATGTCAATGATTTCCATTAATAGGGGATAATTTAAAGCGTTTAGTCGTTTTGGACGATTTAAAGTAATTACTCCGACATTATCCTCGATATTAAATATTATATACTCGAAATCTTTTTGAACCATTATTATCGTCTTTTTATAATACCATTTAAAATTAAAATTTGTTTCTATTTTTATTATTTATCAATCCTTAAAGATTCTCAGAATTTTGAAAATCTCAAAAAAAAGAAAAGAAAAATTTAAAAAATTACCAAATCGCGAATTTTTCATCAATTTTTAATCCAAAAACAATTAAATAAGGTATTAATAAATCCCATAAACTCGTTTCTGCATTAATAACGATTACTCCAATAAATATAGCTGTCCAACTGGATATACCAGGTAAGCCCATAAAACTTAAATCAACAAACGCCAGATTTCCTGCAAACAATGTTAGGAATAATAAAATATTTAATATCATCATAACGCCTATTCTTAGGATTATTCCAAATATTCCGTACACTACGTAATTTCTAATATTTTTTATTTTTTCTACGTTTCTAACTCCTTCTTCTGTTTTATACAATTTTAAAAACATAATAGGGACTATGATAAGGGCAACTGTTGCCGAGAATTTCATCAAAGGGCCAATTGGTGCAGACTGATCAAATGGCATTAAACCAAATGATCCAAGAACGCAGCAAAGTAATCCAGATCTTGCTCCAAATATTAAAAAACACATTACCCATATTATTGACACCGGATCAATAATTGCAATGAACCATCCTGGAATTCTCGGAACTAATGGCGTTACGAATGCCGAGAACACTATAGAAAGAGCTCCAAATAAGGCAGCGCCGGCTATTTGTAAGACTAATTGAGAGGATTTAGACATCTGCGTTTCTCTTTCTTCAGATATTTGTTCTTCTGTTTTGTCAACCATTTTAATTCAATTTATTAAATTATTATTTGTTACGAATTGAAATTTACTTATATTTAAAAGAGTTTTTTAATAACTTATTCGCTAAATTTGTGGATTGAATTAAAAATTAGATTAATTTTAATTATTTATTATTTAAAAATATTTTAATAGATTTCTGAAAATATTATTTAAATTTCCATATTAGCTATATATTATTTTTGACATCTGTTTAATTGAATATTTTTTCTACCCAATAATAAGTAGATAATTCTCGTCCCAAGATTATTTTATTTCAAAAACTTTTTTTCTTTAGCGTCCAATTCAAACCACTCGCCTATGTCTTTTAGCTGTTTCCTTGAAGAATTACATAATTTTTTTAAGAACGGGACAAAATCTTGAACTACTTCAATATCTGAGATTTTGTACTTCTTTTGAATTTTATCTACTAATAACTTTTCATTTACAGATAAAGAAAAAAAGCCAGAAGATGTGAACCTTGGAAACAATATTCTACGAAAACTCTCATCCGTCCTTCTTCGCTTTCTTGACAAAACAACGCCCCCGGCAAAAAGATCGTAAAAGTAAGGTAGTAACGACCAATACTGGTTTTTACGGATTCTACCAAAGATTTCGTCTGCTAAAGATAGGTTTTCTAAAGCCTGAGCGATTTCCTTGTTAATTCTGATAAATGTAGGAAGGTTTTCGTTTACCCATTTATATAAAAAATTATAATCTACATCTGATTTATCCGTTAAACTTCGAGCTTCATTTAATGTGTTAGTTTTTTGAAATAAATCTTTAATTAAAGCAAAAATTTCTTCTGTACTATCCCTATTTAGATTCAAAATCAACTCTTTAGCGTTTCTATCTAAAGAGCCTTGACTTATGCCTTGTAAATCGTTAATAACTCCGCGCAAATCTCCGTGATTTTTTTCAACAATTAAGCTTAGATCCTTTTCGCTCAAGTTTGAAATCTTTTCTTTTTTAATTATTTTTCTCGCGATTTTCGATACTTCTTCGTTAGATAATGGGTATATTTCAAATTTTCTTACCTTCTTGTATAATGACTGAAGATTTTGTTTGTATTCATTAGAACACATAATAATAGGAAATTGAGTATCTTCTATAAGTTTTAATATCGTTGGGACTGCCCCTCTATCAGTAACTCCGTAAATTCCATCAATTTCATCTATTAAAATCATTTTTTTTTTACTTTCGACTATAAAATCCATAATCCCTCGAGATTTTGTAGTTTCGCTTAATTTGGCTTCTAACTCATTTTTAGTTCGAGTATCTGAGGCATTAGTCTCCACAACCTCCATATTCAAATCATTTGCTAAAGCATATGCTATGGTAGTTTTCCCCACTCCTGGAGGCCCCTCAAGTAAGGCTGCTGCTTTGTCAGAGGCTAATTTTAGCTCTTCTTTATGATCTTTTTCTTCGTGAGTTCGATTATATGCTCGAATTTTTTTATTTGTTTCGTTAATTTTTCTTTTTTCTTTAAAAAAATCTACTACAAAACGGTGTAATTCTTCCGTCAAATCAACTTTGTGACCACTAACTTTAGCAGTAGGTAGTGCCATCTCCTTAATTGAGTTTGGCCTATATTTTTCCACCCATGTGATATTTGAATTAGTAGTTGTTGCCATATAACCCACCTAAATAAATTCTGAAAAATAACAAATTTTTGCTAGTAAATTCGAAACTTGAATATCGATATCTCTTCCATCAATCGCTCTAAAGTCAGATTCCGCTATTAAACTTATCAATTTACTTCTAGAGTACTTACTTAAAGGTATTTTTGCAAGCTCGGTTAGCATAATTTTAAACATTTCTTGAGAATTAAATTTATAATTTGTCTGAATTTTTCGAGATAATTCTCGCGCTTTAAGAAAATCTCCTTTGAAACACATTAATAGAAGGCTCCTTATAATGTCATTTTGAGAATTTATTGAATTTTCGTATAATTTTTCTAAGTCAATAACATCTCCACTTATAGAGCAAAGCTGTAACAAATCTATCGCACGCGAGAGCTTCCCTCCTGAGGTTTTGTAAAGAGATTCTATGACCTCGCGTTTAATTTTTAGGGATTCTTTTTGAGCAATGTCAAGTATAAGGCTTTCAAAAGAGCTATAATTAACTGGTGAAACTAAAAATATTTGGCATCGACTCATTATTGGATCAATTATTTTTGAAATTTTCGTCGTAATCAATATCATTCTGCAATTAGTGCCATAAATTTCCATTAATCTCCGAAAAGCTTGTTGATTAGATCCTAAATAATCAAAATTTTTTACAATTAGAATTTTAAACGGAACATCCCCTAAAACTTTTAATTGAACAAATGGCTTAATTTTAACCTGTATAAATGCCGGAGTAGTTATTGTTTTTCCTGCCAAACTTCCTAACCTACTAGTTGATATGTGTGCATTTGAGCGGGCTTGTTTCATTTCTTCGCTTGTTAACGGAACATTTGCGTAAACTAATTTAAAATTTGTATCGTAATAACCCCTCAAGAATTCTCTCGAAAAAAGACGCGCAATTGTTGTTTTTCCGATACCTTCGGCTCCTACGAGTAGCAGGTGTGGAAAGTTTCTTCTTTTAAGATATTCCTTCAATCTTTCTTTAATGTTCTCTCTACCACAAACATCATCCAAATCCATTGGCAAATATCTAATGCGCCAAATAGGAATTTCTGAAAGCAAGCTCCTTTCCTCCCTTATAATAAATATTATGTGTCTATTTTGATATTTCTTATCAATTCACCAATCAAAGCAAGTAATTGAATTTTCACATCTGCCCCTTGGCTAATTCTATAATCTATTTCTCCAATAAATGCAACCATTTTGTCATAATTGCTAGATTCAATATTTAGACCCCCTAACCTTTCCATCATTTGTCTTAGGAAATTTCTACTGTCTAAATTTTCAATTGTCATAAAAAGCTTTCTCGCACCCTCAAAATTTTTAGATTGAAGCATTTTAATTAACTTTTCTAACGTCGAATCATCCAAAAAACCGGAAATCTTTAAAATTTCGTTTAAATCTAAATTGTCTAACAACTCAAGTGCAACTGACATTTGTAAAGTATTAATAGCTTTTCTTAAATCGCCTCCTGAGACAAAAAATAACGCTTCATAAAATTTATTTACTTGAGCTTGGGGAATTTGTAATTTTTCTTGTTCTGAAATAAACATTAGTCGCTCTATTATTTTCTCCTTAGGTAATTTAGCAAACCTAAATACTGCACACCTTGAAATAATTGGATCGATTATTCTATTAATATAATTACATATTAATATAAATTTCACGCTACTTGATGCTTTTTCTATAATTCTCCTCAGTGCCTGTTGAACTTGTTTAGGTATATTGTCCGCTTCGTCAAGAATTATAACTTTTAATGTATCGTCCCCAACAACTAGATTTTGATTTACAAAGCCTTTAATTGCGTTTCTAACGTAATTCATTCTTACGGTGTCTGATGCGTTCAACTCTAAAACATTTGCAAAATAATTCTGTTTTTTAATCACATTTTTAGCAATAATTAATGCTGTGCTTGTTTTACCCGTGCCCGCAGGACCCGTAAAAATCATATGGGGCATATTACCGCTTTTTACGAAATCTTTTAAGTTATTAATAGCGATATTTTGGCTTACAATTTCATCAAACGAATTAGGTCTATATTTTTCAACCCAAGGAATTTCTAAATCGATCAAGGTATAATTCATTCTATAATTATGCTTTTAATCTTCAAGGTTTTCTTTCGAGAGATCTAGTTCCAAAACCTCGTATACTTTCTTAAAATGCATCTTTGTGTAAAGATTAGCTGCTTCCTTGGCTTTTTCTTTAATATTTACTTTTATTTTTTCTACTTTTATCTTCTGTAAATGTTCAATAGCTTTTTTAACGAGTAATTCGCCTATGCCTTGCCCCCTGTATCCTTCTTTAAGAAATACTTGTTTAATGTACCCCTCAGAAGCACCAAATGGATCGATTCGCAACTCCGCGATTATCATACCGATAACTTCGTTATCTTTATCTTCATCTATCGCTATCAAAATACCATGCCTCTGTAAAGGATCATAAAGCCGCCTGCGGATGCCCCAATCAAATCGTTTGTGATCAAATTTATCTCCAAATCTTGAAATCAGCAATTTCATTAAAGCTTGTAAAGAATCAATTTGATCTGGTGTAGCATTTTCTATTCTAATCATTTTTTTTTTCCACAATTTATATTTTCTTGATTACTTAATAAAAATCAAGAAAGATATGTAATTTTATTCAAAGAATTTATATTTAATTTATAATTATTTTTTACAAAATAAGAAAATTTAGCGAGCTGAAACGCCATCCCATGCTTTTACTTCAGGATCCTCGTATCCACACACCACACATTTTTGGTTTATTTCCCATGCTTCTAATGCGGGATGAACTCTCGTAAAAAGTGATCCACACTGCTGGCATACCAAATATTTAGCTCCACAGCCATCACACATCTTTAATTGACCTTTCTCGACGAATCTGAATGTTCTAGACATCCAATCGTCGTTAACTAATCGAAAAGTCTCTCCACCACATTGAATACAATGTTTTCCATCAAATTCTTCTCCCATATAATCACTTCAAATGTATTTTAAGAATTTTAACTTCAAATATTTTAAATAATTAATAGAGTTTATATTTAAAAAATTAAAGCTTTTTACATTTAAAATTGCTTCGATAGCAAAATAGTATTTATATTAAAAGAGAAAAAAAAAAGGATATAAAATTACATTTCTAACTTTTTAACGGGTCCGCTTGCAGCCCCCTTTGGGTTAATCTTTTCAACTTCACTGATTAATTGAAAGACCTTATCGTCATTTAAAGCCTCTCCGAATTTTACCAACATTTCTTTTGATCCAACGAATAATCCTTTTCGTTTCATCGGTTTTCCATCATCCTTTAGAGGATTAATTTCTAGGAATAGTAATGCGGGCCTAGTTTTAGTAGCAGGGACTTTAACTACAAAAACACCTTCTATAGGGGCTTCCATCTTTTCCCAATCGGCTCCGTTCT
>Ga0209121_10001630_pt1 | contig 23506 bp, 21 predicted proteins | sample Cruoilmetagenom3_FD_187292 | JGI IMG/M metagenome (GOLD analysis project Ga0209121, IMG submission 187292) | Oil polluted marine microbial communities from Coal Oil Point, Santa Barbara, California, USA - Sample 3 (SPAdes) (version 2) | ecosystem: Environmental > Aquatic > Marine > Oil seeps ... | reverse complement strand
AAGACCGGTGCTCTTGTCCGCTGAGCTATAGGCGCAAGGGTGAACGGTGGGATTTGAACCCACGATCTCCAGGGCCACAACCTGGCGCCTTAAACCACTAGGCTACGCTCACCACAAACACAAACATTATACTGGGAACTGCTTCCAGTTTCAATTTTGGATTTGGGGTGACATTGCTTCAGGTGGGCTCAGCAATTTTCGCTAAGAGGCACAATTTTCACCTTGCCCCAGATTCCTAATTCGTCACCTTTAATGGTAACTATGCCACGCAGTCCCTTTATGCTTTGGGCTTTCTCAACTACCTTAGAAATATCGTGAGTATTTTCAACCATGTTACCTATAGCTGTGGCTACGGCATCGGCTAAAGGTGTAGAGGGAGAAAGGGCGATGACAGCATCAGCAGAGCCCAAGCTTAAGGAATGCCCTATGGTGGCTGAAGAAGTACATATGCCTAAGGGAGTTTCCTGGGGCTCAATTTCCAGGGCAATCTTTCCTGTAAAAGGGGATTGCCCGGCATAGATGCCTACTAGCCTTTTCTTCAATATCTTTAGAAAAATATCGCCACCATTTTCCACAATCACTTCTGATGAAAAGGGGAGCAAATCTCTGCCTACAGCTTCAGCGATGGCACCGGCTACTGCAGCCATAGGACCGACTTTGGCCATCTGAGCTGCCTTTGCCATTTCTTTGACGATAGCAGGGGTGTCTTCTTCAATTTGGTAAGGCTCTAATGTGGTTAGAAAAAGGGGGTGGTGCTCAATGTATTTCTCCAAAGAGGCACGGTGCTTGAGCAGGGATTTGCGGGCTTTATTCTTGAGGTTACGCCGGGCTCGGATGTATAGGTCTGTTTGCTTTACTGCTACATCAAAGGAAACTAGGTCGCTGTCCTTAATCCAGTGGCGATAGAACCGATACATTTAGAAATACAATCTCATGGCGCGAGGGGGGCAAGCTTTGACGCATAGCCCACAAACGACACACTTACTATGGTCGAAAAGCACCTTCCTAGTTTTTGGTTCCAGAGAAAAAGCGCCAGAGGGACAAATGGTGATACACGCTCCGCAATGGGTGCATTGGGCTTCATCACGAACTACATCCTGGCTCAGGGACTGAATTTTAACCCCGGTCTCAGTGAGATACTGCATGCCTTTATCGTAGTTTTCCTGGTCACCACTTAGCTCCATAACTAGCAATCCCTCTTCTCCGGGTGATACCGAAGCTTTGATGATGTTAAAACTGAGGTCGAAGTCCTTGGCCAGTCGGTAAACCACCGGCTGCCCTGTCACACGGGGAGGAAAGTGAAGCACTATTCTTCTGGAGACATCCATTTTTTATTACTCCGTTATTGGTCTTTCTTTAAGTGGTTTAAGGGTTATGCCCGATTCTGCTCCAGGCAAGGGAGCTACCGGCTCAGTGAGCAGAAACTCGCCCTTTTTTATCCAGTCTTTCAGGATGTTGGCAATTTCTACCGCTTTGGGATAGCTGGATAAGGAAGAAGTAGGCACATCTTTTCCTTGAACCTCTATGTGGCCGCTTTTGAGCTCGGCATAGCTGACCTCTCCTAGAATATCCGGTTTCCCTTGGGGATAAGCTTCAGAGTAATCGATGATGGGAGCAAAGATTTCAGCATCGCTTACCATAGTATAGCGTAGAAGCTCCTCGGACAGTATAGGTATGGGGACGCCTATGCCTACGGTCAATGTGCATCCATAGCCAAGCATACTTGTTCCTACCAGCCATTCTGGCTTCATTTGTTTCAGGTCACCAATGAGCGATAAGGCTCCCGCGGGCTCTTTAGGCACACCATTGGCAGTCCGTGAGACATCAGGATTGTGTTGTGTGCCGTGCCAGGCAACATAGCCGACACCACCACCGAAGAATACCCTGGTTCCTATGCCTATAGTTTTGTAGTATGGGTCGTTGAGCAAAGGTGAAAGTTCCCCTGAAGTACAATAGTTGGCGTTGCCCAAATTTGGCTTTAGCACCCCCATGTAGGTATAAAGCATTCGATCTGATAGGTTTACACCAACCTCATAGTTTTGAGAGGCATTTCTTACATTGAACAAAATGGCATTATTAATGTCTTTGAGATTTATCCAGGTTTCCAGCTTTTTCCTGGGATAGCAATCGGTGCCATAAGCAGTGGCTACTAACTTAACATCCTTTCCTGCCACCAGCTCCTCAATGACGTGCCCACCACCATAATTAAATTCGCCGGGATAGAATCGATTCCTGGGGTCATCCTCGGGGATGGCAGTTGCCCCAAGGAAAATGTCTACTGCAGCTAGCCCGGTGTAGACTGGGACATCGTTGAGGTAAACTTCGCCCCCGCCGAGTTTTATTCTCGGTTTGGAGTGACCAATATTGAGAAAGACGCCCGAGGAACACATAGGGCTAAAGGTGCCAGTAGTAACCACGTCAATTTCCTCTGCTGCCTTGCTTATTCCTTTTTCCTTGGCGAGGTCAATAACCTCTACAGCAGTTAGCACCACTGCCTTTCCCCTTTTGATTTTCTCATTAATTTCGGCGATTGTTTTTGACATAATACTTCCGGCTTTACCTGAGTAATTCCATAGCTAATTGGGCAGCCTTCTTGCCAGATAGCAACATACCGCCGAATATTGGTCCCATTCTGGGGGAACCGAAAACAGCGATAGCTGCCATACCAGTGACTATCAATCCAGGATAGACCTCCTTAGTGTTTTCGGAAACCTTCTTTTCTCCTATTTCCGCCCACATTGATTTTTCACCCATTATCTTCCCGGTCGCTGTCCTTAGCTTTCCTCCTACTTTCTCGGTGACCAGGCGGCAAATCTCGCAATCATGTCCCGTGGCATCTATTACTAGCTTTGACCTTATGGCTAAGGGGTCGATATGTAGGTTTGCCAGAGGCACAGTGCTCCAGTTTAACACCAAACCAGTTACTTTGTCGTTTTCCCTGATGACCACATCCTCAACACTGAGCAGGTTAAATATCTTGGCTCCGGTTTTTACAGCCTGAGAGCACAGAGTTGAAGCTAGCTCTACAGCATTGGCGACATGGTAGCCTTCCTGATATTGAGCGGTGACAATGCCAAATTCATCCAAGATTTCCTTGCCCTCATCCTGAACTACGATCTTATTGAACATCATGCCACCTCCCCATATACCTCCGCCAACGCTCAACTTCCTCTCAAAGATGGCTGTTTTTACCTTTCCCTTTGCCAAATAGTAAGCAGCAGTCATTCCTGCTGGCCCAGCGCCCACAATGGCTACATCGAGTTCCATTGCCTCAAGCAAGTCTTTTATATAGCTTTCGGTTATGGCTCTGGAAATAACAACTTCGTCCATTACTTATCTCCTTTATTACTGTGAGCCAGATAGCATTAAGGCTAAAAATGCCTCCTTATCTTCCAGCGGCATCTTTTGAGCGCAAGCGCCTTAAAGACGTGCCCATTAGTATACTCCTTTCACAGGTTAGTTTGCTAGACATAGCTGCACCTTGCTTGATTTTCGATTTCATTGCGGTGAGTTTGACTACATCCTAGAAATACTGTAGCCTTACTACTTAACTTTTCAGCAGAGGTAAAAGAAGATGCCCAAGATTTACTTTATAGATGTGACTAACCGTGATGGTGTTCAAACCGCACACCTCGGCCTATCCAAGCTAGAAAAGACCCTGATAAATATGTATCTCAACGAGATGGGCATCTTTCAATCCGAATTTGGCTTCCCTACGACAAGGCACGAATCTCTTTACCTTCGAGCTAACTTGGAGCTAGCTGAGATGGGTGTACTGCAACCTATCCGTTTGGAGGGGTGGATAAGAGCGACTGTCACAGATGTAGAAACAGCTTTCAGGCTTGTCCCAAATATTCGGCATCTTAACCTGTCTATCTCCACATCGGAGCAGATGATCCACGGCAAATTTCTGGGGAAAAAGAGCAGAGACGACATCCTCAAGATGATGGTTGATGCTGTAGAAGCTGCTCGAGCACATGGGGCTGAAACTATAGGCGTGAATGCTGAGGACGCCTCCAGAACAGACATGGATTTCTTAGTTCGATTTGCTTTGGCAGCCAAAGAACATGGAGCCCAGAGGTTTAGATACTGTGATACCCTTGGCTACGATAGTCCCTTTACCAGTTACGAGACCACCAAGGCGCTGGCGGAGAATGCAGGGATTCCTATTGAGACTCACTGCCATGGCGATCTCGGGATGGCTGTGGCTAATTCTGTTGCCGGGGCCAAAGGAGCCATAGATGGAGGGCAAGATGTCTACATCAATACTACAATCAACGGAATGGGGGAAAGAGCTGGCAATGCCGACCTTGCGGCGACGATTCTAGCTGTTACTAAGTCTAAGGGTTTCGCCGAAAGGTACCAGCTAGCAGGACCGATCGACCTGACAAAGGCATGGAAAATAGCTAAATTCGCTAGCTACGCCTTTGGAGTTCCCATTGCCGTAAACCAGCCAGGTGTCGGAGTCAATGCCTTCGCTCACGCCTCTGGCATTCACGCTGATGGCGTGTTGAAAGATCCTCAGAACTACGAGCTGTATGGCTTCGACGAATTGGGTAGAGGTGAACCGGAGCTTGTGGAGACCGGCAGAGAGATATGCTCAGGGGAATATAGTGGGATATCCGGTTTCAAACATATAATGGGTCAAATGGCGGTGTCGTTTAAGGATGCCAGTGAGATGCAGGAAATTCTGGAGCTGGTAAGATATGCCAACGTCGAAGCCCAAAAACCACTCGTCGAGGACGAACTGCTCTTTATTGCCAAGTATCCTCAGATTGCCAGGAAACTCTTGACATTGAAACCACTGGAATAACCACTGGATAGTGGCCTCAAAAATCAGTTAACCCGTATTTCTGTATCCCTTTTAGGTGAGATGTATCATTATGCTTGGTCAGGATGAAGCGACCACCCTCGTAGCTGAAAGTTGTGATCCCGGCTAAATCTTGCTTGATATTCCAAAAGTGTGAGTTATCCAGTCCCAGCAAGAAGCAAATCAAAACTTTGTTGACCACTCTATGAGATACCAGTGCTACTGTTCCCTTATACTTAGGGGTCACCTCATTGATTACCTTGATGCCTCTTTCCCTGACATCAGCTAGACTTTCTCCGCTGGGCATTCTTACCCTGTGAGGGTTAGTAAGCCATTCGTCATGAAGGTCTGGGTATGACTTTCTTACTTTTTGTTCAGACAGGCCTTGCCATTCACCATAGCTGAGATCTATAAGGTCACCAGTAACGTGTGCGCCAATTCTTTGATGTTGAGCAATAATGTTCGCCGTATCCAGTGCCCGTCTTAACGGGCTGGAATAAATGGCATCTAACTTAGTGTTGCTTAAATACTCGCCCAGTAGTCCTGCTTGCTTGATGCCTAGCTTATTCAAATTTATATCAACTCTACCTCTATATATTTTCCCCGCGTTCCACTCGGTTTCTCCATGTCTAACTAGAATAATCTCTGTCATAGGCTTCCCCTCGGCTTTACAGACTTAACTCCAGACAAACTAAGACCTTTCGGCAAAGTCCTGGAGCAATTCACATTATACATGGCTCACCTAAATGTATTCTATCAGGCTTTCTGTTGCACAAGGAGTAATTTTAGGCTAAACTAAAATTATGAGTTTCTTGCGGGTGTAACTCAGCGGTAGAGTGCTTGCTTCCCAAGCAAGACGTCGTGGGTTCGAATCCCATCACCCGCTTTGTGAAATTTTGAGTTATAATTGTAATATCATGCGGATAAGGCTAAAGAACGAACAATTGAATGAGTTAGCAAAGCGCCTCCCCTTTGAGGTGATCTTAGATCAGCCCAGAGATGTTAAGGGTTTCCTTGAAATATTAGGGCATAATATGCCTTGGAATGAAGTTGGGATTAATAAATTCGGCGATTCACTTAAAAAGCCAAACAGGGTAACTTTCTCTGTTGAAACAGTTAATGGTGGCTACATCTGTGATGTGCATCCTGCTTTTGCCTGTTATATTTCCAATCTTTTGACAGTGCAATAAAAAATCGGTATTCTTAATCCTTCAGCCTAAGTTCACTAAAGGTAGTTTATGAAATTGTGGGCCGTTAGCTCAGTTGGAAGAGCACCTGACTTTTAATCAGGGTGTCGTGGGTTCGAGTCCCTCACGGCCTACCACGTCCCTTTTTCAAAGCTAATTTTCCCGTTTCCGCTGGAAATCCCCCGAAATGCAGCTCCTCTTGAGCACCTGATTCGGAAAAGGAGGAGCGTCTGATGTCGGTATGGAATGTTCAGATGGGGAAGTTACACCAGTTTCTAAAAGTTCGCTATAACATCAGGATTTACAGGCTCCTCTCCCTAATATGCTATGCTAAGTCATCGAAAAGATGAGGCGAACAATAAGTTGGATTAGTGCTAAGATCGAAAAGCCTAGGCAGGTGCTGACTCCTAGTTCACCATGCACGTCACTGGCAGGTTTCTCTTTGGTGTAGGCTCAGGTGTACGCTGGTTGTTTGGCTGCCAATATGGACTGGTTGGATACTCACTAGTGTAGCTCTAGTGATAGGTATTCCAGGCGCCAGAATCGTTCTTAGAAAGTTAGATAGGAAGATATGAAATGCTGAAAAGCTTTTCCTTGAAGAAGTTCTTGCTGATGGTGAGCACATCCATTAAGGGATTCTTCACCTTTGAAGAAGGTGCCAGAGGCAGAAGAAAGCGAAAGGAAGTATTTATACTGGCAGGGATATTTTGTGCCCTGGTAATCAGCGCTATTGTCGTTGGGGTTAGTGATAATATACCAGGCATAATTCTATGCTACCTGGCAACCGTCGTTCTGGTTATGGCACCAATACGCACCTGGAGAAGAACAAAGAAGTTTTTGATTCTGCTGGGAGCCTCAGTGATTGGATTCTTTGTCTTTGTTTTTCTACACAATGCCTTTTATGCTCTGACCATACTTACCAGCCACATTGCTGCGTTAAGCCATTTGATGGAGGCCTTTCATGTAGCATTCTTCCTTATTGCTGTTTTCCTGTGTCCAGCCACCTTTTTGGTAGGCGCCGTAGGCAGCATAGTCTTCGCCATCAGGAGGTGGAGGAAGCAAGCAATTGGATAATTCCGGCTCAAGTCGTCACTCCTTATGAAATGGAGCTAGACTTTAGATAGCCAGGCTAGTACTAAAATCTACCGATTATCAGGACTAAAGGTTATTGTATCACAGCCTCCGCACAGCTTAATGTAACTTATAAGGGAAACCAAGCCTGTGAAGATATAGCAGGACAGCCTGGGTAGGAAGATAGGAAGAATGGTTGAAAGGGTCCTTGTGAGGGAAATACGAGGAACTTCATGACAAAAACAAGAAGGCTTTGGCTTAGATTTCTTCTCTGGACGGGGTGCACAGAAAAGGTAGTCATCTACCTCAGGTACCAGGGAATACCTCTAGCAGAATTGAAGAGATGAGTTGGATTAGAAACCTATTACCTTATCAAAAAACTATCTTATATTTTGATTCGAATCCTAACTCTTAGAGAGGTTCTGGGGTGCCCCCATTTTTAGTACCACCTATAATGAGAGACCTCCCGCCTTTTCCAAAGGTTGCTTAACTCTTTCTACCTGGTTCTCCTCGTAGTATCTTCTGGCGAACCGGATTTTGTCCATTTAAAACACTGAAGTATGACGAGGTATATTTATGTGAGTATGAGACAATGGAGGACGTGATGGCCAGGCAGTCTATTCTGTTCAATTGGATAGTTTTGGAAACGTAGAGATGTTCTTCTTGGAATAACTGGCTAGTAATGCTGCGCTATAAAGAGGTGCTCCAGAATACTGAGAACACAGCACCTGATTCAGCAAACAGAGGGCTGCGTCGCGGGGCAATTCGTACTTGGGATGCAGTGAAACTAGGGATAAATTAGCACCTGCCTTTTAATCAGGGTGTTGTGGGTTCGAGTCCCTCACGGCCTGCTTACAGGCTCCTCCGGCAATTCCAAGAAAGTGCTGTATTTGCCACGTAGCAGAAATGTATCCTTTAGGGTATACTCCATTCTTTGAAGACAATGTTCGACCTAAATCAGATAAAGGCAGAGGCAAAAAGGAATTTTGCCGAGGCCTGGGCATCAACGGCTAAGCTCATCCCGATGGGTACCAAAGTCCGTTTGGAAGGAAAGGGCAAGCCCCACCCATTATATGAAATATTTCAGAAATCACGGGAAATTCTGCTAAATCTTGGCTTTGACGAAGTTGAAAACCTTACGATTTTGCCCGACAGCGATGTATCCAAGCAATATGGCCCAGAAGCTCGGGTTATTCTTGATAGAGTTTTTTATTTGGCTGAATTACCTCGTCCTGAGATAGGGCTGAGTGCCCAAAAAATAACCGAGGCAAAGAAGATAGCCAGGGAACTCCAAATTGAAGAGCTAAAATCTATTCTTAGAAGGTATAAGAGGGGAGATATTGAGGCCGACGACCTTATTGAGGAGCTTGTTGTTGGATTAGAAATCACCGACCACCAAGCTATAGAACTTCTGGACAAAGTTTTTCCCGAACTGAAAAGACTGCGCCCGGTGCCCTCCAATAAGACGCTAAGAAGTCACATGACAGCTACATGGTTCCATACTTTACGGCCATTGCAAGATAAAGCTGGTTTCCCGCTCGCCCTGTTTTCAGTAGGACCTCGGTACCGGAATGAGCAGAGAGAAGATGCCCACCACTTGCGCGTTCATCACGCAGCGTCAATCGTGATAATGGATTCTAACATGTCTCTAGATGCGGGGAGAGAGATAGCTAGGGAAATCACCCGGCAATATGGCTTTTCAGATGTCAAATTTGAGACGAAGGTAGCTACATCCAAGTATTATGCTCCTGGGCAGGAGCAGGAGGTCTTTATTAACTATAAAGGGAATTGGCTCGAAGTAGCAGACATAGGGATGTACTCCCCCGTAGCCTTAGCGAACTTTGACATTAAATATCCTGTGTTCAATGCCGGCTTCGGGATTGAGCGATTGGCAATGATACTATATGGAATAGATGATATAAGGAAATTGGCATATCCCCAATTCTCCATAGCGAAAATCTCCGATGAAGACATAGCTAAATCTATCACCTATATAGCAAGTCCTAAAACAGCCAGAGGGAGGAGAATAGCGAAGGCGATTGAGGAAACTGCCCAAGGGCACAAAGATGAAATTGCCCCCTGTGAGTTTTTAGCCTGGAAAGACGAGTCTATCGAGGTAAAAGTGATAGAACCAGAAGCGGGTAAGAAACTAATCGGCCCCGCCGGTTTTAATGAGATTTGTGTAGCCGATGGCAGCATCTATAGCGATATTGTAGCTTCGGGGGTACATACTGGCCTTAACTATATGCATGCTATAGCAATGGGAGCAGCAGCTTTAATAGAAAGCAGCAGTGATGACTTAACTTATCAAGTGAAAACCATAAAACATCTCTCTGACCTCAATTTGCAAATTCCAGCGAGCATCCGAGAGTACATAGAAGGGCAGCAAAAAAAGATAGGAATTGGTGGCGCTGTATTTGTGACCATAAAAGTGAAGCGAAGCACTAAATACTAATATCTAAATGGTAAAAGGTTAGGGATTTGGATTTTGAATTTGTTTAGAATTTAGAAATTAGAACTTAGGATTTAACTATGAGAGGGGAGGATGGGCCAGAAAAGCAGTAAGTCGCTACAGAAGCTCAGCGAGTTGCATAGGCAACATAGGGGCCTTGTTAATCTTATGCCGTTACAAACAGGTAGCCTACTTACTGATGCCGCCAAGAAGGCTCTAATAGAGTTTGGAGATGGATATGCTGTGTGCGATTTTTGCCTCGGCAACTTGCACGACATAACGAATCCCCCCGTGAGAGAGTTTGTTCATAATCTTCTACCCCAATTCTTAGGTTGTGAGGTGGCTGCTTTAACCTATGGAGCAAGAGACGGCATATTCATGGTGATGCATTCTTTGGCCAAGCCTGGCGATTCAATTATCGTTGATGGTAACAGACATTACACTACCATAGTCGCCGCCGAAAGAGCCGGCCTGAAGGTAATCGAGGGGCCTCATTCTGGTTATCCAGAATTCAGAATTGATGTTAATGACTACATACCGCTTATAGAGAAGCACGCCCCCCAACTAATTCTAGTAACCTATCCCGATGGTAATTACGGAAACATTCCTGATGCCAAGAGGCTAGGGGAAATTGCTCAAGAATATGATATTCCCTATATTGTTAATGGGGCGTATGCTGTAGGCAGAATGCCGGTAAGCATGGAAGAGCTGGGAGCTGATTTCATTATTGGTAGCGGGCATAAAAGTATGGCCTCTGCCGGACCTTGTGGGGTATTGGGAATGAAAAAGAAATGGGAGAGCAGCATATTAAGAAAATCTCAGGCGTATGGCAATAAAGAGGTTGAACTTCTTGGCTGTAGCTTGAGGGGAACTCCGCTGGTTACTCTCATGGCTTCCTTTCCCCATGTAAAAGAAAGAGTTCAGCATTGGGAGGAACAGGTATCAAAAGCGCAGTGGTTTTCCAGTGAGTTGGAGAAATTAGGCTTTAAGCAATTGGGAGAGAAACCACATAGGCACGATCTGCTACATTTTGAAACAGCGGTGCTTTATGATATTTCCAAGAATGTCCGGGAGAGGGGATATTTTCTGTACAAGGAGCTGAAGGAAAGAGGCATTTGGGGGCCTCAACCTGGCTTGACCAAAGCTTTCAAGCTTTCCACCTTTGCCGCCGATAAAGAGCAGCTAGGATTTGTTATAGATTCCTTTAAGGTTATTCTGAGTAAATACAGTTGAAATATCTCCCATCAAGGCATTGGAGTAACCACGGAAATCCTCCCCCATCTTTTACTGTGAGCTTGTTTTAACTGTTGCAGACGCGCTTGAAAGGGGGCTGAAGTAATAGTATCTGTACTCATAAGCACAGCATCTTCACCATTGTATGAATAATATCTAGGGCGCCTTCCCACCGTTTGAAAACCGTACTTCTTATAAAGCGACTGCGCTATTTCATTGGAAGCACGTACTTCTAAGGTAATTACGTCAACATTTAATTGTGTAGCTAATTCAATAGCTGAAACGAGTAATCTTTCTCCTATGCCATTGCAGCGATAATTACTTCTCACGGCAATAGCAGTGAGGTGTGCCTCTTTTAGCATTAGCCAGAAGCTAGCAAAGCCAACAATGTATTCTCTATCAGGCGTGCATTTTTTTCCGCTAAAGAGATGTTTGGGGCTGAAAAGTCGCTCCAGCCAGGCTAATTTTTGCATATCTTGTCCCCTTATCTCAGGCTCAAGCTCCTTTTTTGAAGAAGCCACTATATAACGAGCTGATGAACTATGGAGGTCTTGTCTATATGAACCGTAAGAAGGAAATAGCCAGTCGTTGGAGAAAGCCTCACGGTCAATCTCAGCTACTTGAGGAACGTCCTCATCTTTCATAGGACGAATAACGTAAGTCATCTTCTGCATTTTTTCTATTTTACCATAGCGATAATATAGGGCATATCCTTACAGGCTGTTATAATGAGGTTCTTTGGAGGTTCTTTAGGCATGAAGTCCAGTTTACCAGATCTTCGGGTTCAGCTAGCTCCTCGCCACCCCAAAGGATTACTGTTAGCCAATCCAGTAATGACAGCTTCAGGCACTTTTGGTTATGGCGTGGAGTATAGCGAGCTTGCCGATATACAGAAGTTAGGAGCTATTGTTTGCAAAGGGACTACACTCATGCCGAGGAATGGTAATTCTCAACCACGGCTAGTGGAAACAACCTGCGGCTTGCTTAATTCTATAGGCTTGGAGAATATCGGCGTTGATGCCCTGATTAGGGACAAAGCGCCTATATGGGCAAGCTGGCAAGTTCCGGTCATCGTTAACATTGCCGGGGAAACAATAGATGAATACGTTGCTGTGGCGGTCAAGTTGGAAAGTGTGCCCGGGATAAGCGGCATCGAGCTGAATATTAGCTGTCCCAATATTTCAGCGGGGGGCATTGAGTTTGGAGTAAACCCACAGCTTGCTGCTAAAGTAACTTCGGAGGTTAAAGCTGCAACCAGCTTGCCAGTTATTGTTAAGTTAAGCCCCAATGTGAGCGATATTAAGGAGATTGCTTTAGCTATAGAACGGGCAGGAGCCGATGCCGTATCTTTGATTAACACTGTGAGGGGAATGGCAATTGACATAGCCAAAGAAAAACCTTGCTTAGGAAATATTACAGGAGGGCTTTCTGGTCCTGCTATCAAGCCTATAGCCCTTTACATGGTATATGAAGTGGCTAGAGTTGTGCATATTCCGGTGGTAGGTTGTGGTGGCATTGCTTGTGCTACGGACGCCCTGGAGTTTATTATGGCTGGAGCTACTGCGGTGCAGGTGGGCACAGCTAATCTGACTGACCCTCACATTGGCCTTACTATACTGGAGGGGATGAAGCACCTTGTGGAGGACAAAGGAATTAGGAATCTAGCCGAGTTAATTGGCATTGCGCAGGGTAGTTCCTAGTGGGCAGTATAGCAATAATCTCTATAAGTATTCTCTTTGGGGTCGAATTGTTACCCCTACTTTTGAGGAGATTTAATTAATGCTGCTGAAATAGCTGCTGCAGTGCACATTATTCCTCCGAATAAGAATGCCCAAAGATAGCTCCTGGTGGAATCAAACACGATGCCGCCCATGAGAGGACCAAGGACGCCAGCGGGTATGCTACCTGTGAACCAAACTCCCATAATTCTCCCCAGATTTTTCAACCCAAAAAAATCACCGAGCATTGCTGGACATAAGGCTGCCCAGCCGCCATAACCGAATCCGAGAAAGAACATGATTAAATAAAGCATTGGCAAGCTTGTTATTGCTGTAAGGGAGAAAATAGAAGCGGCTTCGATGAAACAGCATATTGTCAAAATAAGAACTCTCCCTTTTCTATCGGAAAGGGCTCCTGTGCCTACTCGGCCAATGATTGTGCCTACCCCTAAAAGAGATAACCCCAGAGCTGCTTCGGTGGGGGAAATGCCGATTTCACCACTATAGGCGACTATATGCACTAAGGCCATTTGCTCAGCGCCAAAGCAGAAAACACAAACCAGATAGAGTATCCAAAAAGCTTTAGTTTTAAGAGTCTCGGCTACAGTAAAATCCTTAATGTTAAGCGATGAAGATTTAGGAGCAGAGGTTTCCCCACCGATTTCCTTGAGAGGTCGTAAACCTTCGTTTTCAGGACTGCGCTTTATAAATGTCCCTACAATTCCATTGATAACAAAGAATGTGCTGCCTAGAATAATGAAAGCTACTCGCCAGCCATATGTGATAATAATTTGCGCTGCAACGGGAGGCACCACCAATAGACCAAGCCCTAAGCCACAGGCAGCTATTCCCACTGCTAAACCTCGCCTCTGTGTGAACCATCTATTTACGGTAGAAATAGGTACAACGAAAACTGCACCATGACCTATGCTTGCTATCACGCCAAAAAAGAGATATAGCTGCCAAATTGAGGTCATAGTACTACAAAGGCAAATGCCTGAGCCGATGAGGAAAGCTGCTAGCCAAAGTGGTTTGCGGGGACCATATTTGTCAGAAAACCAACCCATGGGTACAGCACAACTGCCATAGACAATCATATATATCATATAAGCTGCCGAAATTGCAGTTCTGGAGCAGTGGAATTCAGCTTCTAGAGGCTCGAGGAAGACGCTATAGGAAAAGAATAGTCCGTAGGTACTGATTGACATAAAGGCAAGAAATACGATAATCCATCCATAATAAAAAGTTGGCTTTTGAGGCAAAGCTCTCTATCCTGAGGTTTATTACCTAAAATTTAGGACTTTATAGCGAGGCGACAATGTTTTGTCGTCCTCCGCTAAGACCAACTGGTGCTTGTGGTATCCAGGGTGGTTACTGGGAACAGGGCAAAACACTCCGGGGAAACTACAGCGTTTCTCCTGCTAGTCTACATGCGCAGAGCCTGCAAATTGGCTTCTATTTTGCCGCTAATTCCTTTTGGATGAAGTTGATAATATCGCTTGTTGGAGTGCCCGGACCAAAAACAGCTTTTACGTCTGCTTGTTGTAAGGCTGGGACGTCATCCTCAGGTATTATGCCACCTGCAATCACCAGTACGTTGCCCATTCCCTCCTTTTTAAGCCCTTCAGCAACCAGTGGGAAGAGTTGCAAATGTGCTCCAGATAAAATACTCATTCCGACGACATCCACGTCTTCCTGTACAGCTGTCTTGACAATCATCTCTGGAGTCTGACGAATCCCGGTGTAAATCACTTCCATGCCAGCATCACGCAGAGCCCTGGCTACTACTTTGGCACCGCGGTCGTGTCCATCTAAACCTGGTTTAGCTACCAGGACACGAATCTTGTTTCCTTTTGGCATATTTGTCCTCCTTCTTCAAACCTCTTGGCAAAGTTCGATAAGCACGCCTTTAGTTGATTTAGGATGAAGGAAGGCAACCATACCTTCGAAGCCGGGACGTGCTTTCTTGTCAATTAATTCCACACCTTTTTCAGACAAAGAAGCTAGCTCTTGGTCAACATTATCGACCTCAAAGCATATGTGTTGTACACCCTCCCCCCTTTTCTCCAGGGCTTTAGCCATGGCACTTTCGGGAAGTGGCTCTAGGATCTCAAATTTGGTATCCCCACCCACATCGACCATTGCTCCTTTGACTCCTCGCTCGGGAAGGGTTTTAATTTTACCCGACTTGGCACCAAATAGATTTTGGTACAGTTGCAGGGTCTCCTCTAGATTTCCTACCAGAATGCCTATGTGATCAACTCCTTTAACCACTTTAGCTAAACCTCCTTCAGGTTATCTTTAGCCTTTATCCTTTTAGAAAGCCAGAAATTCCTTTTGGGTGTCGAAGATTTTGCGCAATGTATCACACATCTCACCCAGAGTAGCATAAGCTTCTACGCACTCAAGAAAAGCTGGCATAGTGTTATCTGTGCTCTGGGCTACATCTTCTAAGCTCTTGAGCGCCTGATTAACTTTGTTGTTGTCCCTCTCTTTCTTTACTTGGGCTGTTCTTTCCTTTTGTCTTTTTTCCACCTCTGGATTGACTCGAAGCAAACCTGTTATTTTAGGATAGGGGGAAACGAACTTGTTTACTCCCACTACAACGCGCTTCTCTCTTTCAACCTCCCTTATATAGCGATAAGAAGCATCTTGAATTTCCCTTTGCTGGTATCCTTGCTCGATACCGGCTACAGCGCCGCCTAGGTTATCAACCTTAGCAATATATTCACTGGCTTCCTTTTCTAACTTATCAGTGAGAGATTCTACGTAATAAGAGCCGCCAAGAGGGTCAACGACATCGGCAATGCCACTTTCATAAGCTAGAAGTTGCTGAGTGCGTACAGCAGTGGTTACCGCTCCTTCAGAGGGGGTAGCATAAGCTTCATCAAAGGAGTTAGTATGTAATGATTGAGTACCGCCTAAGGCTGCTGCCAGAGCCTCCCATGCCGTTCTAACAATATTGTTTAATGGCTGTGGCGCAGTAAGGCTAACACCAGCGGTTTGGGTGTGAAACCGAAGCATCCAGGAGCGTGGGTCTTTAGCTCCAAACCTTTCTCGCATAATCTTAGCCCACAGACGTCGTGCAGCTCTGAATTTGGCAACTTCCTCAAAAAAGGTGAGGTGGCTGCTGAAGAAGAAGGAAACTCTGGGGGCAAAAGAATCCACATCAACTCCGGTATCAATCATTGCCTGTACATAGGCAATGCCATTAGCTAATGTAAAGGCAATCTCCTGAGCAGCAGTACAACCCGCTTCTCGGACATGATAGCCGCTAACGCTAATGCTGTTCCAGCGAGGAACTTCCTTACGGCAGTAAGAAATTACATCAGTTACCAACCTCATTGAAGGGCGAGGTGGAAAGATATAAGTGCCTCGGGCGATATACTCCTTGAGAATATCATTTTGAACCGTGCCGGTTAGTTTAGCTGGTTCAACTCCTTGCTTTTTGCCTACAGCTATATACATAGCAAGGATAGGGGCACAGGTGGAATTTATAGTCATGGAGGTACTCACTTTATCTAGAGGGATACCCTCAAAAAGGATTTCCATATCTTTGAGAGTATCTATAGCTACACCGACTTTGCCTACCTCCCCTCTAGCCAATGGGTGGTCTGAATCATACCCAATCTGTGTGGGTAAGTGAAAGGCAACGCTCAAACCTGTTTGTCCTTGGTCTAAGAGATAGCGGTAGCGCTTGTTGGTATCCTCAGCAGTGCCAAAGCCAGCATATTGTCGCATCGTCCATACTCTACCTCGGTACATATTGGGCTGAATACCTCGGGTAAAGGGGTATTCACCGGGATAGCTCAAGTCTTCTGGGTAGTTCAAATCCGCCAAGTCCTCCGGCGCATAGACAGTATCAACCTCGACGCCTGACATGGTATCGAATTTGTCCTGCCGTTCTGAGAAGCGCTTCAATGTTGGAGCTAATGTAGCTTCATGCCATTCCTGTTTAGTTTTACTTGTCATAGTTACCCTCCTGCTACCAGCTATTTTAGCATAAGCTTATTAGATGTTGAAACTGATGTTGCTGAAAATGTTTACAAATTGTCACTCTGAACCCTTCGCTACAGGATTCTTTGCTTCGCCCAGGATGACAGGAAGCGAAGGTTGCTAAACGCTTCTGATGCTCAAGCTGAATTGGTTTTTGCCCCGCGAGGAAAACTTCTTCTAATGCCATAGGATGCTTGGTGATAGCACTTAAGGATTTACCCCAGCCTAGCCAATCGGGTAGGCTGGGGTATCTGCTTATTTCTTTTCAGGACTGGCTCTGCTCAAAAAGGGAGTCACCATATCTATGGGCAAGGGAAATAGTATGGTATTGGTTCTTTCTGTAGCAATACCAGTCAACGCCTGTAGATAACGAAGTTGCAGGGCTGCCGGCTGAGCCGAGATAATCTGGGCGGCTTGAGTCAATTTTTCTGCTGCCTGGTATTCGCCCTCGGCATGAACGACCTTAGCTCGCCTTTCTCGTTCAGCCTCAGCCTGGGCTGCCATAGCTCGCTGCATTGTATCTGGCAATTCTACATCCTTAACTTCCACCATGCTTACCTTTATCCCCCAGGGGTTTGTACCTTCATCAACCACCCCTTGTATCTTGTCATTAAGTCTATCTCGATGAGCTAGTAACTCATCTAATTCAGATTGCCCCACAACATTTCGTAAGGTAGTGGCGGCAAGCAATGAGGTTGCCTTGATATAATCAAGCACCTTAAGGATAGCATCTTCGGCTGCAACTACACGGAAATAAATTACAGCGTCAACTGTAACCGTAACATTGTCCATAGTCATGCATTCTTGCTGTGGCACGTCCATGGTGATTACACGAAGGTCAACTTTCCTCATACGCTCAATGAAGGGTATAATGAAAATAAGCCCAGGCCCTCTGAGGCCAACCCATCTACCCAGGCGGAAAACACCTCCCCTTTCATACTCTTGAACAATCTTGATGGCTGCCGAGAGAAGTATTATTACTACTATGGCGATAACGAAATAAATAAGATAGCTCATTTCTCCTCCTTTTGTTCAGATTTTTTGGTCACCCATAATTTCAATCCTGCTACTTTAGTTATTATCACCTCCTCACCAGGTTCTATTTTGTCGCTTCCTGCTATGGCTGTCCACAGCTCGCCTTCGGCCAGAACTGTGCCTTTGGGGTTGAGGGCTGTTTGTACTATAGCTTCTTTCCCTATCATCTCTTCAACACCAGCAGTGAGTTTACGCTTCTGCCCTTTAATAATAGCGTAAATGACAAAAATAACAAAGGCGACAGCGAAGATTATGCCTATGATAATTGGACCTGTTATTTCCACGGATACCACCTTTCTATTCTTTTGATTTTTTTGCCACCCATAATTTCAACTCTTCGACTTTGTTTATCACTACCTCCTCACCTGGTGCTATTCTATCGTCTTTGGCTATGGCTGTCCACAACTCACCTTGGGCCAGAACTGTGCCTGTGGGTGCTAGTGGTGTCTTGGCTATAGCTGTTTTCCCTACCATTCCTTCAGCCCCAGTAGCCTTGCGTCTCTTTTGACCTCGAACAATAGCGCCAATAACGAAGATAGCGAAAGCGGCGATGGCAGCAGTTACCCCGGCAATTAACCCCCGATTTACCTCTACCCCTGGGGTATGGGTGAATAAGATTAAGGAACCAAAAACCAATGACACTACTCCTCCCGCAGTCAATAGTCCAAAACTGGCGGTGAAATACTCGGCGATAAAAAGCCCAATGGCAAGCAAGATAAGAGCTATGCCTCCCCAGTAAGCATCGAGCACACCCAGAGAGTAAAATGCCAGGAACAAGCTGATGCCGCCAGCTACTCCAGGGAAAACCATCCCGGGGTTGGAAATCTCGGTGATTAGCCCTATGGTAGCTAAACTAAGGAGGATATAGGCAATATTGGGGTCACTGATAGTCTGCAGGAGTTTCTCAATGGTATTCATTTCATTTCTGGCTGTATCATAGCCCATAGTATTAATAGTAACTTCCTCGCCGTTGGCTAAAGTAATTTTCCAGCCATTGATTTGGGAAATAAGGTTTTTTAAATTATCAGCTCGCAGGTCAACAAGATTACATTCCAAGGCATCGATATCAGTGAATGATTTGCTTTCCGTCACTGCTAGTTCGGCTTCTTCCCTATTTCGGTCACGCTCCTCAGCGATAGTTCCCATCCACTTAGCCGAGAACTCGACTATCTTTTTCATTTGGTCTTCCGGTATTTCTTGTCCTCCAGCGCTTACGGGATGAGCGGCACCGATAGTAGTGCCTGGCGTCATAGCTGCTACATGGGCAGATAGAGTAATAAAAGTTCCTGCTGAAGCAGCCCAAGCTCCTTTGGGGGAGACGTAAACAACAATTGGCACATCAGCATTCATAATTCTCCCAACTATCCTCTCGGTTGAATCAAGAAGCCCCCCAGGCGTGTTTAGCTCAATGATGCAGGCAGTAGCGTTCGCATCTTCAGCCTGGCTGATTCCCCTATCGATGTAATCGGCTACTGCAGGTACGATTGTACCTTCTACATGGAGGATTTCGATCCTCGGGTTGGAGGCATCAACCGCAGTGCTTCCCAAGCCCCCAGCTATCGCAAGGGCAAACAAAGTTAGATAAAAGAACCGGAGTAATTTCTTAGCCACGCCGTGTTAACCTCAAGACAATTATAAACTAAGCAATTAAAAGTAACAAATTTAGGGGGCGCTTAGCAGCTTGTCATTCCGAGCCCTCGGCTTTGTGTCATTCTGAGGGAGCCGAAGCCCTGAGCATAGCGAAGGGACAGCGACCGAAGAATCTCCTCTTCAGTTCCTTCCTATCGTCGAGGCTGTTTAATTTTGATTTTTCGTTCAATTCTGGGCATTCTGGAAGCCTTTCACCCCCAGATTTTTGTAGTTGCCTGATTCATCAGGCACAGTTGCCCAATAAATTGGGCAACTACAATTTCTGAACAGCCTCATCGTCAGGACTCGGGGCTTCGGCTCACCAGGGTAAACTCCGTGAAGGGTTCTCAAAGATTCTTCGCTGCAGGATTCTTCGCCTTTGGCTCAGAATGACAGGGGGGATTATTATCCCTCAAACTTATCATTGAAGCTGGACATAGCTTAGTGTAGAATAGGCTAGAAATGGAAAATCAAATGTGTAAAGGAATGCGGGACCTGCTTCCTGAGGATATGCTGCGCTTCCGTCACATCGAAAATACCTTCCGAACTTGCTGTCTTAAATGGGGCTATCAAGAGGTAAGGACACCAACTTTGGAGTACCTCCACTTATTCACAGCCACTGGAACGCTCACCCCGAGTATGTTGGGCAAAGTATACTCCTTTCTTGATTGGAATGGCTGGAGTGGTGAGAGAGTGGTCTTGAGGCCAGATGGCACTATCCCAGTAGTCAGGCTCTATATTAACAATCTAGCCAAGCAGGAAGTAGCCAAGTTATTTTACGTGACTAACATTTTTGCCTTCGAAGAAACGGGCAGGGAGAATAGAGAGCGCTGGCAGTGTGGTGTCGAGTTTCTAGGTAATGCTGAAGCAGGGGCAGATGCCGAGATAATGTTACTAGCGAGGGAGGTTATACATCAGCTCGGCCTTAGTAACCTCGAGTTGCGGTTATCTCACGCTGGCTTGGTGAAGGCATTGATTAAGGAGCTAAAGCTCAGCTCTAGTGAAGAAGCTAAGGTGACAAGCCGTGTTTTGGATGGTGATTGGCAGGCATTGATAGAAGCAAAGTCAGCAAGTCCTGAGTTACAAGAGCTTTTATCTTTCCTTCTGAGCCTAAAGGGGAAGTCGAGTGGCTTCTTGCACAATGCTAAAGCGTTGTCCTTACAATCTTCACCGATTCTCAGAGCCAGCCTCGACGATTTCATAAACGTGGCTACACTATTAGATAGCTTGGACTGCGATTATCAAATTGATATCACAGCGGTGCGAGGTTTCGAATACTATACCGGGGGTTGTTTTCAGTTGCTGGCTGGTGGAAAGAAGATAGGTGGCGGGGGTAGATATGATAACCTTGTTCCACTCATGGGCGGAAAAGATGTTCCCGCCTGTGGATTTGCTCTTTATGTTGACCCTGTAGTGATGTTGCTTCCCCAGGGAAGCAAAGAAAGTACTGAGCCTGGGGTGTTAATCAAGACCAGGAGAATAACTCCTGAAGCAGTAAAAACATGCTTCAATTTGGCTCAGTCGCTGCGCAATGCAGGATATACAGCGCAATTTGATTTCACAGGTCGAGGGGTATTTAACTATCGCTGGACTGTCCTTGTTTCCCAGAAGAAGCCGTTTTCATTCACCATTATTGACCGTAAGCAAGAGCAACGGAGAGATATGACTTCCATAGCAGAAATTCTTGGTGCACTGGAAGGGTGGAGGTAGATTGTTAAGCAATACATGCCCGCCAAGCTACGTCAAACTCGCTTTGCCTAAAGGGAAGCTATTAGCCCCTATAGCCAATTTGCTTGGTGAGCTAAACCTGGGCTTTGAGGATTATGACAACAAAACACGGGATTATCGCCTCCAATCGGTAACATTTCCTTATCTCTCGGCCAAGATATTCCAGGAGAGAGATATTCCTATACAAGTAGCTATAGGCAATTATGACTTGGGGATATGTGGCTTGGATTGGATTGAGGAACTTGTGACAAGGTATCCGGCGAGTGCTTTAGTGAAGTTATCAAGTCTAAATTATGGTGAAGGCGATATATATGTGGCAGCTAGCTATCACATGGGCATATCTAGTATCCTTGAATTGCAACTTAGGAAAAATGATTGGCGCATAGTGAGTGAATATCCCAATTTAGCCGAGGTTTTTGCCTTGAGTCTCAGGTTGAAGGTCTTCAAGATTTTCCCAGTGTGGGGAGCTGCTGAGGTTTACCCGCCAGAAGATGCCGATTTGGCTGTGCTCTGGGCAAAAAATGAACGGGAGATAACGGCCCAGGGCTTGATTTGCTTAAGTAAGCTGCTCCGCGCCAATGCCTTTCTCATTGCCAACCGGGAGAGCTTGGGAAATAAAGATTTAAGCTGGATATTAACGCGTTTTGGGCCCAAGCTTACCGCTAAGCCTGAGACATCAATAAAAAACAAGCCTGATACTCAGGGGGAACCCACGGTCTCCCGTTCCTCGTGGCAAGCAAAAGAAATCAACTTGGCTTTACCCGATGGACACCAACAACCACCTATTTCACAGTTTCTAAGGCGGGCTGGTTTTAACCTCGAAGGGTATTCTGAGAAAGCATTGAACCGCCGCCCATCTATCAATCTAGACTGGGTTGGGGTTAAAGTCATCAGGCCTCAGGATATGCCCCTTCAAGTAGCTAACGGCAATTTCGATTTAGCTATAACAGGTGAAGATTGGTTGCTGGATCACCTTTATCGGTTTCCCTCAAGCCCGGTGGCAAAGCTGCTCGACCTTGGTTTTGGCAAGGTCAAAATTGTGGCAGCAGTAAGCCAGGATATAGCTGTGGCCAACATTGATGAATTAAGGTTGCTTGTTTCAAGTGGCAAGTTTGCTCCTATAAGAGTGGCGTCGGAGTACGTAAACATTGCTGATAAGTATCTTCGGGACAACCACATCAATCCGTACAAGTTAATTCCAACTTGGGGGGCAAGCGAGGCTTTCCTACCTGAAGATGCTGACTTGCTCATTGATAATGTTCAAACAGGAAAAACATTGGCTCAGCACAAGCTAAGAATTATAGATATACTTTTCCAGTCTGCTGCCTGTCTGATTGGCAATAAGGACAGCCTTGCTTCTCGTGACAAGAAGGGGAAGATTGATTTTATTGTGCAGAAATTGCGAGCCAATTCTCCTCTCCCTTGATGGGAGAGGATTAAGGTGAGGGTGAAAAGAGTTATCATGATAAGAGTCAAAGGATTTAATAAAGCAAAACGGTTGCTAACCAGGAAAAATCCCTGGGAATCTTTCCCTGTCACGCCTGGATTAGCAGCGCAAATAAAGCAAACCTTTGGCGAAGAGCTTTCTCCTCAGGAAGTGGTACAGCGAATTGTTAGCGAAGTTCGGCATAAAGGTGATAAAGCACTGTTTAATTATACTAAGGAGTTAGACGGAGTTGAGCTTGATTCACTGGAGGCAAGCAAACAAGAAATCTTAGCAGCCTATGATACAGTAAATAGAGATTTGCTCTCGGCACTTGAGCTAGCGGCTGAAAGAATACAAAACTTTCATCTTGCTTGCAAACATAAGGCTGGCGTAATCTCCGTTGACAAATACTTAGAACGGCAGATACGCCCCCTGGATAAGGTAGGTATTTATGTTCCCGGTGGCACTGCTGTGTATCCCTCTACTGTGCTAATGACTGCTATCCCAGCTAAAGTAGCTGGGGTGAGGGAAATCACCATGGTTTCACCTCCTGGTAAAGATGGTAAGGTTCCGGCACCTACGCTGGTAGCTGCTGATATTGCTCAGGTTAAGCGTGTTTTCAAAGTTGGTGGTGCTCAGGCTGTTGCTGCTTTAGCCTTTGGCACTGAGTCAATACCAAGGGTAGACAAAATTTGTGGGCCTGGTAATATCTTTGTAGTCCTAGCTAAAAAATTGGTCTATGGCGCCGTTGATATTGATGGCCTTCAAGGACCGAGCGAGATAGTGATTGTAGCTGACGAGACAGCCGACCCTGTGCTTTGTGCTGCTGACCTTCTAGCTCAAGCTGAGCATGACCCTTCTAGCGGGGTAATTTTAATTACCACTTCATCTGAATTGATGGAGAAAGTTGATGAGGAAGTTGTGATGCAACTGGGAAAATTACAGCGACGCTCCATCGCTGCTCAAGCTATCAGTAGGGGAATGATTGTGCTGGTCAATAACATTGATGAAGCCGTGGAGCTAGTCAACCTTTATGCCCCAGAACATCTTTCTCTTATGGTATCCCATGCCTTTTCTCTAATCCCTAGGATTCATAACGCTGGCTGTATTTTCATTGGTGAAAATTCACCCGTGGTTTTGGGTGATTACGTTGCTGGCCCAAGTCATGTATTACCCACAGGAGGTAGTGCTCGCTTCAGCTCTCCCTTGGGTGTTGAAGAC
>Ga0209121_10001629_pt1 | contig 23528 bp, 22 predicted proteins | sample Cruoilmetagenom3_FD_187292 | JGI IMG/M metagenome (GOLD analysis project Ga0209121, IMG submission 187292) | Oil polluted marine microbial communities from Coal Oil Point, Santa Barbara, California, USA - Sample 3 (SPAdes) (version 2) | ecosystem: Environmental > Aquatic > Marine > Oil seeps ... | reverse complement strand
GTAGTCCCTAGTACCCGGTACCCGCTCCCCGATACCTGCTTTTGCTTGATTTTTCTCCCCCAAGCGGATAGAATTCTAAATCGCTGGTTTGTCCAGCAAAATAACCCAAATTTTTCAAAGGGCGAAGGTAACCCAAACAAATAGGGTGAGAGGCGCTCAAAGGATGGAAGAATGGCTGATAAAATTGTATTAGAAGCACAAAAACGAACCCTCAAAGGGAAGAAGGTCAAAGCCTTGCGGCGACAAGGGCTCCTTCCCGGGATCATTTATGGGCGTTTGGCAAAAAAACAGATTGACCCCATAGCGATCCAGCTTGAACTGCATGATGCCTCCAAGATCATCAACAAGCTGACAGGCTCAAGTCTTGTCATGTTGGATGTGGAAGGGGAAAAATTTCCTGCAGTTTTGCGAGAAGCACAAAAAGATATCATTTATGGTACTTTACGACATGTAGATTTCATGGCTGTTTCGCTGACTGAGAAACTTCAGACTGCTGTTCCGATCGAACTTATCGGGCAGGCACCTGCAGAGATTAACATGGCTGCTGTTGTGGTGACCGGTATCTCTGAATTGGAAATCGAATGTCTCCCTCAGGATATGCCCGAACGTATTGAGGTTGATGCAACCATACTGGTTGACATTGACAGCACAATTTACGTCAGGGACCTTGACCTGCCGGACACCTATGAAGTCCTGACAGACCCTGATGAGCTTATTGCCGGTGTGACTTACGTGACCATCGAAGAAGAAGAGGAAGAAGAGGAAGAAGGCGAATTGGCTGAACTCTTTGACGAAGATGTCGAGCCTGAAGTCATCGAAAAAGGCAAGAAAGAAGAAGATTTCGAAGAGGAAGAAGAATAAATTCCTCATCATTTGGAAGCAAAGAGAGATGCAAATTACTGCATCTCTCTTTTTATTTCGATATCCTTCAATCAATTAATTCAAAAGCAGAGAGCAAAGCTAAGGTCATCTCTGCACTGGCACCCCACAACCGGTAATCATCGTACTGTTCAAAGAAGATCACCGGGATTTCTCGTCCTGCATAATTGCGATATTTTATCCTACGATGCAGCGGGTCAGCCAGCCAATCAAGCGGGATAACAAATGCGCTTTCAACCTCATCTGTATTGATTGTTAATTCATAAGGCCATGGAATCTCTCCGACAAATAAACGAACCATATAGCCGGTAATAATTGGCATATCACCCAAACTACCTAAAATTTGGACGTCGTGTGGTTCAACACCAACCTCCTCATACATTTCCCTCAATGCTGTCCATTGGAGATTTTCATCTCCCCTCTCCTTTGCACCTCCTGGGAATGCCACCTGACCACGATGCGCAACCAATTCTTGTGAACGGCGAGTTAATAACACATGCCAGCGTCCCTCAGTCTCTATAAGTGGAATAAGAACAGCCGCCTGCCGAAAATTGATTAATTTTTCAGATGATAAAAGCTCGAAAAACCGGTTATGCTGTTGAATTTGATAAACGGATAAAGCTCGGGAGATTTCTTCACTCGTGAGGTTTAACATAAATGCAATAATTTCCAGCCTTCATAAATTTAACGCCGAAGCCTCATTTGTCTTCAGGTTTTTCCATCACAGAACGACCAAAAACAAGATAACCCGTGTGTGCCACCATACGGTCCGTTGGACGCAACCTCTCCCAATCAGGTTTATAAAACCGAAGCATCAACTCACAAACTTCAACAAAAGCAAAATTATTGACCATCAACTCTGGCAAGACTTTATTGATCTGGTTGGTTGTGGGAAGAATCATCCCCAAAAAACCACCCAACTTAAGAGCGGTTTTTGCTTGCGGAATGTAATCGTGAGGATTGGGTAGATCGTAAAAAACAGCGTCGACATTTTGTTCTTTAAACCCTTCTGCCGCATCACCGAGTTTCAGATCTACTCGATCCAGCAGTCCAACACGTCTTAAATTATTTCTAGCCAGGTTTTGCATTTGTTCACGCTGATCATAAGAGTAAACCTTTCCCGAATCCCCCACCAGGAAGGCAAAAGCCGTAGTAAGCGCTCCGGAGCCTGTCCCTGCTTCCAAAACATGAACACCCGGTCCAATCCCCATTACCATTGCAATGTAGCCGATATCCTTGGGATAGATGATTTGGGTATTCCGTTTGATCTCGGTAATCAAGTCTGATAACCCGGGACGCATCAAAAAGAAGGGACTTCCCGTATGACTGTAGAGCCTGCTCCCCCAGGGCTTTCCAATAATATCATCGTGCAATATTTCCCCCCGATGGGTTTGGAAGACAGCCCCCGCTTTTATAATAATAAATTGGCTTTTATGGCGGCTGCCCAGGAGCTGCACCAGGTCACCATCCTGGGCAGCCGCCTCATAATTTTTCCAGGTCATAACATTATCCTAATATTCCCTATTTTTGCTACTCTTATAAGTTTTCTAAAAAACTCTAAAAAAGGAAAAACTGCACATTGACCTTCTCTCCTTTATAATGAGAAAATTTGTTGGCAGGATCCTTTATTAAATTTCAATCTAAAAAACTTTTGATAATACTTTTGCCAAAATCAGTCACCTGAAAATCATTAACAAAATATTTTGGTGAATCAGGATCATCCTCTCTTTCCACTTGAATGATCCCCAACTTTTCCAGTGGATCAACAACGACATTGATCAAGAAATGCTTCTTATGATTTAATTGGTAATCTTTTCTTCGTAAACGAATCCAGTTTGGTGATTTCTCGTCAAGATCAGCAATCATTTCTTGGATGTTAATAGCCTTATTTGTAGGATAAGACAATAAGAGATCAATGATCATTCCTTGAAATTCATGATGCTCAATCAAGGCATCGTAATCATCCCAGGAATGCCAGTAAAACCAATTAAATCGTTGGAACCAGTTTTTGCACATAAACCAGATCTGTTCCTCAGGTTTATGTTCCAAAAATCTTTCGCCAACATAAGAAACCTGCCATTGCAAACCTTCACCACCGAGGATTAACTGGGCGATGTTGGCAAAATTATGAAGAAAGACCAAATAGGGAACCTCATCTTCCGTTCGCAATTTATAAAGCTTATCGCCAATTTGTTGGTCTAACTCAGGTGGATTGACGAATTGGGTAGTCATCTTTCGAATGTGTTTTAAAGGGAAATTCCCGGTGGCTTGCGTTCCCTTGACTCTATTTCCCTTTAGATAGGTCAACATTGTAACCAAATCCTGCCGAAAGGGTAGTGATTCAGAAAAAACGCTGTGCTCTGGTGAAATTCTTTTCGTCCAATCACTGCCAAAATCACTGATCGGGTTGAAATCTTGAACCTCGGTCGACCATGAAGACTTTTCCTCGTCATCCTCTTTCCGAAAATTTCGAATTAGTTTTCGCCCAATCACCTTAATTTCAAATTTCTCCGGATCAAAACCTTCCGGAAAGTAGACAAACGAATCGTCAAATTTTGATACTCCCGTACCCTTAAGGCTCTCGCAATATTCGTGATATAGAAAAGGTCCACCAAAATTTTCCGGAGGGGCAGAACGACGCCCATCATAACAAATCGGAATCTCCAAATCCTCATCACTGTTTTCTACATCTTCAACGAGAATCTCATGCTGCCAACCATCCCCCAAATCATAAACATAGGTAAACTTACCACCAACAGGAATATGTTTCGGGATTAATTCGGATAATAGCGCCCTGCTCGCATCTTGATAGCGGAAAGCATCTTCTTCCCAATGGATTGTATTAACAAATCGCATATCGCCAATATTGAAAATAAAAAGATGCTGATCTTCCCAACCAAAACATATTTGAATGATTTGGTGCAAATCAAGCAGCGAAAATTTTGCAGAAACAAGGACGCGCCGATAAATCTGTGGTTCAATGTCTTCAATTCTTATCTTTAATTTAATTAAATTTATATTCATAACACGCCAAGTCCTTTTTAGGGTTTTAACGACTCCTTGAAGAAATCAGTGATTCTGTTATAACAAGTTACTTTGTTTTCATATTTTTCTACACCATGACCTTCGTTTTCAAATAACAAAATTTCAACATCTTTCCCAATCTCCTGCAGATGATTAACCAGGTCTTCGGATTCTTCTGCAACAACCCGGGGATCGTTTCGCCCCTGAATCACCAGCATCGGAAAATCAATATTCTCAATATGAGTCTTTGGCGATCGTTCTTTGAGAAAATTAAGATCTTCGGGGTTTTCAGGATTACCCAAAGCCACATAAAAATAAGGCTTCCAGGTGGGCGGGATCCGTTCAATGAAAGTCACCAAATCATAGGGGCCAAACATATCAACAGCAGCAGCCCATAAATCGGGGTGTCGGCCTGCCAGGGTTAATGTCATATAGCCCCCGTAAGAGCGGCCCACCACGCCAGCACGAGAAACATCCAGGCGATCATCTTTGGGTAAGACTTCTTTCATTGCATGAACATGGTCCAAACGGTCTTGTCCGCCCCAATCCCGGTCAACATGTTTGGTGAAATTCAAACCATAACCGGTGCTTCCCCGAACATTGGGTACAAAAACGGCAAAACCTTGTAGTGTCAGGAACTGGATCAAAGGCATCGAAAACCATGAGAAATCCGGACGCTCCTGTCCCTGTGGTCCACCATGTAAATAATAAATCACAGGCCTTTTACCCTCAAAGCCTAATTCGGTTGACGGCATATAAAGCCTGGAGGACACCCTCAAGCCGTCAAAACTTGTGTATGAGAGATCTTCTCCCGGTGAGAGCAATGCTTTTGGGATACCAAGGATTGATTCGTGCGTGTGCTGTACAATCCTGTCCCGATCTTTGCCCTCTATTGTGTAAATCTGGGTAGGAGACATGGCCGTTGAAAATGCAAGTGCAAATGTATCGGTATCTTCATCATATTTTATTGCTTCAAGAACACCTTCTGAAAGGTGTCCCTTACCAACCAGGATATTGACCGCCCGCATCACCTTTTGTTCATCGTCATACTCAGCCTCATAAGCCCAACTGGCGCCGTCAATATTAAATCCCAACAAATAACGGCCGTTTTCCAGCCGTTCCAAACCGTCAAATTCACCTGCACCACTGTGCACCAAATCCATAAAAGGAACTTCAACGACCTCATCCGGCGCATCCAGAGAAAGGTAACCCAGTCCATAAGTATCTTGAAAAATGGCATTAGAAAACACAAAACCCTGACCATCCTCGGTGAAAAACCCACCACCAAAGGCGATCAAAGGTACTTCCTCACCCTCCTCACGATCTTCCAGTGGTTTGCCATAAAGTCGTTTGATTCCCATGCCCCTTTCCCACAGGTAGGCAACGGTATCCCCCACCAAATAACCCTCAACAAGGACAATGCGGGAGGCATCTTCACTGATTGCCGCAGGGTAACCGCCGTAAGGACTGGCATAAATCTCTTCGACTTCATTGGTGTCAAAATGGCAAAGGTAAGTCCGAAGCATCCCTTCTTCGCGTGATTCAGCAACAATGATGCAAAGGTTTTTACGAGTATCCACCTCTACAAGATGGCAACGAGTATTCTCAAAAAAGTTATCAAAGGCTGGCTGCGGGAAACCACCGGTGATCGGGATCATCATGGGTAAATAATTTTCATCACCATCATGATCGATCATCACTAAAATTTTTTCCAATTCCTTCAAAACAACAAAGGAGCCACCGCCAATCAAGTGCGGGTTCTGCAGCACAATATTTGGCGGCAATAAAGGCTCAGGCACGCTGCCACCGTGATCCATCACATACAAACTATTGTGCCCGCTCATGTTTGACAAGAAATAAATTCTATCACCTGCAACTTCTGGTCTTAAAAACAATCGGGCAGATAACAAAGCTTCTATTCTGTAATTCATTTAATCCGTCTCCTATTCATTCTCCAAATCAACCAGGCTCAGCCAATAAATGAGTCCTAATAATAACAATGAACCTAAAATCCCCATCCCCAGGTGAATGGTCCCAACGTCAAGAAATTCAATGTCGAGAACCCCTGCTAAAAAATGGCCGGCAAAAAAGCCGATGCAGCTAAATACCAAATATAAGACCAGGCGACCTAAACTTCCGCCCCGCCAAAAATGCAAAAGGCTGCCAAGCATTGTTGCAATAAAAAATGAGAATACCATTGCCGGAAAAGTCATTAACCTATGCCTCCTTCATTTCACACATAACCCAATTCATGCAAAGCTCTGGATAATACCACCGCCCAAGCATTCCTCTTCCTGGTATAAAACCGCGACCTGCCCGGGTGTGATACCACGTAAAGGTTTCTTGAATTCTAACCGAAATTGCGTTTTTGTGACCATGACCAATACCGCTGGTTCTGGCTTGGTCCGATACCGGATCATCACATCATATACCCGACCAACTTCAGGGGCTGCCCCTGAAATCCAACTGGGTTGGGCTGCAAGCAAAATCTTTTTGCCAGTCTGTTCAGCAAAGCCAACCACCAAACGATTGTTTTCAACATCTTTATCAATCACAAAATAAGGCTCTGCTGCCGCTATGCGAATACCTTTACGCTGACCAATGGTATAAAGTGCCAAACCCTCGTGTTCCCCCAACACGTGACCGTGGATGTCAATGATCTCCCCTTCTTCAAAGGACTCCGGAGCAAAACGATGAAGAAAGTCTCGATAATCTACATTACCCAGAAAACACAAATCCTGGCTATCCTGCAGATCAGCAACCGGCAGGGACAAAGCCTGCGCCTGTGCTCGTACAGTTTCCTTCGTCATATAACCCAGAGGTAATAAACTTTGACTGAGCTGAAATTGAGAAAGCATCGAAAGGACGTAGGACTGATCTTTCATGTGATCCACCCCTCTCAGTAGTCGCACTTTCCCTGAGGCAAGCTGCTCTAAGCGTGCATAGTGACCTGTAGCAAAAAAATCCGCCCCCTGCTCCAATGCATATGATTGTAAAATGCCCCATTTAACCTGGGGATTACAGAACAAACACGGATTGGGAGTCAACCCGCTTAAATACTGGTGTAAAAACCTCTTCACAACCGATTTGTAAAACTTTTCCCGAATATCGAGCATTATAAAAGGAATACCAAGCGCATTTGCTGAAGTTTCAGCGAGTTTTTCGGGTGCAGGCAAATCTTTGATCGCAGCTTGCCATTTTGGATCTTTCCAGGTCTGCATGTGAATGCCCGTTACTGCATAACCCTGCTCTAATAATTTTGCAACAGCGACAGCGCTATCCACACCCCCGCTCATTGCCACAAAAACATGCTGCTTTGCATTCATGGAGTCAATTTTACCTTATGCAAACCCCTTTGCCTGCTATAATTGAGGTGCAGTAACAGGCATTGGAGGAATGCACTTTATGACCCCTTTTACAGACACACATTGTCATCTTGATTTTGACCGATTTGAAAAAGACCGCAAACAAGTTCTGCAAAGAGCCTGGGATGCTGGTCTTGTGTGGATCCTGAACCCGGGCATCGACCTTAAAACAAGCAATTCTGCTATCGCATTAGCGAAACAATTCCCAGGGAAGATTAATGCGGCTGTAGGCATCCATCCCAATTATGGTAAACCCTGGTCAGCGGATCTTCTTGAAAAATTACAAGAAATATCGCTAAAGCCTGAGGTCGTTGCAATTGGCGAAATCGGTTTGGATTATTATCGAGAGCATACACCGCATGAGCAGCAACGTAAAATGCTTCAAGCACAATTATCACTGGCTGAAGAAAGGAGTTTACCTGTTGTTATCCATAACCGTGAATCCACAAAAGATTTGCTTGGAATCTTAAGAACCTGGGTTGAAGGATTGAAAGGTTCAAACAACCCGCTTGCCAATCATCCTGGCGTTCTGCATAGCTACAGTGGGGATCTCGAAACCGCAGAAAGTGCCATTGAAATGAATTTTTATATTGGGATATCAGGACCGGTTACCTTCAACAATGCCCCAGATCGTAAATCCATCACCAGCGCACTTCCCCTCGATCACTTACTACTTGAAACAGATGCGCCATTCCTGGCACCCCATCCTAATCGCGGAAAGCGAAACGAGCCTGCTTACATCCCAATAATCGCAGAAGAAATTGCTCGCTTACACAATACCCGCCTTGAGGTCGTTGCTGAAACGACCTGCACCAACGCCATGAATCTGTTTAAACCAAATTTAAACGCTCTATCATAAGAAAACAGCATGGTACGAATCGTACCATGCTGTAATATTTAAGCATCCTAAAATCACGTCGACTTTCGGTTAAAAAGCCTTATCTATCAATATATTCTTTCAGGCTGTGGGCAACAGCGTAGGCTGCTGCCTCTGCCCGGTTGCTGACACTGAGCTTTGATAGAATACTGCTTACATAATTTCTCACAGTGCCTTCCCCTAAAAACAGGGCTTCTGCAATTTCCCGATTTGTCTTTCCTTCAGAGACCAAGGCAAGGACATACTTTTCCTGCTGGCTCAGGTTAGCAAATGCAGCTGCTTCTTCTTCCTTAACTGCACGGCGTACTTCTTGAAAAACGCGTTGTGTAACCGCTGGATCAAGCAAAGCTTCACCCCGACAGGCTGCTTCAATCGCGGCAATTAATCCATCTGCACCGATCTGCTTAAGGACATAGCCGCTAGCACCTACCCTTATCGCTGAAAACAACATATCATCCTCTGCATAAGATGTGAGAATCACAACGCGCACATCTGGCCATCGCTGTGTGATCTCTTCAGTTGCGTCAATACCAGATGGACCTGGCAAACGAATATCCATCAAAACAACATCTGGATGGTGCTTTTCAACCATCTCAACAGCTTCTTTTGCCGTTCCAGCTTCAGCAACAACCTCAAACTTTTCGTTGTGTTCCAGTAAGGACTTTAACCCAATCCGAACAACTTCGTGATCGTCTACCAATAAAATTGTCTTTTTTGTCATTCTTTTACCCTTCTTTAAGGAGTCTCATCTCGCCTGTAATCAACAAAGCGATATCCAACACCTCGTTCAGTCAGGATGTATTTCGGATCCGATGGATCCTCTTCGATCTTTTTTCGTAAATAATTAATATAAAGTCGTACATAATGGGGTTCATCCCGATATTCATATCCCCATACTTTGGTTAATATTTGATCATGGGTCAGTACCCAGCCCGCATTTTGGACAAGATGGTACAGCAAGCGGTATTCTGTTGGTCGCAATTTTACCAATTCGTCATCCACCCAGACTTCTCGTCTGCCAAAATCGATTTTCAGACGATCATCAATTTCTATCACGCCTTCATCTTCCTCTTCAAAGGTGGATCCTCTCCGTAGAACAGCCTTAACACGGCTGACGAGCTCTCTTGGGCTGAAAGGCTTTGTGACATAATCATCCGCCCCTAATTCAAGCCCCTTAACCTTATCATCTTCCTCACCTTTTGCAGTCAGCATGATCACAGGCACCTGGCTGATCTCCCGAATCAATCGAAGGACTTCAAACCCATCGATATCCGGCATCATAACATCTAAAAGGATTAAATCCGGCAGAGAATCCCGCAGACGTTCCAGTGCTTCAGAACCGTTATAGGCTTCAATAACTTTAAACCCATCCTGCTCAAGATTGAGCCTGATAAAACCAACCATGCGGCGTTCATCATCCACTACCAAAATGCGATATTTACGTGATGTTTTATCTAACATAATTGCTCCTGAAAACTCCCTAAATTTAGATTAACCGTTCAACCAGGACCAGGCTGATGTTGTCCGGTCCGCCTGATTCGTTTGCTGCGTTGACAAGGTCGCAAACGATTTGCTCGGGATTTAATTTTTGATCATTCAAAATACTGATCATCTGCTTTTCTTCAAGCACACCCCACAAACCGTCTGAACAAATCAGAAATCCTTCGCCCTTCTCAAGAGATAATTGACCAATATCCGGTTCAAAGGGATCATTCTGCCCCAACGCACGATACAGGATATTCCGTTGTGGGTGCATACTTGCATCATTTTCTGTAATCTCGCCTAAATCAATCAGCCGCTTTACCAGAGAATGGTCCTTTGTTTTGAGGACCAATTGCCCGTCACGCCCAACCGTATATAAACGACTGTCTCCCACATGGGCGAAAAACAATCGCTCGCCTAAAACCATGACCAAAGTGAGCGTTGTCCCACCACCGGGAACCCGATGGCTGATTAATTTTTGAGCTGCATTCACAGCGTTCATCAAGTGATGCTCGAGCTCCTCGTCCGAGAAATTCTTTCGGTCATACACAAATCCGTTAAAAATATTCTCCATCAGGTACTGACTGGTCGCCTGGGCTGCTAAATTACTGGCAACCTCCCCGCTTTGATGCCCGCCCATACCATCCGCGACCAGGTAAAGCCCAAAAGAAACCGGCAAATCAAATCCATCAATTAAACTATTAAGTGTGAATATCGTGTCTTCGTTATGAGCGCGCGCCCTGCCAGTAGATTGGCAGCTTGCCACTCTGTACGCCGTTTTTGTTTGAGGTTCTGAAATTGTCGTGAAATCATCATTATGATCCATAAATTTTGAGGATTTAATCCTGACTTCACCTTCATTTCTTTCTGGAAACAAACCTTTGAAAAATTCCAACACTGTGCATTTACTCCAAATAAAGATTTATATTAATCTTACATATTTTACTGAAAAAGTCCATTATTCAAATCTTGCTTATCACCTGAAACACAGCGATGATTGATCTCTAACCCGCATCCTCCTCAATGGGCGTCAAAAAATCACCCACTGACCAACCATTCCGGGTCTGATCGTACGGTGCCTCGAGATGCCACCATGTATAACCATCAGCTTCGACGGGGCCATCGATAACCAGAAATACCTCCGAGTCCAGCGCTGTAAAATTGATTTGGCTGCCTAAACCTGGTTCCGATCGCATTCGCAGACCAGCCCCATCGGTTCCTGATACCTGCACATACGCGCCTACACCGATCGCACCCTCAGGCAGAAAAAAAATTGTCGTGGGCGTTGGTGATGGTACCGACGTAGGCGGAAGGGGCGTTGGCGTTAACGTCGGCGCAGGGATGATCGTTACGACAGGCGTTGCCCCTGCTGAAGGCATTGGATTTCGTGCCAGGAAAATGACTGCCATTGCAACAAGGACCAATCCTGCAATAAAGATTAAACTAGTTAAAACAGTAACCGGGTTCCAAAGTGCTTTTAAGCTTGTTTTGCCCATTAAATAATTCCAAATCCAATAATCTTTGACTTTTGTAATTATAGCCTATCCTGATTGATGTTGAGAATTCTAAAATTGAGTCTCCTAAAAAACTCCTAAAAAATGGGAAGACCACTATATGTGTAGATACCTTCCATTTCAATGAAGGCTTTTTGCAATGGATTCAAAATTATTATTTAGATATTTCATCCTCGTCCATAAATCAACAATACCTGTCTATGTTATAATCAGTTCAGGAAAACGACTGAATTATGGAAGAAAATGCATTACTGAACAATCGTTACCGCTTGTTACATCCCCTTGGGTCAGGAGGGATGGCTGTCGTATATAAAGCCATCGACGAGATGCTGGAAAGAACAGTGGCGGTAAAAATATTACGCGAAGATTATGCCAAAGACAGCAATTTTCGTGAACAATTCAAGCAAGAAGCAAAAGCAGCAGCAAACCTCTCACATCCTAACATTGTAACCGTCCATGACTTCGGCCTGGATGAAGACCAGGTTTTTATTGTGATCGAATTCATTGATGGGACAGACTTAAAGTCGCTGATTCGGGAGAAAAAACGCTTTAGCGTTGAAGATACTGTGGGCTTGATGGCGCAAGCCTGCGCGGGTATCGGCTATGCGCACAGGGCAGGTCTGGTGCATTGTGATGTTAAACCGCACAATATGCTCGTTTCAAATGATTTCCGCCTGAAGGTTACCGATTTTGGTATCGCCCGTGCCCTGGCAACCATCCACCCTGATGAAAAAAGTGATGAGGTTTGGGGATCTCCCCATTATTTCTCGCCTGAGCAAGCCGCCGGTCAGGCACCTTCTCCTGCTTCAGATGTCTATTCCCTGGGTGTCATACTCTACGAGATGCTTACAGGTCAGCTGCCTTTTGAAGCTGGCGAAGCAACAGACTTAGCACGGATGCATCGCATCCAGGAACCGATTCCCCCTCGGCAAATTAATCCCCTCATCCCTGAAGCCCTTGAAGAAATTACATTGAAAGTCCTCTCAAAAGAACCTGCGGGTCGTTACCGAACTGCAGACCAATTAGGACGCGTCCTGTTATCCTTTGGAAGCATCAACAAAGAAAAAACGGGGCCCATTGTCCTGCCCCAAGCCAATAAAACCAATCATAAATCTAAAGTTGGGAAAAAACCAATTGTCGAACCATTCAGGGAACCCCGTTATTTCGAGTCTGAACAAGAAGAGAGCCTTAAGGTTGATGAATCGATTGACTGGGTCACCTGGATCCTGGGCTTGTTGGCTTTCACAGCAGTGTTTGGTTTAATCCCGTTTTGGCTCTATATATATTTCTCAATTAACCCATAATAGAAGAAAAAGGAAAAACATGTCAATCATTATTGCACCTTCAATTCTCGCAGCAGATTTAACCCGCCTGGGTGAACAGGTGCAGCAAGCTGAAGAAGGTGGTGCGGATTGGATTCATGTGGACGTAATGGACGGACGTTTCGTACCCAATATCACATTTGGGCCCAATGTCGTCAAAGCTGTCAAACGATCAACCAACCTACCAATCGATGTCCACTTAATGATTGTCGAACCTGAGAAGCACTTGCAAGCTTTCGCCGATGCGGGTACAAATCATATCACTGTTCATTATGAGACTTGCCCACACATTCATCGCACACTACAATCCATTCGGGAAATGGGCATGGCTCCAGGAATCGTCATCAATCCTGGTACGCCCATCAACACCTTGATCGAGTTAACGGATTATATTGATAAAGTCTTAATTATGACGGTTAACCCAGGCTTCGGCGGGCAGTCCTTCATTGACTCGATGTTCGATAAGATTCGCCGGACAAGGCATCTACTGGATTCAAGCGGATCAGAAGCAAGCATCCAGGTGGATGGCGGCATCAGCAGCGAAACAATTAAACCCTGTTATGATGCTGGCGCAAGGAATTTTATTGCTGGGTCAGCAATTTTTAGGTACAAGGACGGGATTGCAGCAGGGATAACAGCTTTGCGGAAAGCATTGCATGCTTAATCCTTAAAAGGAAAAGTCACGGCATAAAAACCGCGACTTTGCTCTGGTAAATGTGTTAATTCTACTTAGTGGATTTAACTAATGTCCGAATACAGCGGGTGCACAATGTCTTACGAACCATCCGGCCGTTCTCATATACCGTAACCTTTTGAAGATTCGGCTTGAATTGTCGTTTGGTTGCTCGCATGGAGTGGCTTCGACTTTGACCAAAGGTGGTCTTTTTTCCGCAATTTTCACAGATCGCCATGATGTCGTCCTTTCAAAAACTTTAAGTTATAATAACCAGGTTTGGAAATCCTTTCCCAAACAGCAAAATATTTTACCACACTCTAATTAAAGCATCAAGCAAGTCTGTGAGGAAGATATGGCAGAAATAGAAAACAAACATAACGAATTAGGAAGCATCTTGATCCAGAAAGATGCAATCGCATCCATTGCACGTCAGTCAACGCTTCAATCATATGGTGTTGTTGGATTAGCACCAAAAAATCTCATAGAAAATATTCGGCAATTGTTCAACAAGGATGCCAAATATGGTGTTGAAGTCGAATTTGACCATGATGGCCTGGTGATCGACATTTTTATCGTTGTCGAATATGGCACTCGAATTAAAAGCATCACCAATAGTGTTGTGAATAGTGTAAAATACAACGTCGAAAAAACGGTAGGCTTACCCGTTCGACGGATTAACGTTCATGTTCGCGGTCTGCGGATCAGCAATATGGATTGAGATATCTTTAGTTTATTTTGAAGGCTTGAAATTATTGTGTTTTTATTCATTGGAGAATTATGAGTGCTGTCGAATTATCAAAATTATCAACTGCTGAAAGGCACGAGCTGGTCCCTGTCCCCATAAATGGGCAAGGATTGAAAACGCTGCTTGAAGCTGGGATGATATGGCTGAAGACCAACCAGCAAACAGTAAACAGTTTAAATGTTTTTCCTGTCCCGGATGGTGATACCGGGACAAACATGGTCCTTACCATGCAGGCTGCCTTTGATGAAGTGGCAACCTCTGGTGCATCGAATGTAGGTCAGTTTGCCCACAGCATCGCCCGTGGTGCCTTGATGGGCGCCCGGGGTAATTCAGGGGTTATTCTCTCACAGATTTGGCGAGGGTTTGCCCGTGCATTAGATGACCATCCCACCATGGATGTAAAACTATTAGCTGATGCCCTTGAAGAGGCCAAAGCGACCGCTTATAAGGGTGTGGTACGACCCGTTGAAGGCACAATTTTGACAGTTATAAAAGATATTGCTGCGCAGGCAACCGTTTCCGTTCAGCGAACATCCAGTTTTACAGAAATCTTGTGGGATATTGTTGAAGCGGCTAACGCCTCAGTGGAACGGACACCAGATCTTCTTCCGATCCTCAAACAAGCCGGCGTCGTAGATTCGGGTGGGAAAGGTTTATTGTTTATTTTTGAAGGGATGTGGCGTTTTATCAACGGTGACTCCCTTGATAAAGCAGTGACCGAAGTATTGCCATTATCAGATATGGACCTGGAAAATGCGATGGAAACTGTTGAAGAAGGCCAGGATTATGAAGTGGTGATAGACTTCACCCCCAAATCAACTTTCAACCTGGAAGAATACTACGATGAATTATCAAAAATTGGCACCTCAATCCAGGTTGGTGAGGGCGAGGGGATATATCGCATGCACATCCATGTGCCGCTGGACAGCCGTTATCTACCTATTGATCACACGATGAATTTGGGCACCATCCAAAAGGTGATGATGGAAAATCTTGTCGCCCAAATGGATGAGCGCAAGAATAATAAAAATCCAAAATTAAAGCTAACCCCTGTCAAACCAGATGAGATCGCTGTTGTCGCTGTATCACCAGGATCAGGATTATCCCGTATTTTCGCAAGCCTGGGTGTCGCTGCCATTGTTGAAGGTGGACAAACCATGAATCCAAGCATCAAAGAACTCCTGGCTTCTTTTGAAAATTTACCCACAGATAAAATCATCATATTGCCAAATAATAAAAATATCATCATGGCTGCGAAGGAAGTCGCTTCAATGACTGTTAAAAACGTCGCGGTCATTCCCACCATTAGCGTTCCCCAGGGGTTTTCAGCGATGTTTCGATTGATCCCTGACAGTGATTTTGACGAAACTGTTGAAGCAATGAATGAGGCAATGGGTGAAGTAGAAATAGGTGAGATCACCACAGCCACACGCACCGTTGAAATTGATGGTGTGCAGGTAGAAGAAGGACAGGTTATTGCCCTTCACAATGGAAAACTGATCACCTCAACCCAAACAATTGAAGAAGCCTGTGAAGCTTTATTAATTGCTGCAAACACAGGTGATTATGAACGAATTACACTTTTTTATGGTGAAGATATTCAATTAAGTCATGTAAATGATCTCGCAGACAAAATTCGATCAATCTACCCAAGTCATGAGATTGAGGTTCATGAAGGCGGCCAACCACATTATCAATTGATTATCTCAATCGAATAATTGCAAAAGGATGGGTGATCTCTTATTATTTAAACCCCGTATGTCGGGGTTTTCTTTGTTTAATCCCATGGCAGGAAGCCTGAGCCCCCTTAAGGATCCATCATGAATGCTGATGATACAATAAGTAATAGCTTCTATAATCATGATGTATTATGATTAACAGATAAATTACGCTAAAATTATATTTATACATAAACCAAAGGTTATTCAAATACAATGCAACGATCTACAGAAAAACTGTATAAAATTTTTAAACTCGAAGCTGAGTTTGGCTACTCCAATAAAGCGGTTGTTGGCGGATTAGAAAAATTGACGGACACCTGGACAGGTGAAGCTCGAGCAGACGGTTTATCAGAGGAAGACATCCACCAGGTAACCTCCGCGCTGAACCTTTACCCAAATCTAGATACTCTGGGGAGAGTCCATACACTAAAAGAAATTGGACATATTTTAGATATCCCGGGGATCAAATACTTGGAAAGCCCAGATAAAGCAGAAAACAAACCCGCTGACAAAGAAATCCGACCAGGGGACGAGAAATCAATTGCCAGTCAAGAAAATATCAAAGTCAAAAGCCGCAGTTCAACCCGGAAGCGTGCGGACGGTCCTGCTCCAATCCCGGGTGAAGCAGCCCCCGCAGGCTTAAAAGCTCCTGTGACGACCGTGCGAGGTATTGGGCAAAAGCAATCCCAGCTTCTGGCAAAATTAAATCTCCAAACGATCGAGGACATGCTTTACTATTTTCCCCGTCGTTATGATGATTACTCTGAGCTTAAGCTCATCAAAAATTTAAAATATGGCGAAGAAGTGACTATTTTGGCCTGGGTTAAAAGTCTTACAACATTTAATACACGGAATAAAAACCGCAAAATCATTCAGGCAATTGTGTCCGATGATACCGGCAGCATTCAATTGATGTGGTTTAATCAAGAATATCACCTGAGATACCTTAGAAAAAACATGTTCCTTTCAATCTCCGGTAAAGTTGAACAATATATGGGACGTTTGGTAATGTACCACCCAGATTATGAACAGATTGATAAAGACCAGTTAAATACCAAACGCATTGTCCCTGTATATGCCCTCACCGCTCGATTGGGCCAAAAATGGCTTCGCAGGATGATCTACAACGTCGTCAATGAATGGGCACCAAAGATCCCGGAATTTATGACAGAGTACATTATGGAAGACGCGGACCTGATGGACCTTTCTTCTGCTTTGAAAGAAATCCATTTTCCGGAGACCGTACCAACCCTAAAGCGAGCCCGTTATCGTCTTGCCTTTGACGAAATTTTCCTTCTTCAATTGGGTGTATTACGGCAAAAATACGAATGGTCCATTCAAAAAGGGCATATCTACACAGTGGAGGACGATTGGCTGCTGGAGCGGATAAAACATCTTGATTTTTCGCTAACCCATGCGCAAGAACGCGTGCTTTCGGAGTTTCGAAAAGACCTCAACTCAGGCCAACCAATGAACCGCCTCTTACAGGGAGATGTTGGATCTGGGAAAACGGTTGTTGCTGCGCTAGCTGTTAGCATTGTCATTAAACATGGTGTCCAGGGAGCATTTATGGCACCAACCAGTATCCTGGCAGAACAGCATTATGCCAGTCTAAAGCACCTGCTGGCAAATCAAGAAGATCAGGGCGCTGTGCTTGAGGAAGATCAAATCCGGCTGCTAATAGGAGATACATCAGCCAGGGAACGCGAGGAAATTCTTACTGGACTGGCGGATGGTAGTGTTAAATTGGTGATTGGTACACATGCCTTGATTAAAGACCCGGTGGTCTTTGAGAATTTACAACTTGTGATTGTGGATGAACAGCATCGCTTTGGGGTCGCACAACGTGCTGCACTGAGAGATAAAGGGGATAACCCTCACCTGATTGTGATGACAGCAACCCCCATCCCCAGGTCTCTTGCCCTGACAATCTACGGCGACCTTGATGTCAGTGTGATGGACGAAATGCCACCCGGACGCCAACCGGTTGAGACGCATATTATGTACCCAACCGAAAGAGAACGTATTTACACCCTGATTCGTTCGCAAATTGAAAAAGGACACCAAGCTTTCATCATCTACCCCCTTGTTGAACAGGGTGATAACGAAGAAAGTAAAGCCGCTGTGGAAGAACAAGAGCGTCTCCAAAATGAAATATTCCCGGACCTCAATATTGGTCTGCTCCATGGACGACTCCACCCTGATGAAAAAGAATCTGTTATGCGAAAATTCAGGGATAAGGAATGCGAAATACTGGTTTCAACCTCGGTTGTTGAGGTCGGTGTGGATATTCCCAACGCAACGGTGATGGTCATTGAAGGTGCAAATCGCTTTGGTTTAGCCCAATTGCATCAATTCCGAGGACGGGTTGGAAGAAGTTCGGACAAATCCTATTGTATTCTTATTCCAGAAACCAACGAAGCCGCTGAAAACGAACGATTATTAGCCATGGAAAGCACCAATGACGGTTTTGTTCTGGCTGAACACGATCTTAATCAACGTGGTCCAGGTGAATTTTTGGGTACGCGTCAATCCGGCTATACCAATTTACGTTTGGCAAATATTACCGATATACATTTGATAGAAAAGGCACAGCGCTATGCGCATCAAGTTCTTGAAAATGATCCTGCGCTTTCTGCCATTGAACATAAATTAATGCGGGATGCATTAGAAAACTTTTGGCCATCCCCTGAAGGAGATAGGAGTTAATATGACCACTGTGCTTTTTCCCGGAACCTTTGACCCTATTCACTACGGGCATATGAACATCGCCAAACGAGCAGCTGATATGTTTGATGAGATTGTGGTTGCTGTTTATGCCAGGGAACAGGATAACATCCTCTTTTCACCACAAGACCGTCTGGATCTCGCTAAAGAAGCATTTAAGGATATTGGTAACATCAGCGTCACGGCTTATCAAGGTCTGACAGTTGAATTTGCCAAGAAAATCGGTGCCCAGGCCATTGTCCGGGGCTTGCGCGTTTTTTCAGATTTTGAATATGAATTCAGGATGGCGCTTGCAAACAACAGGCTTGCACCTGAAATTGATGTCATTGCATTAATCACCACTGAGGAACACACCTTTCTTTCATCAACAACAGTTCGTGAAATCGCTGCGCTGGGTGGGGATGTGTCCAGCATGGTACCGCCCCATGTACAAAAAGCGCTTGAAAAAAAGTTTAATATTTTAGGAGATAAGCAGGATATCGTCCGCTTAACTTCATTAAGAGATTAAACCATTAAATCTGAAATATATGTTAAGATTGGTACAACGCTTGCAACAGAATCAGATGTGTATTCAATTCGGAGGAAGTAATGGATATCTTGCATCTTGTTGATCGACTCGAGGAATTATTTAATGATAGCCGCCCTATTTGGCTGACCCACAGTGTCATCGTTGATGAAGAGCGCATGCTGGATATCATCGATCAAATGCGTGTGGCTATCCCTGAGGAAATTAAAAAAGCACAGCAGATTATCACGCAACGTGATCGGATCCTGGCACAAGCCAAAGAGGAAGCCAACCGGACGATCTCACTTGCGCGTGAAAAAGCTGAAAAACAATTAGAGGACGATGAACTGATCCTGGCAGCTAAAGTCAAGGCTGAGCAAATTCTTGAACAAGCTCACAAAGATACTTTTATTTCTCAGCGTGAAGCGGATAAATATATCCTTGAAACATTGACCAATTTAGAAATGCACATGGATCGGGTATTGAACCAGGTGCGCAATGGCATAAAGACTTTGCAAAGTAATACCTATCAAACAGCGCCAAATCTTGAATCTCAGGATCCAGACAGTGACATGCTTTAAGGATTTTTGAAAATTATTATCTAAACATCAGCCCCTTATTTTTCAGGGGCTGTTTTTTTTGAACTTCGTCGTTTTGTAATTCTTTCTGCAGTTTTTGGTAGGTGGAGGGCAACCGGCAGCACTTCATCCATGTGTTTTACCGTGACGACTGTTATTTCCTTTAAGATACTCTTCGGCACGTCTTCAAGGTCTTTTTCATTTCGAATTGGAATAATCACCTTTTTAAGACCCGCCCGGTGCGAGGCAAGAATTTTTTCTTTTATCCCACCGACCGGCAAAACCCGACCTCTTAAGGTGATCTCCCCGGTCATTCCTACCAAATGGTAGCTTGGTCGGTTGGTAAAAGCAGAGATCATCGCAGTCGTCATCGTAATGCCAGCACTCGGTCCGTCCTTGGGTATTGCCCCCTCCGGGACATGCAAATGAACATCCACATTTTCGAAAATATCTGGTTTGATATCAAGAAGTTCTGCCCGGGATTTAATATACGATAAGGCAGCCTGCGCTGACTCCTGCATAACATCCCCAATTTGCCCGGTGATCTGCAGGTTCCCCTTTCCTTCTAAAATCAAAACTTCAACCGGCATGATTTCCCCACCATTTTCAGTCCATGCTAAAGCGGTTGCCACACCAACTTCATCCTCCAGCTCAGCCTCAGTTTCAAAAAATCGCTGCGGTCCCAGGAACTTTCGAATAGCCTGGGGTGTGATCCGTTTAGGATATGATTTCTTTTCAGTCTTCAAGCGGGCAACCTTGCGTAACACACTGCCAATTTCTCTTTCAAAATTGCGCACCCCTGCTTCATAAGTGTATTCACGGATAATTTTCATTAAGGACAAATTCTGAAAAACAATACCCTCACCTGCCAGGCCATTCTCATCCAATTGGCGCGGGATCAAGAAACGCTTTGCGATTTCCAGTTTTTCCTCTTCTATGTAACCAGAAAACTCGATGACTTCCATCCGGTCCAACAAGGCAGGGGGAATTGTGCTTAGTGTATTTGCTGTTGTGATGAAGATCACATTGGAAAGATCATAAGTAACCTCTAAATAATGATCGGAAAAGGCGTTGTTCTGCTCAGGGTCAAGCACTTCCAATAATGCAGAAGAAGGATCACCACGAAAGTCAGTCCCAAGCTTATCGATCTCATCCAGCATAAACAGGGGATTGGTCGTCCCTGCCCGCCGCATGGTTTGTATGATTCGCCCAGGCATCGCACCAATATAAGTTCGGCGATGCCCCCGTATCTCTGCCTCATCCCTGACACCTCCCAGTGACAGGCGGACAAATTTCCGTCCCAATGCATTGGCAATCGATTTCCCCAGAGAAGTTTTACCTGTTCCTGGAGGACCCACAAAACACAAGATCGGCTGCCTCAGTCGTTTAGGTTTCAGGCTGCGGATGGCAATATATTCAATAATGCGATCTTTGGCTTTCTTCAGGCCATAATGTTCTCGTTCAAGAACATCATTGGCATGGAGGACATCTAGGTTGTCCTGGCTTGCTTCTTCCCAGGGCAAATCCAGCAGCCAATCGAGATAAGTACGGATAATGCCCACTTCTGGTGACATAGGCGGCATTTGCTGCAAGCGCTGCAATTCACGGAATGCCTGAGTTTCAACTTCTTCCGGGAATTTCTTTTTATCAATCCTTTCGCTGAGATCAAGAATTTCCTGACTCCAAATATCGCCTTCACCAAGCTCAGTTTGGATCGCCTTCATTTGTTCACGCAAATAAAACTCCCGGTGGGACCGATCCACTTCTGTTTTCACCTGTGCCTGGATCTCATCTTCCAATTCCAAAACATCCAATTCTTCTGCCAGAATCTGATTTAACTTCTTTAAGCGATCAGCAGGATGTGTCAGAACCATCAATTCTTTTCGGGTTTCATTGGGAAGAGAAAGTGAAGTTGCAATCATGTCCGCCAACCAGCCTGGATCACTGATATTCATTGAGAAAAGATGCGCTTCTTCAGGCAGGCTGTCATTTAATTCAACACAGCTCTCGAATAGGCTTCGTGAGGTGCGCATGAGCGCGGTCAGGTGTTTAGTCATTCGGAATTTATCAGAAACAGGACGGACTTCTACGATCAGGTAAGGCTCAGTCTGCAAAATGTTGACAATTTCAACCCGACGCCTTCCCTGTACCAGGGCTGAATGATTGCCACCCTGCATAGATAGCATCCGACCGACCGCCAATTCAATGCCAACCGACAAAAATTCACTCAAATAATCCCCTTCAACCCCCTGGTCTGACAAAAACAAAGCCACGACCGTTTTATTTTGTCCCTGGGCTGCTTCAATCGCAAGATGGCTGTTTTCATTGCTTAAGAAGATGGGAGAGATCATGTGCGGGAAAACGACCACGTCTTTCAACACAAAGGCTGGGCTGATATAAACACCACTTTCATCACTTTCTCGATTTACAATCCGATAAAGCTCTTCTGTCCTTTGGTGAATGTTATTAAAAAGCGCTTCTTCATCGTCAGATGGCGGAAACCATTGCTCATCACTCATCTTTGCTCCAGTCAATTTGCATGCATCATCTTGATTTTGATCACTCGAATTTTACCTTTTGGTCTGATTTTCTAGTTGTCGCAAGAAGATATCCCTGATCGCCGCCACGACAAATACACTGCCGGTAACTAAAATCACAGCTTCCTCTCCGGCTTCCTGCAAGGCTACATCAAAGGCATCTTCAATAGGAATCACAGCTTGGGCAGATCTGCCAAAACGATGGGCTAAATCCACCAATGCACCTGCATCAATCGCCCGAGGATGAATGGATTGGGTTGTTATCACACGCCGAACCCTGGGCAGCAATTCCTGGATCATACCCTCAATATCCTTATCCTCGGAAGCACCAAACAACATAATCACCGGTAATCCCGGGAAGTAGTCATCCATAGCCTGACGCAATCTGAGCGCGGAATAGCGGTTATGCGCCGAATCAAGAACAATTGTTGGATGATTATGTAATACTTCCATCCTGCCAGGCCATTTTACACTTGAAAAACCTTGTCGGTAGGCATTCTGGGAAATATTCAAGCCGAGTTTTTCAGCAGTTTTCAGGGCAGCATACGCTGTCGCAGCGTTTTCGACCTGGTGAAACCCCAAAAGGGGAATTTGCAAACGCAGCGGGCTCCATAAATCCCTGCCCCCTGATTCAATAAACTCGTCCACCATGGGTTGTTCGTCAGGCGTCCACACCAGGAAATGCTGACTATCCATGCTGTGGGAATCAGCGGCATAGAGATAATCCCGCCCAACCTGGATCAAGGGTGCATTACGTTCCTGCGCGATTTGTTCAAGTTTGAGTCGCGCTTCCTCCTTTTGAGGTGCAACAATCACAGGAATATCCTCCTTGATAATCCCACCTTTTTCTCCTGCGATCTCACTGAGGGTATCACCCAGGATTTTGACGTGATCATAAGAAATGGAGGTTATCACCGCAACCAGCGGGGTAACAATGTTCGTTGCATCAAGCCTACCGCCCAGCCCCACCTCAAAAACGCCGTAATTCACATTCTGTTGAGAAAAATACAAGAAAGCCATGGCTGTCATTAATTCAAAGGTCGTAATCTCGGACACTTTCTCAGTCACCGGCTTTAGCTGATCGATTATGTCAACAACATCAGTTTTGGAAATTTCCTGGTCATTGATCTTAATTCGTTCGGTGAAACGAACCATGTGCGGCGATGTGTACAGCCCTACCTGATACCCTTCACTCATTAAAACGCTGGCACACATTGAAGAAACCGAACCTTTACCCTTTGTGCCGGCAACATGAATGATGTCATAATCCTTTTGGGGGTCTCCCAACAAAGTCATGAAATGACGCATTCGATCAAGGTTAAATTTTTCTGCTGCATTCCTGAAGTTGCGCTTCAGGCTGTAGTCGATAAAGCTATACAGAAAATCTAGCGCATCCTCATATTTCTGATCAATTTCCTGCATAAATACAATCCATTCATTGATAAACAATTTATCCGATAAAGCATACCTCAAAGTTTTTATCCTTGCGGTGCGCTTTTATTTCTAAAGCTAATTGACGGCAGTAATTATATCCCTTCTTGATACAAGCAAAAGAATTAATAAGTTTAAACAAGGA